>Ga0137358_10000824_pt1 | contig 15488 bp, 13 predicted proteins | sample Mad1_20_16metaG_FD_105551 | JGI IMG/M metagenome (GOLD analysis project Ga0137358, IMG submission 105551) | Vadose zone soil microbial communities from Angelo Coast Range Reserve, California, USA - Mad1_20_16 metaG | ecosystem: Environmental > Terrestrial > Soil > Vadose zone | place: USA... | reverse complement strand
TCAAGCAATACGTGGCCACTAACTTGAATACCGGGACCGCACCGTCGCGGTCAGGGCGGTGGTCTCGTCCACTACCATCATGTCCCACGCTCTCCTCCTACGGTTGTTCCTCTCTCCTTCTTACTTCTCTGTCCATGTCGCCCTGCACTATCTCATGCTATATTCCGACAACATTGGCATCACATACTACCTCACTCGCCGACTCAGGGAATTCACCATCGACGAGCTTCGAGAGGTCTGGGGTTTCATATGGTGAACACAGATGTTCGTTACAAAACACCTTTGAACTCGTTTTTGACGCCCCGTCTCAGCCATCTGCTTGTCTCCAGGCCATCCCGATCTCGGGCACTCGAATGCTTTGTCATGGACTTTTCACAAAGGTCCACTCACGTAGCCATGCTCGTGTGTAGTCCGATTGTTTTAACACCCGTATGACCTTTTTCACGAGCGTAGACTTTATGGTTCATGCAAGCGTCGTTGAGGGACTTCTCAAGTACCAACCGTAACCCCGAATCGCTTTTAATATGCCAACGCACGTTGCTCATGTGTCATGAACTAATATTCGGGGATATACCTCCACCCGCGGACTCGGCATATCCTGGACTCGCTCGCCAATTTTTACCACAGTTTTTGCGGAAAAAAATAAAACCCCGCCTATACCCGGCCATAATTGGCATGAGTATGGTGTTTGCCGGTTCACCTGGCCTCCCAGCTCTTTCAAGAGTCATGGGGGAGGTTGCCGTCGAACAGGGGCGAATAGATCGGCAAGGGAGAGATGTCAAAAGCCTAGAGCGGTACGAAGATGATTTGGTTCGCGGGAAAGCCGTACCATCATATGAACGGGTCATCGAGGACGACGAAGTACTAGATAGTCCCCTGGAATTGGAAGACGTGAAAGAAGTTCCCGAACATTCGCCCAAACCCTCTGCTGGAGTAAACTCTGAAAGCGGTATTGCAGAAAGGCAGCAGGGCAAGGTGAACCGAGCAGTGCGCACTAGTCCCGACCTCCCTTTCCCTCGAAAGGAGGATCGGCTACCGAGATTCTCAGATGATCCTCTGGGGCAACTGGATCCTATTACTTTTCCAGCTGTAACCCAATCCGTCCCATCCCTGCCTGCTGTTAAGCGATCCCACCAACCAAGCATTCCGAATGCGTCAGAAGCTTTGCTGAAGATGTATGACTTCGGATCACAGATTCACCTTTTGCGGTGTCACTTTTGTTATTCGGAGGTCTGTGAACACCTTTCGGCTTCAGTGTCTTATTGACTCTGGTTTAGATCCAATTCATATTAAATCTGGAGAGCATTTCGAACAGACTCGTGGTGGTTCCGAAACCTGCGCGAGTAAGTGCTCTGCGTGCTGAGTTGACAGCTCTCAACCACCGACTACCTGCCGAGGTAGGCAGCATAACATCCACTCTGGCGCTGGACCTCATTACCTTCAGGTTTGTATGCCACTGTGGTGTCCCAGTTCCGATGAAGCGCCATCTCCCCAAACTATTCCCACACCCCATCATCGCATTGTCCGAATACCACCCGGCGAATGCGTTGTGCTGAACTCAGCAGAGCGTGCTCCTTATCTATTGGTGGTCGAGATTCTTCATAGCAATCTCGATTTCGACCCGGACAACCGTCATAATAAGTCCACGTTGCAGAAAATCTTGGCCAAGGAGAATGAAAAAAAGGGGACATCGAGGGATCTTATACCCTTCTCATCGACGTCTTCCATCGACCAGGACCAGTCCTCTTCTCGGGTAAACGTACCTGATGCTGTGTTTGGCGAGGACACTCTTGAGATAGAGAGCAGGGATGTCCCGCATGTTTCTGTTCCAGCGACTACGGAGACTTCATCATCGACTCCATCTTATAAAGAGGAAGAAGAAATCGATCTTATTGAGCAACTCTATGGCGATCAGGAACCATTGAGGTCGAAGCCTCTTGATCTTTCCGACTCGATCGTCCTTCGTCCTGCGCCAAAAAATAAGGATCTTGACTTGGCCGCTTGGTCTCGTTCATCGTCACAACCAACCACTCCTTCCGTTGACCAAAGTGTTCCCGAGCTAGCTCTATCATCTTCCAAACATCAACGTTCCAACTCACGTGGACATCCAATGCCTCAGCAGATCGTGCAGACTCAAGACCTAACTCTGGAGGACTATTCCGAACGGATGCGTACAGCCGCTGTGATGCTTTCTCAGCTAAATGCCAGTCTCATACCAGAGCAACCTACTCCAGGATCCGTCACCCAAGAACGTTTGCCAACCGTGCCTGCAGGGCCATCGAAGTGGCTCTCGGGCTCTTCATGGTTCACTATTGTTGCCCCACTGTCTCCCACTGTCCGCGAAGGGGGCCCTTTGCATCCATCTTTGGCCGGGATTTCTCCAGAACAGCCCACTTTGCAGTCGCAACGCGTGAAACTACAACCATCAGAGGCATCGGCAATCCGCGACCGCATTATGGACGAGATGTTAGCACTCGAGGAGGAGCGTATGCGACGTATGCGGGAGAATCGCGACAGTCATAATGCATTACGAATAGGCGTGCCAATGGCGAATACAATGGAGGATGAGGGCATCATTAGGCGGGAACTGAACAAAGCAGACCCATCGGCGGTTGTATTTAGTGAGAGCTGGGCAGGAAAGAAAAGTCGAGTACGGCAAGAGTCACCGTACGGACACCAAGGCATGTCTTGATCGATTCTGCCCGGCCCGGTTCCTGACCCTCTTCCAAAGCCACTTGGGATTGCTTATCGGTGATCGTCAAGGCCGGCGCCGATCTCCGGCAAGAGCAGCTCGCCGTTCAGCTCATTCAGGAATTCCGGCGTATTTGGATAGACGAAAGCTGCCAGTGTTGGGTGCGACAGTACGCTTCTCTCCGGTTTCTTAACAGCCCGATCTCACTTGTTTCTTGAGCTTCCGTATCCTCATTACAGGAGGCACTTCCGGTCTCGTTGAAACCATCACAGATGCCGTCTCAATACACTCAATAAAAAAGGCCGAGTACGCACGACGGTCAGCAGGTGAACGATTAGGGCATGTCACTCTTATGGACCATTTCAAGAATGTGTGTCCTCGCCCGATATCTGCGCTCCTGCTTATGCTACATATTCTTTTAGACTTATGGGGATCCATCCTCTGCAAAATTTGCCCGTGCCCAGCGAAACTTTGCCAAATCGCTAGCCGGGTATTCCGTAATCACCTATCTCCTCCAAATTAAAGACCGCCATAACGGCAACATCCTATTGGACCGCGACGGTCACTTGATCCATATTGACTTTGGGTTCATGCTGTCCAACTCACCGGGTAACATCGGATTCGAGGCGGCGCCATTCAAGCTACCTCTAGAGTACGTCGAGGTATTAGGCGGAGTAGATGGCGAGCCGTTAAGAGAATTCCGAAAACTGTTCCATGAGGGATTCGAGGCGGCGCGAAAACATTGCGATAGGATTGTCACGATGGTGGAGCTCATGCAGAAGGGTACGGCACGTCGTCTCTTTGGATCCTTGGGTGCGATACTGATGAAGGAGCGACGGAAGACTCGACTCTCCCATGTTTTGCGGCATCAGGCGAGCAGACTGCCGCGCAGTTGCGAGAACGTTTTCAACAAGCGCTCACGCATTCGCTTGTGGCCGAACACGTTGACAAGCTCATCGACACGTCGCTCGGCTCAACGTGGACGCGCTTGTATGATTCAGTAAGCTCGGCACCACCTTCTATTCGTCATATGTAGATCTCACTGTCCTGCGCAGTATCAGTACTACTCTCAGTCCATCCTATGATCACAAAATTCCCGCCAGTGTGGATAACAACTAGGTAATCGTCAAATTTTTGAAAAATAAATAGTAGATACTGCAACGAAGGACACAAAGCATAGACACTAAACTACAGTCGGAACTCTAATAATGCATACTTCTTCCAAAGCATGCCAAAGGTGTGCCATTACAAGGAGTACATCCACTTGGGGGTATCATTCTGCAATTAGACTAGGTAGTCTACAAGAATTTGTAACAACTTTCTGGTGTAGAGTTCTGGACCAGCCAGGAAGTGGAAATAAGTGCTCCAAAAAGGGTATACATTATTTGAGCTTCGACTGTACTCGAAGAGACGGTCATACTTGGGCATGCATGAATACCAGTAATCATCTACCCCGCGAAATATTATTAGGTCGTGATGTACATCGAACAGCAGTCTGACTCACCAAAGTTGTCCTGTGGGTCGCACCAGCATTTACCTCGTTTGTGTACATCGTCTGTTGGGCAATGTTGGAATGGCTCATGTCGATAGCCCACTTCACGGAAAAAGTGTAGCTTTTCTTTCGGCACGAGTAAAGCCGCGCCAATCGAGTGCACCGGTGCATCACCCCAGCGCTCATAGTAGAACCCACCAGCTTTGTCAAGGTGTTCGAAGAATTTCATGTACGCCTCACCGCGCCAGAAGTCCAGATCGGCAATCTCAAAATTGCTCCAGACTGCGACCGATCAGCAGGGGGGGAGGGACAAAAAGAGTTGATAATGCATACAGTGACATTTGTTGTATGTGAGACCATTGTCGTCGGAAAGGAAGCCCATTCCATTGTTCGGTGCAATGAGGTCGGGATTTTGTTCACTAAACTCTACGGTAGCATATGAGAGTTAAAAAAAAAGCACTTCTTCGGGTGGATAAATGATAACCACCTCTTACTGTCTGCCACAGTGTTTCGATTGTTTTGCTAGTCTCGGGAAGGGCGATGGTGAAGCCTGCGCGCGCTCAGCTGGGATGGAAGGTATTCGCTCGTATGCATACCATAAGTCTTTTCGTAATCCTGCATGAAGAGGAATGGATCGAAGTCAAGGTCGCAAAAGAAGGTGATGCTGGGCCTGAGAGAGACAACATGAGGCAAGCTTGCCACGGATACGATAGGTAGCTTACTCCACTCGCCAGTAATACTTGTACTTGGCTAAAAGCTCATGCCTGAAGAAGAACTAGGACGAGTAGGTCAGAGGGCCTAGAATGAAAGAGGGAGTTTACTCACGCCCGAATTGAACCGACTCTTGTTTCGATAACTTGGCCGGAATTAACATAGCCATCAACATGAGCAAAGCTCTAAACTTACCGTAGGTTACCTGATAAAAGGACAGGCCATGTTTCAGCTTGTGCGCAGAGGAAACCCAAGTTTTTGTACGCACCTCCATAGATCACACCGTTCCTCATCATCTGCTCTCGTACAGCGGACGCCTTCTCCTCATCTACCCAATCAGGTTGGTACCAGTGGTCGTGAGGGATCAGCCCAAACTCGACGGTTGCATCGGTAAGTCCAGTCACTCTCCTGTGAGTCGAGTGGCCAAAGCAGTGAGAATGAGCTGGGTAAAATCCACCCAGTCGAAAAGGAGACGCACTGCTTGAACTCATCCGTAAACGCCTCTTCGCTGAGAAGGACGTAGGGATAACGGAAACGCTTGTTGAAGCGGTCTTCCATTTGTTTGAGACTCTTCGCCACACCGAAGATATCGTCATTCCGTGCCAACATGACGATGGTCGCGTTGGCTCGACGATTCGGTTCAAACGTAGCATTGTTGACTAGCCGGTGATACCGTTCTGGAACCGCGTTATGTGTTTTTTGTGAGGGTGTCATGTTAATGCCGAGGAAGCGAGAGATGGAATTGCCGTATGCCTCATGGGATACCGTAAGGATGAAATGAAGACCGAGCTTAAAAGGGGTCACAACTGCTATGAGAATTGTGCGAGATTGAGACGTACGACGAAAACGACGACGACGAGGTGATACCACGAGGAGGTGATCATCCTGAGGCGGAGCCAGTTGGTTGCTGAGAGAAGCAGGTGGCTGTCCCCCTTCATTCTTTATTCCTAATCCATAAATGTACAGGAAGTACGGGTCTGGCGGATCACACGCGGTATTAGCTGGCAAATGTTGATTGCCCTGGGACTGGGGACACAGTGGGAATTGTAGCACACTCAAGGAGAAGGAATGGACTTTCACGGCATCGTTGGCCATTACATCATGATTCTACCCAAGTTTATGTCCACTATCCAAGAAGCCCGAACGACCAGCCGTTCAGTTGTTCGCAATCGCAACAGCAAGTGAACGACGCGGCTGACAATCTATTTCCATTTCATGCAGTAGACTGACAGCGAGGAATCGATATCCAACAAAAGACCGTGACAGGCCTGAGAGTGGGGGAGGGCCAAGTTGGCCAGTTTGCTCTTGTCCTCCCGTCCTCCCTCTCTATGGTGCTCCTCTCAACTTCCTTCGCGTGATCATACATTTGTTTTCCCCACTGTGGCCACTGCTCGCCCCACCTTTCGTCGAGACCACCACATGCCAATACCATCTTTCTACGTCCATGCAGTAGACTTTCTCATAATGCATAAATCTCTTATTGCATAAGCTTTACACTTGAACCACTATGAGACACAGGGAAATGGGGTACACAATGCATAGGCCTGGCAGAGAAATATTCATCATACTCCTTGCCCTGATTACTACGGTGAGGCATGACGACGAGAGCACCCAGTACACGCGACCGAGCGCCCAATTTACTAGAATGATGATGAGTATCTGCCTCATAACCGGGAATGCTCGACACGAAGTTATCAAGCTTTGCAAGACTCTTGAAAAGGTGTGCTTGATGTATGGTAGTGAAAATTTCTCTTTAGATTTGCCCTGCCGGCTTCGTAAATACTGAGCGGAATTACTGCATAAGGACCTCCAGAACTGTACAGACGTCGCTAGTTGACTACGAGCTTGAGTAGATCTGAACTACTAGATCATCCAGACAAGTATTCCCTGCATAATGGAGAACCTTTGTTGGCTCATCGAGATCTCGAGCCTTGCGTGCATGCGCACATGATAGTGTACTGCATGTCGAATCGAGAATTGTTCGAGGCAGTCCCGGGATGGCAAGAGGAGCTCGAGAACTACGTCTCAGAAGTCGTGAAGATGCAGTGGGTCACCATAAGAGCTCATTTTTATGTAGTGAACGGCGCCATGGAAACACTCATAGAACCCGGGAGTAATTGAAAAATGCTCTGTATTAGCGGGTGGGTTTCACGCACGCGCTTATATGATTGCTCGGCCCCACCTCTATTCGTCATGTAGATCTCACTGTCCTGCACAGTATCTGTACTACTCTCAGTCCATCCTATGATCACAAACTTCTCGCCAGCATGGATAACAACTAGGTAATCGTCAAATTCATGAAAAATAAATAGTAGATATTGCAACGAAGGACACAAAGCATAGACACTAAACTACTCGAAGAGACGGTCATACTTGGGCATGCATGAATACCAATGATAATCTACCCCGCAAGATATTATTAGGTCGTGATGTACATCGAACTGCAGTCTGACTCACCAAAGTTGTCCTGTGAGTCGCACCAGCATTTACCTCGTTTGTGTACATCGTCCGTCGGGCAATGTTGGAATGGCTCATGCCGATAGCCCACTTCACGGAAAAAGTGTAGCTTTTCCTTTGGCACCAGTAACGCTGCACCAATCGAGTGCACCGGTGCATCACCCCAGCGCTCGTAGTAGAATCCACCAGCTTTGTCAAGGTGTTCGAAGAATTTCATGTACGCCTCACCGCGCCAGAAGTCCAGATCTGCAATCTCAAAATTGCTCCAGACTGCGACCAATCAGCAGGGGGGAGGGACCAAAACGGTCGATAATGCATACAGTGACATCTGTTGTAGGTGAGACCATTGTCGTCGGAAAGGAAGCCCATCCCATTGTTCGGTGCAATGAGGTCGGGATTTTGTTCACTAAACTCTACAGTAGCATATGAGAGTCAATAAAAGCACTCCTTCGGGTGGACAAACGATAGGTACCTCTTACTGTCTGCCACAGTGTTTCGATTGTTTCGCCATACTCGGGAAGGGCGATGGTGAAGCCTGCGCGTGCTCAGCTAGGTTGAAGGGCATCCGCTCGTGTGCATACCATAAGTCTTTTCATTATCCTGCATGAAGAGGAATGGATCGAAGTCAAGGTCGCAAAAGAAGGTGATATCGGGCCTGAGGGAGACAACATGAGGGAAGAAGCTTGTCACGGATACGATATGTAGCTTACTCCACTCGCCAGTAATACTTGTACTTGGCTAAAAGCTCATGCCTGAAGAAGAACTAGGGACGAGTAGATCAGACGGTCTAGAATGAAAGAGGGAGTTTGCTTACGCCCGAATTGTACCGACACATGTTTCGATAACTTGGTGGGAGTTAACATAGCCATCAACATGAGCAAGGCTCTAGACTTACGGTAGGCTACCTATTGAAAGGAAAGGTCAAGTTTCAGCCTGTGTGCAAGGGAAACCCAACTTTTGTGCGTACCTCCATAGATCACATTGTTCTTCGCCATCTGCTCTCGTGCAGCGGACGCCTTCTCCTCATCTATCCAATCAGGTTGGTACCAATGGTCGTGAGGGATCAGCCCAAACTCGACGGTTGCATCGGTAAGTTCAGTCACTCTCCTGTGAGTCGAGTGGCCAAAGCAGTGAGAATGAGCTGGGTAAAATCCACCCTGTCGAAAAGGAGACGCACTGCTTGAACTCATCCGTAAACGCCTCTTCGTTGAGAAAGACGTAGGGATAACGGAAACGCTTGTTGAAGCGGTCTTCCGTTTGTTTGAGACTCTTCACCACGCCGGAAATATCGCCATTCCGTGCCAACATGACGATGGTCGCATTGGCTCGACGATTCGGTACAAACGTAGCATTGTTGTCTGGCCAGTGATACTGCTCTGGAACCGCGTTGTGTGTGCTTTGTGAGGGTGTCTTGTCTGTGCCGAGGAAGCGAGAGAGGGATGTGGCATTGCCATATGCTTCATGGGATACCGTAAGGATGAAATGGATACCGAGCTTAAATGGGGTTACAACTGCTATGAGAATTGTGCGAGGTTGAGACGTACGATGAAAACGAGGAGGAGGAGGAGATACCGTGAGGTGGTGATCATCCCTGAAGCAGAGCCAGTTGGTGTTGGTGGTTGAGAGAAGCGGCCCGAGGTGGCTTCCCCCCTTTATTCTTTATTCCTAATCCAATCCGCAGCCACCGTAGGTCAACCCAATTTCTTTCGCCCCGCGGCTTTTTCTATCCCCCGAGGGCCTCAACCACCTCTGAACTTCGAAAGTGAGTGGGCGATGGATAATGTACTTTTGTATGACAGAGGGGCAATGGCTTGGCAAGTTCGGCGATAGCCGAGCCTTGGCTAGGACATCTGTCATCCTTCTGGCCACCAGCCGCAGGAGAGGAAGATGAGAAGAATAGTGGCACTAGCACGGCTATCATGTAGCTGGAACGAACGGATTGACCAACCCAAGGACGACCGTTTACTCGGAGAAGCTGAGGCGGATGAGCGAGCCAGGGTATGTGGCCATGCATTTATGTACAGGAAGTACGGGTCTGGCGGATCATACGCGGTATTAGCTGGCAAAGGTAGATCTCGCCCTTGGACTGTCAAGCATCTCAAGCCTCAGGACAAAGACTGTAAGACTTTCGACGATTGGCAGACTGTCTTTACTTGCGTCCCCTCCCCCACTCTCAGCCTGTTTTATGTTGGGTATCGATCCCTCGCTGTCGGTCTACTGCATGAAATGGCAATACATTGTCGGCTGCGTTGTTCACTTGCCGCTGCTGTTGCGAACAACTGAATCGCTGGTCGTTCGGGCTTCTTGCGTAGTGGACATAGACTTGGGTAGAACGTAATGGCCCACGATGCTTGTTATGCACCCAGACCACCAGGGCCGAGTTGGCCAGTTTACTCTTATCCTCCCCTCTGTCTGTGGCGCTCCTCAACTTCCTTCGCGTGATCATACATTTGTTTTCCCCACTGCCCGCTCCACCTTTCGCCGAGATCACCACATACCGATCCCATCTTTCTACGTCCATATCTCTACCACGACCTATATGCCCACCGTGATCATTCCCACCGTATGCTCACCAGGAGTCCGTGTGCTCGCGCCACCTGCCGTACCGTGCTCGATCTTGTCAGTATCTAGGTCGCCATGTCAGCACACATGTCTTCATGGAGCGGAGCGGAGCTACATTTCATTTTTGACGCCTGAGACAATTTGAAGTTTCTTCCTCGCACATTCACCTGAGGCGTCCCGGACGTCCGTGCACCAATTCCGAAATGGCAGCCGGTACGCCATTCGGATGGGGAAAAAGGAAGGTGGGATACGCACTGTGTTCTGCTGCTGGCATTCTTTTGCGCCACCCACGCGTAGTAGCGCCCATCAGCATACTGATTGCCGCTATGGCCACTGCGCTAGGCCCCTGCATAGCGCTACATATATTGCGCCTGTGGCAAAGTCTAGTTTTGCTGATGGCCGTTTTCTTGTACGGCTCATTCCTCCAGTCTCTTCTTTCCCTTTCCAGGTATACAATTGCTTGCGACGTAATTTTCTTTTGCAATGTACAACGTTTCTGATCTACTATGATATTGACCCATTGATATACTGTCCGCCTGATACACACTTTGAATAACGAGTGCATTACCCCGTCAATTGCGGCTAGAGGCGCGCCTTTCGAAGTTTCGCCGGATTCAGGTATCAAACCCTTAAACGAATTTTACATTCCACCACGACCTTCCTAGGAACTCAGGATCCAGATAATGTACAAGGGTTACCAAACGACTTCTTCTACTCTGCTTTCTGTTCGGTGGCCACAATCCACGCACAATTCGATTTCGGGAAGTCTACATTGCTTCGTCGATCTCAAGCAAAATTAACACCTTAACAGCGCCTGATCGGCTCCGCCTCACGCGGAGATCATTGACATGGGAGCAAGGGTTGTGGAGATAGCGACTCGCCAAAGTTTTGACGTCTTCGGTGCCAGTGTTTGATATTCCAGAATGTACCAAGCTGGGATTTCCTCGAGAAGGTCCTGCTACATTCTCCTGAAGAGGTATGTGACCGGTGGGGCTATTGTTAGGCACCACCTGTAGGTAGAGGAATAGTAAGAAAGGCTGCTAGTGTATATGCACAGGTAGGGTGGAGGTTTGGAAGAGGGGGATAGCACGCACAGGAATCGCAACCTGAGGAGCATACCGCTCGAGTGGAAGTGGACCAGGTGCAACAGGAATAGACTGGTTAATCTCGGGAATAGGATGTTCGGCGTCAAGTTGACATTGGCTTTGGTTCCCTTTATGTTGTCCTAGGCCCTTCGGCAAAGCCACCGTCAGCAAGGGGGCATGAAGGCTGATAAATGAACACTTACTATAGCCACATGAGGTAGGTCTACATCGGTATGATTCATAGCGGGGTAAGGGCCAGCAGAATCAATACCCGGCAGATTTTCATTTGACCAGAGTTGATGATCGAGACCGCCCAAAGTCTACATTGATTTATATCTGAGCAGTGGGACATCGTATATAGCTGTAGTGCAGACCTGAGCATTCTGCACAAAGGTATACTGAGAATATTGGATAGGGACAGAAGACGGATTATCTGTCATCATCTAGGAGGGCCTGGACAGAAGGTTTGTTGGAGGTAGAGGTATTCTTCGAAGAGAGGTGATACCTCGTAATTGGGTCATCATAGGAGGGGAAGAGCTCATTTATAAGTGTAGTGAACGGCGCCTTAGAACACTTACGCCAGAGAACACTCAGAACCCAGGCGTGTTAAGGTGGCGGCGGCATATATACTATATATAGTTAGTCACGAAACCGCATCAGTGCGTCATGCGTCAGGCTCCGCCAAATCACACTATTTGATATAACTCATGCGTTCCTCGTGTTTTCCTCTCGCGTTGCTGGCTCGCTCTGTATTAGTGATCAGGTGGTTTTTAACGTACCCTGAATGTCATTCCTGAGATGCCAGGCACGGCGCAACCTGCGCAACTTACTATAAGTAATGTCCCCCAAGTAATGTCGACGCAGTTGGCGACACTAGTAGGTTATCTCCGCGCCCACTGTACAATGATGACGGTAAAGAAGGTCCAGCGAGGGATTGGAGGAGCAACGGCGCGGAAGCTTTTCTTTTTCAGTCCAGCATTCCTTAACACCAACGGAAGTATATGCAGAGTTTCAAAACATCGATCGAAAGGATCTCTCCACCTGTAAAGTGAGACCATCACAACAGCGGCCTCTAACCCAAATGACCCCTTTAGCCTTAGCATCACGCGAGGGGAACGTCGAAGTCGGGCAGTTCCTGCAGCGTTGGCGTTGTCCTTGGCGTTGTCGCTCCCTGCGCCTCTTTCTATTGGGAGTCTGATTCCCACCAATAATGCAAGAAACATCCATGGGGAAGACTCCGGATGGAGGGACGGGGAATAGACGACAAGTGGTCTGGGCTGTGCATGGGCTCATCTGACAGAAGTGCATGCCCAAGAAAGAAAAGGCACTGAGGTGAACAGCATACGGCTGTGGAGCTATTTCATATACCTTTCGAGGTTTGGTTCGCACTTCGCTATGTTCGGAATACTGTAATTCAACCAACCCAGGGGCGGCCTCCGCATTTAGATGTATATGAAATCGCCGGGAAATTTGACACGCGAAATTTTGACACACTATGTCGGGCGCCCCGTAGTATCAATCCCCTACAAGCACCGCTTAGTCCCTCTCGAACCATCAACATCAACAGTCTATGCCAATAAATCATGATTTGGTGTACAGTACGTAACTTACCTATACTTGTGCCCCTCTTGCCTCGTCACCTATATCCTACGATATACCAGCCGAGACCCGAGAGCCGACAATTACGAACCGCAAGCGTGCAGATGTCCGCCAATCAGAAACTCAATAGGGTGTGTGTTCGTACTGGGGTTCCTTCCACAGAAGAGCGTCTGTAACTAGCAAAGGAATTGGATATGTCTGCTCGAAGTGTGCAAATTGGGTGGACAGTTGCCACATCCAAATCTGCCCAGTGATTTTCATCTTCACACGCATGGTAATGCGTGGCCGTTCTTGGGATAGAGTCCCAACCGTATATCGATGGGAATGACGCCCATGAGTCACGGTTGGTGGGGGTGTGATGCAGAGCGATGTTCAGATTGTCTGCTCGGGCTTCTGCATCACCACACTGGATTGCGTATGCTAGAATGGGCAGGATAACGACATTGAAAACAATTCGCTACTGGACCCAGTCGAGGCCCCGGATGGTGTTGCCGATGAGTGTGATGATTGGTCGTGACGTGGATATAGCAATCGTCACGGCAGTGAGCATACGGTGTATACCGAGCTCTTCACTTCCAAGGTTACAAGGATATGGTCCACAGTCCTCCTCCCCAACGTCATGGATCCTATCACAGTTTATCTTTGAGATCTTTGGATTGTCATGAGATCGACCTATCTCTCTGCCATTCATCAGCATGCTGCGGCTGTTTCCCAAGTGAAACCTCCCATACCACATGTAGCGAGGGTGTCGTGTGGGCTCGGGTTTTGAAGTTTTTGAGGCCTCAGGGGATGGCAGCGACATGACCCACTACGTAAATGCGAAACCAACGTTTTACGCATTGCGATCAGGCTCACGAGTGGCAGGCCGCAGGCATTTATAAGTGTTCCCCTGTGATGACGCACGCCTTTGTTATTGGCTTGAGACAACCCAAGCCCACCAAGCCCATTAGCCGCCCAGTAGGTTCCTACTCTCTGGACATGCTTTCTGGGCTTGACAACGCAACCCCTTAAAAATACTCAGTGGACCATACTCCTGCTCACCTGCTTTGCATTGCTGCCGGAACAGAGAACAGGCCTATCTCGAAATCTTCCATTTCTCGTTGCCAACGCGGTCCACCGATATGATCTGACACCGTGACGGGTGATAAATAGCTCCCTGTAATGAGCCAAATCGGATTGTGGGCACACAGTGAGAACGGCCGTGTGTATATGGCCCTGAATTATTCCAGTCAGCAGGAGAGCTGTGCAAGTATCTGAGTTCTGTGGCAGTCAGAATGCAGGGGTTTCGGAGTAGATAAAATAAAGACAAAGTGAGACTGTCACGGTGGCTTCGCGCGTACAACAATAAGCCTGAGAAATGCTCGAACTGGGTCCTCCGAAAAGTCGTCGCTGCCACGTTCGTACTTCACGGCACTGATCGTTATTATTCCATACGCACTCACGCGGTTTGCATGTCAGTTTTTCGATAGTGATGGTCACTGGATCCATCGAGGCGGCGAATATGGGTGTCCGCGCAGCGCATCGGCTTGTCATTTCATTCATCCGTCCGACCCGGAATGGACGACAGGACCAGCCAGTTCGAGTTTACTCTCTCGCATAGATAACCGGAGACCCGCCGGCAGGGCTTCACCTCCCCGCTCTCCTGTATCGTCGACTGCTTCCTTTCATGGACACGAGAGAAGGCCGTCATTGTCAATCGATCGGCATGCCGCCACTCCCGCCGATTCGAACTTCAAACGAAGGAGATCGCCGCCTCGTGGGAGCAGCGCACATCACTCTAACCGTGATCCTGTCCCTCCCCGACGGGGTGCCAGTCCACCCCGTCCCTCCAGCACCACCACACGTGACGTTCGACCTCTTCCTCACCGTACATCCTCGAACGACCGCCCCCATTCATACCCCCACCCGGACCTCGTTCCTCCCAAGAGCGACTCTAAACCCTCACCATCGAAAATGAGCTCCGATCATCGCTCGTATGGAAAAGAGACTAAGAGTCTCCCCGCCGGCAGTTCTCTCAGAAGTCCAGCTCTGCCCGCGGCATCAACCACATTTAAGCTTCCATCTGAACCTACTTCGAAAACGCCCTCTGGTTCTGCTAATGTACCCTCACGGCCGTTCTCAGAAGTTCTCCCGCCCCCTCCCTCAATGAATCCCGCGCCACCAAGAGAGGAAATGACCGCTGCGCAACGCCGTGCTGTATGGGAAAAGCGCGTCGCGTGAGTTCGACCCAATGACATCGAACGTCACATTCACATATTTTTCTTAGTTTGATGGCAGATGCCACCCAAGAATACATGGATCTCGGAAAGCTAGAAAAAGACGTCGAGTCCCGTCGACGTCAAGTTCAATCACCTGTATTCAACTCCCTCCCTCCCGAAATTCGAGATGCATTTCATGCCAGCCTCGCAAATGCCACCGCCACCTGTGAAAGAAAAAAAGTCTCCTTGAACAAGGCCCTCAGCAAGCTGTCAGAGACGGATTTCTGGCCGTCCATTCCCGCACAAAATGTGGGTGACATGGAGGCTAAGCTGAAGGAGGCGAAAACAATGTTGGGAGACTTGGCAGACAGCGTCGGCCAGCTGCACAAGCGCATCGAGACCTTGTACGGTCAGCGTGCCGGTCTCTCCGGTGCAGGTCAGTCCGGGGGTGTGACGGCGGCTTCCGCTAGCGGTGACGGAAATACCCACATCAAGAAACGACGACGTCTCTCCATCGATGGTGGCAACGCTGCAGCTGCAGATACGACTTCACCAGATATGTGCGAGGATGTCGAGTCTATCAGGGACACCATCCGCGAGATCGAAGACCGTCTGCGGGAAATGGAGAATGACATGGCTCAGCACACTGGAAATCTCATGGAACAGCTCGGAACGAAAATGGACGAGAAAAT
>Ga0137358_10000822_pt1 | contig 15525 bp, 14 predicted proteins | sample Mad1_20_16metaG_FD_105551 | JGI IMG/M metagenome (GOLD analysis project Ga0137358, IMG submission 105551) | Vadose zone soil microbial communities from Angelo Coast Range Reserve, California, USA - Mad1_20_16 metaG | ecosystem: Environmental > Terrestrial > Soil > Vadose zone | place: USA... | reverse complement strand
TTGAACAGGGCGCAAACCTGCGGCGCGCATCCGTTGGCGATAGCTCTTCATGCGCTTGGTTGGTGGAATTAGCCCTTGAGTGGAGCGTGGCATCCGCGTCTCCATTTGTAACATGTTACACCGAAGGGCAGCCGAAGTCCTGAGGCCATGTTCGCAATACTTTAACCCGCCTCGCATCGCGGGCCTATCCCATCGGAGGGGCGCGCAGTCAGCCCGAGCGTGGCGGCTCCTCCTCTTCGTCCGCTGTGAGGATCGCGACAATCTGACTGGCGATGCCCTGTAGCGGAAGGCCGGGGCCAAATACGTCGCGGTCGCCCGCTAGCCACATCGAAGCTTCTTCGATGTCCAGGATCGTGGGTCGCAGTTCCATGATGGGCAGCATCTTGGTTGGGTCGAGGTTGCCAAGAATTCTCGCCACATCATCAGTTGTCGCGAATCCGCGCTTGGCTGTTCCGGCGGAATGGTTGTTTTGCATCGTATGCCCTCATCGGCACAACGTTGTGGTTGGGACTGCCGTCGATGCGACGAAATGCCGTCAGAGCGCTGCGAGACCGCCCCTCACGTACTCGCTCCTTCCGAGCATCGGCCGGCAAACGCAGCGTTGACCTCGTTCAGCATCCTTTCTTCTTGCCCCGCATAGCGCGGCGAAAAATGAAACGGCTCGATGCGGCGCACGCCAGCCTGGCGCGCGATGGTTCCGGCCGCCGTTGTGGTCAGGTGCGACCGCTCGGCGGCTAGTCCCGTATCCGCTTGCGCGAACGGAGCCTCAATGAACAAGAGATCAGCATTTCGAACGAGGTTGACGATGGCTGTGCGATTGGCAGCCGTATCGGCGGCGTCGGTCACGTACGCGATTTTTTGGCCGGGCGTGACCGTGACCACGCCGCTCAGGGCGCCAAGAGGGATCTCGTGCGTCTGCGAGGAACCTCGCCCGGCGGGAACCCGGAGCGGATGGTCGGCCGGCCGGCCCTCCGCCACCGCCTGCTTGAGTTCGCGCAGCCAAGGTCCAACGGACAGTCCCCTGTCGGCAAGCCGGCTCTTCCAGACATTGACGTGAGCGACTTCCTCAATGGCGAAACCCAAGCAGGGCGTGCGGTGTTCCAGGATCGCCGCCGAGACCCGGAAGGCCGGCTGATTGCAGATGACGTTGTCGACGATCGGGCGGGTGCCGATCGGCTCCGCCGCAAAGGCGTTCCTGAGACGGAACTGGGCAATGCGGGTCTCGGAGGACGAAGTGATCTCGGTCACCACGAAGACGAGGTCGGACACATAACGGTCCGCCAGATTCCAGAGGTAGGCCTGAAGCTTATGATGCACGTGATCAATGAAGCCGCGCGGCCCGTAGAGTGCGACCGTCTTCTCCCGGCCGACCAGGATCCTCAGCAGGCGATCGAAGCCGATAAAGTGATCGAGATGAGCATGGGACACGAACACACGGTCGAGGCGGTGAATCTTTCGCGGCGATAGCGGCGCGATATCGCCCAGGTCGAACAGGATCGCGCGCTTCTCGAACAGCGTTTCGATGTAAACGGCCGGGTCGCCGGAGCGTCCATTGACCAGCGTCGGGTGGAGAAGTGGCCGCATGATGAAGTGTGTGCCTCGCTCGTGTGGTCCGTAAAGCCTCATCTGGCGGCGCCGGCACGGTCGAGGAAGCCAAAACCGGCGCGAGAACTGCAGATATGTGGCAAGCGCAGGTGAAGGGTAGGAGCAAGGGTGATGGTGAGATTGAGTTCAGCGCAGCCGGAGCCCCCGCCCGTCATTCGGCTGTTCCTGTGCGGCGACGTCATGATCGGCCGGGGAATTGACCAGGTGCTGGCGCATCCCTGTGATCCGGCTTTGCACGAGGGATACGCCCATTCGGCAATGGATTACGTGAGTCTCGCGGAGGCGGCAAATGGACCAATTCCGCGGCATGCCGATCCCTGGTATGTATGGGGTGCGGCCCTCGACGAATGGAGCCGCGCGCAGCCGGACGGCCGCATTATCAATCTCGAAACGGGCGTCACCCGCAGTGATGACTACATCCCGAAAGGCATCAATTACCGGGTGAGTCCCGATAATGCGGAGTGTTTGGCCGCGGCCGCGATCGATTGCTGCGTGCTCGCCAACAATCACGTTCTCGACTGGGGCCGTGCCGGGCTGTCAGAGACGCTGGCGACATTATCCCATCTGGGGATCAAGACGGCGGGGGCCGGTCGAAATCTCGACGAAGCGGCGGCGCCGGCCCTGCTCGATTTTCACCGCAAGGGCCGCGTCCTCGTCTTTTCGCTCGCGTTCTCCTCGAGCGGCGTCCCACGGAGTTGGGCGGCGACGCGCGAGTCTTCCGGTGTCAATGTCCTGAGCGATCTTTCGTTGTCCGGCGTGGCGCGCATCGCCGAACAGGTCGAGCGCTTGCGCCGGCCCGGCGATGTGATCGTGGTGTCCATTCATTGGGGATCAAATTGGGGCTACGAGGTTGCGGAAGCCGAGCAGCGATTTGCGCGCGCGCTCATCGACGACGCCGGCGTGTCCATCGTACACGGTCACTCTTCGCATCATCCAAAGGGCATCGAGGTCTATCGCGACCGGCTCATCCTTTACGGCTGCGGCGATTTCTTGGACGACTATGAGGGTATCCGCGGCTACGAAGACTATCGAGGCGACTTGGCCTTGATGTACTTTGCCGGCGTCGATGCAGGCAGCGCGACCGTTGTCAGCCTCGAAATCGTTCCGCTCCAGATCCGCAATTTCCGGCTTACGCGACCGTCAAGTCAGGATGTTGAGTGGCTGCAACAGACGCTGGATCGCGAAAGCCAGAGGTTCGGGGCAAGGATCGTGCTGGACGCCGCAGGGCGGCTTGTCTTGTGCTGAATTCTGCCCAACCTTGGGAACCCTCTCGCCGCGTCATGAGTTCTTCGGCGCGCGGCTTCCCGAACTGCCGGCGCTGTCCGCCTCCCCTTGACGTGCGAGCCGGGGAAGTTCATCCAGAGGCAAGACAGTAGGGCGAACGCGATAGGCGTGGTGACGGCAAGGTGATCGGCCGAAGTGGCATTCGCCCCGGAATTTAATGCGCCCGTCACGGCGATGCTGACTGGAAGGACGGGATGAGCCTCGATCCTTTGTTGCTGTCGCGGCTGCAATTCGTTTGGGTGGTCGCGTGGCACATCCTTCTGCCGGCCTTCACGGTCGGGCTCGCGTCCTTTATCGCCGTTCTGGAGGGTTTGCATTTCGCGACAGGGCGCGAAATCTACTTCCGGCTCTCGACGTTCTGGATCAAAATCTTCGCCGTATCGTTCGGCATGGGCGTGGTGTCGGGCATCGTCATGCCCTTTCAGTTCGGCACCAACTGGAGCCGGTTCTCCGACGCCACCGCCAACGTCCTGTCGCCGCTCCTCGCCTATGAGGGGTTGATGGCGTTCTTCCTGGAGTCGGCCTTCCTCGGAGTCCTGCTGTTCGGCCGCAACCTGGTGCCGCGCTGGGCGCATTTCGCCGCGGCGCTCATGGTGGCTCTCGGCACACTGTTCTCTGTCTTTTGGATCCTCGCGACCAATAGCTGGATGCAAACGCCGGCCGGTTACGAGATGGTCGATGGGCGGTTCTTTCCAAACGACTGGCTGCAAATCATCTTCAGCCCGTCCTTTCCTTATCGCCTCGCGCACACAGTCGTCGCCTTCTACATCACCACCGGCTTCGTCGTTGTCGGCGTGGCTGCTTATTACCTCCTGCGCGGGCGCTTCGTGGACGAAGCTCGGACCATGCTGCCGATGACTTTATGGTTGCTCACGGTCCTGGTCCCGCTCCAGATATTCCTTGGCGATGCCCATGGCCTCAATACGCTCGAATATCAGCCGGCGAAGCTGGCGGCGATCGAGGCGCTTTGGGACACAAAAAGTCGCGTCGCGCTCAACCTCTTCGCGATTCCTGACGAGAAGGCGGAAACGAACCGCTACGAGCTGTCCATTCCCGACCTCGGCAGCCTGATCCTTACCCGCGATCCGAATGGAACCGTGCGCGGCCTCAAAGATTGGCCCCCCGGCGATCGTCCCCCGGTTGCCATTCCGTTTTTTGCTTTCCGGATCATGGTGGGGATTGGCTTGCTGATGCTCGCATTGATCGCCACCAGCTGGTGGTTGCGGACACACGGACGCCTGTTCGATGCAAGTTGGTTCCTGTGGAGCTGCATGCTCGCGTCCCCGCTCGGTTTTCTCGCGGTACTGGCCGGCTGGGCTACGACCGAGGTTGGCCGCCAGCCCTGGACGGTGTACGGGCTCATGCGCACGGCGGATTCGGTGTCTCCCTCTCTGACGGGCTTCGACGTCGTCCTCTCGCTCGCCGGCTATGGCGTCGTCTATCTGATCATGTTCCCGGCGGGCATTGCGCTGATGGCGAGGATTGTGAGGAATGGCCCGGCGGAGGCCGCCATGGAGCCGGAGCCGGTTGAGAGCGGCCGGCCGCTGCAGCCGGTGCAAGCCCTGCCACATCCCGAAGGGGGGGCGGGATCATGACCCCGGCCGTGCTCGACTTCGTGCCCTTGTGGACGATCATTCTCGGGTTTGGCGTGTTTCTCTATGTCTTGCTCGACGGATTCGATCTCGGGGTCGGCATTCTTTATGGCTTCGCGCCTGATCTGCCGTCGCGTAACCTTGTCATGAACTCCGTGGCGCCGATCTGGGACGGCAACGAGACGTGGCTCGTGCTGGGCGGCATCGGACTTTTGGCAGCATTTCCGCTCGCCTTCGCGATCATCCTGCCCGCAGTCTACTTTCCGGTGCTGGTTATGCTGCTCGCGCTCGTCTTTCGCGGCGTCGCCTTCGAATTCCGTTACCGGGACGCCGAGCATCGAACCTTCTGGGATCATGCGTTCTGCTATGGCTCTGCCCTCGCCACCTTTGCGCAAGGAATTGTGCTTGGTGCTTTCATCCAAGGCTTTCAAACCGCGGGACGTCAGTTCGCCGGCAGTTCGTTCGATTGCTTCACGCCCTTCTCGATCTTTACGGGCATCGCTCTGATCTTCGGCTACAGCCTGCTCGGCGCCGGCTGGCTGGTGCTGAAGACGCAAGGCACACTCCAGGACTGGGCGCGACGGTTGGGACGGTGGTGTCTGTTCGGCGTTCTGGCTGCAATCGCGGTGGTGAGCTTGTGGACGCCGTTGATGGTGCCGGATATCGCCCGGCGCTGGTTCTCGTGGCCCAACATCGCCTTTCTCTCGCCGGTTCCGATCATCACCGGGCTCTTGGCTTTCTGGGAGTGGCGTTCACTCAGAAATGGCTCGGAGGTGGCGCCGTTCGTGGGCGCGATCGGCCTCTTCGTTATGTCCTACATTGGCATTGCCATCAGTCTGTGGCCGATGATCGTGCCGTATCAGTTTACGCTGTGGCAGGCCGCGTCATCGGCCAGCACGCAAGCCTTCCTTCTGGTCGGGACGCTCTTTCTGCTGCCGATCATCCTCATGTACACGGGGTGGTCCTACTGGGTGTTTCGCGGAAAGGTCCGCGCTGACATCGGTTACCACTGAACGCGCGTTCAAAACTCGAATCCAAATCGCAGCTTGGCTTGGTGCCGTTCGAAGTTTGCCAAGTCGAGTGCTCCGGGAGCAGCGATTGCTCGGCCGCTGATTTGCATATCCCACGCCGCCGAGACAAAAGCCTTGCGACCGAGCCGTGCGTAGAGGGTCGGGCCGACGTAGACCGCCTGGCCTGAGAAGACGTTCAGTGCGGCGCCGCTGTAGTCGCGCAGGTAACGCGCTTCGCCCCCCAGCCACAGGCCGGGCATGACCTGCGCCGCGAGGGCGGCACCGGCCCCGAGGAGGGACTCTTGCTCGACACCATCGGATGCAAGGCGGCGTGCCCGGTCGTTCGCAAAAAGGAGGTTGACCGCACCGACCAGCCGGTCCGGCACAAGTTCGCGGTCGGCGAACAGCTGGATTTCGGTGCCGAAGTGATCGGTTCGCAGGCCGCTGGTTTCGTCGACCAGGCCCCAATGCGGCGCGACGCTCAAGGTCAGGCCGAAGGGCGCCTGTGAGCGATCAACCACCCGAAACCGTGCGTCAAAGGACAGCGATTGTATGGCTGCGCGCCGGGCATCGCTTATTCCGGTGACTCCGGCGATATCGTAGTAGGCAAGTGCTGCTGCGGCCGAAATGCGGAAGTTTTCGAACGCCGTGTATTTGAACTCGAGTTCCGATGCCGTGTTGACGAAGGAGCCGGTGCTTTTGCCGGCGCGCAACGTCGTGTCGATGACGATCTCTCGTTCACCCTTGCTGCCGATATCGGCGCCTTCAATAAATCCGAAGAGGTGCTCGGTATCCACCGGGTCCGTTCGCGTCGTAGCGCTGTCGGCGCGGATCGGCGATGTAGCAATTGCAATCATAACCGTCGCTGCGGCGGCCGTACCGATCACCGAGAGGAAAACAGGGCGGAACCGCCTCCCGCGATGCGGGGAGGCGTCACGCCGCCAAAGATGCGTGCGCATGAGAACTCCGTCGTTGCCGAATCCAAGCGGGCGCCCGGCCAAATTGGCCGGGCGCCCCCACGTTTCAGATCGACAACTGGAGCTTCGGTGGACGTTCCGGCGGACCGGTCCTGGTGCTGACGAGTGGTCGCGGCGGGACCGCGGTGACCTGTGCGGTCAAACTGCTGCGGGTTGCGCTGCCCGCGATCGGGACCACACCAGCCAAATGGTGGTGCAAGGTACAGCATTGATCGCCGGGATCGCTGCTGCCGTGCTCGTGCTGACCATCATGACGGGCGTGATGATGGTGCACGTGATTGCCGCCGCCGCCTTCGGACAGGTCGGCAGCAACATCCCGTTCGCTCTCGAAGGCATGTTGGATGTGGACGCTGATCAATGGCACTTGGCCGGCGGCCTGGGACCAAAGAAACAGCCCCAGGAGGAACGGACCGAGGCGTCGCAGCTGAGCCAACGAGAAAATTCGAGGCCTTGCCGGCATCCTCCTTGGGGCCGCAAACCTGACCGCTTGGCGCTCCCCAAGTCTATGTCTCTCACTGGCTCGAACGCGAGGCCACACGGTCAGAGATCTCTCGCGATGCGCAATCCATCGGTATAGAACTGATCGCGCTTTTCGCCTCCGGTGCGAGCGGCCGAGCGGTGCTCGACTTCGGAATCCTCCCACGATCCGCCGCGCACCACGCGGCCATTGCAGTTGCCGTCGACCCAGGCAGAGCCGTCGGTCGGGGCCATCGCGGTGTACTCATCGTGCCAGCAGTCTTCGACCCATTCCGCGACATTACCATGCATGTCGTGAAGGCCGAACCCATTAGGCGCAAAGCTCCCGACCGCGACCGTGCGCTGCCGGTTCACCTCGGACGGGCCTGACCCGTCGACGCTGCCGTCGTAGTTCGCCTGGTTTGGAGACAAGGCGTCTCCAAGCGAGAATCGCGTCGTGGTCCCGGCCCGCGCCGCGTATTCCCATTCGGATTCTGACAGCAGCCGGTACGGCTTGCCGGTTTTCCGGCTGAGCCACTCCACGTAAGATTTGGCGTTTTCCCAGGAAATATTAATCGCGGGTTGATTTCCACGTCCCCAGCCTTGGTCGTCCGGCCAATAGCCGCCGCAACCGCCGTCGGTCGCGCAGGCGTCCCATTCGCTAAACGTAATTTCGAATTTGCTGACCGCGAAGGGATGAGCGATCGTGACGCGATGCTGGGCCTCCGCCGCCTAGTCCGAGGGGGGCGAACCCATCGTGAACTCGCCGGCCGGGATCACGGCCATCTGGGGGCAGTCCGCGCAGTCTTGGAATTGCGTGAGAGTCCCCGGCACCCTCCAGATGGCGGGAGGCGCGGACAACCGCTGTTGCGGAGAAAGTGCGTCGAGACGCGGTCGCGCGGACGCGACGAGCTCAGCCGTCTTGGCCTTTAGCTCTGCGAACTGGGCGTCGAAGTCAGGCCGGGCGAGCTCGTTCCCTCGCACTTGGGATGCGGCGCAAATCATAGTGCAAGCAATAATCAACAATCCGGGGACCGCCGCCGCCGCGACCCGGCCAGAACCGATGCACAACCCGGGATGGACGGCGCGCCGGATGGGCATCTGATGCAGGCTCGGTAGGTTTGCGCTCTCGTGCACGTCGCTTCCCTCGCGCCGATCTTCCTGCTTCGCACAAATACACGAAATATCATTCCGGGCAACGTTCTTGCTGCGATCGGCTCGCTTGTAGTATCCTGGGGGATAGGATACGTTCGGTCTGTCCCGAGATATTGTTGCGGCGCACCGCTTATTTATTTGCTGATGCGTGTCCCTTGGCGGAACCCCACCCATAGGATAGGATAAGAACAATGACGGCAGGAACGCACATCCATGAAAGTCATCCGGATATCGTCAAGCGGCTCAAGCGAGCCGAGGGGCACATTCGGCGAGTCATCTCGATGTTCGAGGAAGGCCGCCCATGCCTTGACCTTGCGCAGCAACTTCACGCCGTTGAGAAGGCCATTGCGGAGGCGAAGCGGCAACTGATCCATGATCACGTGGATCATTGCCTCGACGTTGCCGCAAACGGGCGGGGCAAGCCGACGCGTGCGGTGGTGAGCGAGTTCAAGGCCATCTCTCGCTATCTTTAGGCGTTTGCCAGCTCGACGGCCGGTTTGCGGCCCGCATCTTAAGTGACCAATGAGAGCAAGGGGCATGATCGGTCGTCTGTCTGTTTTGATCGGAGCCCTTGCGGCTGGCTTTGCGCTGGCGAGCTTTTTTCCACAATGGCCAGAGCGGATAAGGACGGCCGTCGGATTCGCTTCGGCCATTGGTCCAAGAGCCCAGGAGTCGCCATCCGCGGAACCCGCAAAATCCAGTGTCGAGGCAAAGGGCGACCAGCAAAGTATCGTCAAGCTCGATGACGATGAGATCAAATCCGCCAATATCGAATCCGCGACCGCTCAGGCCGGTACGATCGCCCACCGCATTGTCGTCCCTGGCACCGTTATTCCGCACGCGGACCGCATCGCCCACGTCGCCGTCAAGGTGTCGGGCACTGTGGCGGAGCTGCGAAAGAAAGTCGGAGACCCGGTCGCTGCCAATGAAGTCCTGGCTATTCTTGAGAGCCGCGAGTTTGCCGATGCAAAGAGCGAATATCTCGCGGCGCGCCTGACCAACGAGCTGCAACAGGACCTGTTCGAACGGGAAAGGGCGCTTTGGGATAAAAAAATTTCGTCTGAGCAGCAATTCCTTCGCGCTAGAAATCAAGCCGCAAACGCCAAGATGAGGAACGACATTACCCGGCAAAAGCTATTTGCCCTCGGCCTGACCGAACCGGAAATCGCCAACTTGCCCAGTGAGCCGGAAGCATTCCTGCGCCGCCAAGAAGTCCGCTCGCCGCTTGCAGGCCGCATCGTGGAGCGCAAGGTCGACCTCGGTGCAGCGGTCGGGCGCGACAACTTGGAAACGGAGCTTTTCGTCGTCGCCGACCTCGATCCGGTCTGGGTTGATCTCGCCATTAGCCCAGCCGACCTGCCCTCGATCAAGGAGGGACAGGCGGTGTCGATCACGACCCGCGGCATCGCTGCAAGCGTCGAGGGCAAGATCGTCTTCATCGGCCCGATGCTCGATAAGGACAGCCGCTCCGCGCGCGCTGTGGTGGAGATAGCGAACGACAACGGCATGTGGCGGCCGGGCTCCTTCGTCACCGCTGCGATCGCTTTCGCGGAACAGCCGGTCACGCTTGGGATCCCGACGACCGCGGTCCAGAACATCGGCGCCGCAACGGTCGTTTTCGTGCAAGTCCCCGAGGGCTTCCAGAAGCGCCAAGTGGTCCTCGGTCAGAGCGATGAGCGCATGGTAGAGGTGTTGTCCGGGCTCCGTCCCGGCGAGGTGATCGCCGTAGCCAATACGTTTCTGCTCAAAGCAGAGCTCTTGAAAGAGCTGGCCGAGGATTGACCGGGCAATGATCGAGCGCATCCTTGCCTGGTCTGTGCGAAGCCGCTGGCTTGTCCTGCTGTTCACGTTGGCAGCGGCTGTGTCGGGCGCGTGGTCTTTGACCAGGCTGCCGATCGACGCCGTCCCCGACATCACCAACGTCCAGGTTCAAGTCAATGCCTTCGCGCCCGCCTTATCGCCTCTGGAAATCGAAAAGCAGGTCACCTTTCCGATCGAGGTCGCGCTCGCCGGCATCCCGGGCCTCGAAAACACCTGGTCCTTTTCGCGCAACGGGTTTGCCCAGGTCACCGCCGTCTTCAGCGACAGGACGGACATCTACTTTGCCCGTCAGCAGGTGGCTGAACGCCTGACGACGGCCAAGCCGAACCTGCCGCCCAATGTCGACGTGATCATGGGGCCGATCTCGACGGGGCTCGGCGAGGTCTATTGGTGGTCCGTCGAATGCGATCCAGCCCTGGCAGCCACGCCTGCGCATGACGGCGAGCCCGGTTGGCAGAGCGACGGCGCGTATCTCACTCCTGAAGGGGAGCGCCTCTCCGATGATCTGCAACGTCTGATCTACCTCCGCACCGTACAAGACTGGATCATTCGTCCGCAGATGAGGACCGTGCCGGGCATTGCCGGTGCGGACGCCATCGGGGGCTATGTCAAGCAGTATCGGATCGAACCCGATCCGGCGCGCCTCGTCGGATACGGCATTTCCTTCAGCCAGATCGTCAACGCGATTGAAGCGAACAACAACAGCCGCGGCGCAAATTACATCGAACGGAACGGCGAGGGTTACGTGGTGCGGACCAACGGCCTGATCGCACGCCTCGCCGAGATCGAGGAGATCGCCGTCGCCACCCGCGGCGGCGTCCCGGTGCGCGTGCGGGACGTGGCACAAGTCGCCGTGGGCCGCGAACTTCGGACAGGCAGCGCAAGCGTGAACGGCCACGAGGTGGTGCTGGGCACCGCCCTGATGCTCGTCGGCGGCAACAGCCGCACCGTCTCGGCGGCGGCGGATGCAAAAATCAAGGATATCAACCGGACGCTCCCGCCCGGCATCCGCGCGCGGTCGGTGCTCAGCCGCACCGAACTCGTCGATGCGACCGTGCATACGGTGGCGACCAACCTCTCCCTTGGCGCCCTGCTAGTCGTCCTCGTTCTGTTTTTAATGCTGGGCAATTTCCGCGCCGCCCTCATCACCGCGACGGTCATTCCGATCACCATGCTGGTGACCTCGATGGGCATGCTGGCAGGCAAGCTAAGCGCCAACCTGATGAGCCTCGGCGCACTTGATTTCGGGCTGATCGTGGATGGCGCGATCATCATCGCGGAAAATAGCCTGCGGCATCTATCGGAACGACGGCAGGCGCTTGGCCGCAGGCTCACGGCGAGCGAGCGCCTGGAGACGGTCGCAGAATCAGCACGCGAGGTGATCCAGCCGACCATCTACGGACAGGCTGTCATCGTGCTGGTTTACGTCCCCCTGCTCGGATTTAGCGGGGTCGAAGGAAAGACATTCCTGCCGATGGCGCTCACGGTCATCATTGCGCTTGCCACGGCATTTGTCCTCTCGCTGACATTCGTTCCGGCCATGCTCGCTGTCGCTCTCAGCGGCAATGTCCAGGAGCGAGAGAACCGCGTCGTTCAAGGGCTGAAGGCGGTTTACCGGCCGATGCTGGCGAAAGTCATCCAAAGGCCCGCGCCGATCATTGCAGCCGCCGTCCTCTTGACCGCAGGCGCGGCATGGGTGTTCACGCGCCTTGGCCAGGAGTTCGTGCCCATATTGGACGAAAAAAACATCGTCATGGAGGTGAAACGAATTCCGAGCGCCTCGCTGGCGCAGTCGCAAGTGATGCAATTTGCCAATGAAAACTTGATCAGCAAGTTCCCGCAGGTCGCCTTCGTCTTCTCGCGAAGCGGCACGCCGGATTTGGCTGCCGATCCGATGCCGCCAAGCGCGACCGACACCTACATCATTCTGAAGCCTCGGGACGAATGGCCTGATCCGGGCTTGGCCAAGGACGACCTGATCCGCGAAATTTCCGAAAAGGCATCGAGGTTGCCCGGAAACAAGTTCGATTTTTCGCAGCCCATCCAGATGCGTTTCAACGAGCTGATCGCCGGCGTGAAACAAGATCTGGCCATCAAGGTGTTCGGAGACGAATTCGAACCGATGCGGCGCGCCGCCAACCACATTGCCGGCATTCTTGGCAGCATTCGCGGCGCCGCCGAGGTCAAGGTGGAAGACGTGACCGGAATGCCGGTCCTGGAGATCGATGTCGATAAGGGCGAGATTGCGCGCCGGGGTCTCAGTCTGTCTGCTGTTCAGGACGTGATCGGCATCGCCATCGGAGGCCGCGAGGCCGGTGTGGTCTTTGAAGGCGACCGCCGCTTTCAGATCGTCGTCCGCCTCTCGGACGCCGAGCGCAATAACATCGAGGTGATCAAGAACTTGCCGGTCGCCCTGCCGGAGGCGACGCCCGGGGCTGGCGCCACAATGGTTCCGTTGCGGCAGTTCGCGAGCTTTCGTTTTTCCGAAGGCCCCAATCAAATCAGCCGGGACAACAGCAAGCGGCGCGTCGTGGTGACGGCCAACGTCCGCGGTCGAGACATGGGTTCCCTTGTCGAGGAAGCGCAAGCCAAGATATCCGACCAAGTGAAGCTGCCGCCCGGATACTGGCTGGTCTGGGGCGGACAATTTGAGAACCTCGTCTCGGCACAGCAACGGCTATTCATTGTCGTGCCGATCTGCTTCGCGCTGATATTTCTGCTGCTGTTGGGTTCGCTCGGGTCTGCGCGCGACGCGCTCTTGGTTTACAGCGCCGTGCCGCTGGCGCTGACCGGCGGGGTCTTTGCCCTGTGGCTGCGCGATATGACGTTTTCGATTTCATCCGCGGTCGGCTTCATCGCGTTGTCAGGCGTCGCGGTGCTCAATGGCCTTGTGATGCTGACTTTTATTCGGCAACTGATTGCGAGCGGCGTGCCGAAGCAGGAGGCAATTTATCGCGGCGCCCTTACCCGCCTGCGTCCGGTGCTCATCACCGCGCTCGTGGCATCGCTTGGATTCGTACCGATGGCCATCGCGACGGGCACCGGCGCCGAGGTTCAGAAGCCGCTGGCGACGGTGGTCATCGGCGGCCTGGTCAGCTCCACCTTGCTCACGCTGTTCGTTCTGCCGGCGCTGTATGCGCTTCTCGCTGACAAGGCGGGCGTCACACGAGGCGAGGTCAAGACCGGCTCGACATCCGCCGGCATCGCGAACGTCGATCAAGCCGCCGAGTGAAGGGAACCGAGAGCCATGGAGCATGGTCAGATGAAGCACGGAGGAAGAGACCGGCGAAGAGCGGATATCGTACGGCAGTCTCGGAACCGCGCTCGCTGCGGTGATGGATGGATTGCGGTGGTGGCGTTGCTCCTGCTTTCGCTGTTGATAGTTGATAGCAATTTCGGCACTACGTTTGCGCATGGTATCGGAGGTCGCGACGCGGCTTTCGTAGCTGCAACGAAAGGGCCTGACCTAGTGCCCTTTATCTACCTCGGCGCCAAGCATATGGTCACCGGATACGACCACCTGCTTTTCATTTTCGGCGTCATCTTCTTTTTGTATCGCATGAAGGACGTCGTCATCTATGTGACGCTGTTCTCCATCGGCCACAGCATCACCCTGTTGGCCGGAGTCCTGCTAAAGATCGAAATCAATTCGTATCTGGTGGACGCCGTGATCGGACTCTCGGTGGCCTACAAAGCATTCGACAACCTCGGCGGCTTCAAATCGATCTTTGGGGTGCAGCCAAACAACAAGGTGGCGGTAGGAAGTTTCGGGCTGATTCACGGGCTCGGTCTGGCAACAAAGCTGCAGGCGCTCCGTTTGAACGGAAATGGGCTTGTGCCGAACATGCTTGGATTCAACGTCGGCGTTGAAATCGGGCAGCTCATCGCATTGGTAGTTTTTCTCGTCGTCATGCTGCAGTGGCGGCGCACCGCAAGCTTCGAACGTTTCGCTGTGGCGGCAAATGCGCTCATTCTGACGGCCGGCTTCATGCTGATGGAATACCAGCTCGCCGCCTACTTTAGTGCAGGGAAAGTTTGACATGACCATAGAGGGACAGATTTCGAAGCCGCTCTCCGCGGGCAACATGCTGGCCATCACCGGCGGTGCGTTCGTGGCCGGAAGCCTCATCGTGTTCGGCGCGATCCTGCCCGCGGAGTTCAATTGGGATCCGCTCGGTCTCGGACGGGCGACGGGATTGAATCGGCTGTGGGCGCCGCGCGAAGTCACGTTCGATACCACGACAGGTTCGGTTCCCCTCGCGCGCGAATATCCAATGGGCTTTCGTACCGACGTGATCGAGATTCCTTTGCGGGCGGGAGGCGATTCCACGCGCGGCGATGAGCTTGAGTACAAAGTCCGGATGCGCAAGGACGCCACGTTCGTTTACGAATGGAGCGTGCCTGGCGTATCAAATCCGGAGGAATTCTATTTTGACTTCCACGGCCACACGTTGACCGCCGCGAAAGAAATGACTGTCGCGACCTATAAGCAGGCCACAGGCACAAGCGCGAATGGTGCGCTCACGGCTCCCTTTGATGGCGTGCATGGGTGGTTTTTTCAGAACCAATCGGTCGGTCCGATTGTCGTACACGTCAAGATCAGCGGATTCTATGAGTTGATTCCACCTGGCGATACCGGAAACGAGGCTGGAATTATCGCCAATGTTCCGGCCGATAAAGCCTTTGGAGAGCAATGATCTGCAATGGACGCAGCAGATTGGAAGCGTTGACCAGCCATCGGGCAGCCAAGAGAAGCCGATCGGATTCAATGCAAGCTAGCTTGAGGAAGTTCTCCGGTCCGATCAAATTGCAGTTGGCTGTGCGATTTTGATTGCTATCTGACGCGAGAATCGTTTCGACATCATGCCAGCCAGTAGGCCATCCGGATGAACCATCGTGCCATTTTTTGCGCTTTCTCGTCCGCTGCGTTGTTCGGCATTTCAACGCCCGCGGCAAAAGCGCTTCTCGGCTCGACAAATCCTGAAATTCTTGCCGGACTGCTTTATTGCGGGGCCGGCGTCGGCGTAGCCGTGCTTCGCCGGCTCGGAGGTTCCATTCTCCCGCCGCCCAATGCGAGGGAAGTCGGTTTGGGGCGCGCCGATATGCCATGGCTTGCTGGGGCAATCGTTGCAGGGGGGATAATCGCGCCCGTGCTCCTGTTGGTTGGACTGACTCGAACGGCCGCGGCCGCGGCGTCGCTCCTCCTCACTCTGGCGGGAGTGGCCACAGCGCTCATGGCCTGGTTTCTTTTCCACGAGAATTTCGATCGGCGGATTGCATTGGGCATGGGCTGCCTCGTTGCGGGGGCCGCAGTACTCTCGTGGTCCGGGGAGATAACCGTTTCGAGTGTCGTTGGACCGTTGGCAATCGTCGGCGCATGCATCGCCTGGGGGCTGGACAACAATCTGACGCGCAAAATTTCATTATCAGATCCGCTACAGATCGTGCAGTTGAAAGGCCTCGTGGCCGGCCCGGTGAATGTCGCTCTCGGATTGTGGATGGGAGGGGAGCTCCCGAGTTGGCCCGCCATGACCGCTGCGGGGATCGTGGGATTTCTCGGTTATGGCGTCAGCTTAGCGCTGTTCGTTGTTGCTCTCCGCAATCTCGGGACGGCGCGTACTGCGG
>Ga0137358_10000817_pt1 | contig 15564 bp, 14 predicted proteins | sample Mad1_20_16metaG_FD_105551 | JGI IMG/M metagenome (GOLD analysis project Ga0137358, IMG submission 105551) | Vadose zone soil microbial communities from Angelo Coast Range Reserve, California, USA - Mad1_20_16 metaG | ecosystem: Environmental > Terrestrial > Soil > Vadose zone | place: USA... | reverse complement strand
CCTCCAAAGGTCCGCCGCGTTTCCTGGCAGCAGATTCTATTCACACCAAAGTGCTTTACACAGCCTGCTCGACCGACTCGATCAGCGCTCGAAAATGTCGGCCGTCGGACCACCAGCACAATGTCCCCTGGACGATGAGAGGAGTGTACAACCGTCCCAGATCCACTCCAGCTAGAATGGCTGGCAAACATTTCCCCATGGCACTCTTTGACCGGGTGTGAGTGCGCGACCGTGTGATCACTGGGGGGTTATATGTCCGATCTCGGACTTCCGAGGGTTGTCATCTATCTGGATGAGGACGACTGTGCCCAGTTTGCTCTATTGTGTTCGTGCATCCTGCTCGACTGGCCCTCCCCCTCCCCCAAATTGGGATACGTATTGGCCAAAGTAAAATTCAGCTTTGATTGGCAGTGGGTCGCTGAGCTTCTTCTGGTTTCCGTCTCCCTCCTGGGAATCGCCTACTTCATCTTCGCCCGGCCCTGATGGGCGTGACCACCAGCTCTTGATCGGCGAGAGACTATAGCGATGTCTTGCTCGCAGGGGTCTGCAGGCGCGGACAAGAGTGTCCGCGCTACAACTCCCACTCTATTTCCACACGATCCTGTGGACCGAAATTCAACCTCGAGAATCTTTGCGGGTGACGCACCTTCTTAACTGTGGGTAGCCCGAGCGCGAGCAACTCGAGTTTCCATACGTAGATGGGGTTTAACAGTTTCGTGCTCAGGAAGCGCTCCATCTTTCCCAGAATTCCGCCGCGTAACTTCAGGCTGGTGGTGATGGTCATTTGCGATTGTCCGGATGCCGGTCCTGGATCGACGATGAACGATGTCACCGCGTCGTTGGTCTCAAGATCGGTTTCCGCCAGGACGCGTCCGAGCTCAGGCTCGGTGACGGCCGTGCGAAAGCGTTGTGTTCTTCCCAACAGGCGCATGGTGAAGCGAATGACGGTGCCAGGTCCCACTCCGCCCTGCTCGACAACCATGCTGGTGAACTGGGGCGGGAGAATGCTCGGATGTCCCTCCGGCAGTCGGCGAGGATCGAGTACCCACGCTCGCGCGACGCCGCGATGGTAGTAGAGGTTAAGATCACATGTTGATTGGTTATCATGGTTGCTTCGATTGGATTCACGAATCGCCGGTTCGGGCGTTACGAATCCTGGAGGGTGAAGAAGAAATGCGCGCTGCTGTGACGGCCTGGTACCGAGTGGCGCTATCCAACAGTGCTGTGGTGGCTCGCAGGCACATGGAATTGCAGACGGCCTTCGAAACCTTATTCCTGGCCAACCAGTGGCCGAAGCAAGCTGCCATGTTTGCAAATGTTGACAGCCTGGCGCATCACTTTTATTTCTCTCCGGGCGCGGTCGAGATTGCGAGCGACTTGATTGCTCGCTATTCTGGCGCCGAGTGTGCCAAACCCGAGGTGTCGGATTTGGTGCTGCTGGTCGGTAACCCTGGATGGAGAGAGGCGATTTTCTCCGTGGACAGCGAGACTCAGGACAATGGTGAAAGCGCGTAAATCGGACGTCGGCGAAGTGCATTTGCGACGGGTGCGGCGGATTTGTGCGGCGATGCCGGAGTGCAGCGAAAAACTGTCGCATGGTGAGCCGACATTTTTTGTGCGCAAGAAAGTCTTCGCCATGTTTGCCAACAATCACCACGACGACCGGCACATCGCGGTGTGGATTCCCGCAGCTCCAGGTGTGCAGGGCGCGCTGATCAAGGCCGCGCCTGAGGCGTTTTTCCGGCCGCCTTATGTAGGGGTGCGCGGATGGGTGGGGATCGAGCTCGACGCCATCAGCGACGAAGAACTGGCGTCCCATATTCGCGAGGCGTGGCAGATCGTGGCGCCGAAACGGATGAAGATTAGTCGGGACGCAAAGCTGCCACGAAATTAGAGGTTTCTTGCAGGGACCGAGCGATAGTCCCGGCACGCACGACAAGCGATGTTCATGAACCGGCGCAGGGGGCGCGCCGCGCGACGTTTACCACCAAGCCGCCGTATCGGGCTTGCTCAACAGCACGTTCAATTCCTCTTTGATCTCCAGCAGGCGCTGGGCGCGGCCTTGGGCTGCAGACTGGTCGACCTGGGTGTGTTTCTTTTTCTCGAAGAAGCTGGCGTTCAGGCTGCGCAAATCGGTGATTTCGCGACGAAGATTGGCGAGACGTTCTGAAGTGAGTGGCATCCCCTCCAGCATACCCCGGATTCGGGAGCGGCGTACGACTATTTGGCGCGGAAGCGGCTAGTGGCGCCTCTTGTCAGCGTCCTGGCAGGCGAGGCAGTGGCGCGTCCAGGGAAACGCCACCAGACGTTTGGAGCCGATTGCTTCGCCGCAAGTCATACATTCTCCGAAGGTGCCGCCAGCGATGCGGGCTAAGGCGGCATCCATGGCCATCAGCATTCCCTGGACCTGTGTGCTTTGGAGGGAGAATTCGGGATCGAGTGTGGGGATCGAGTCAGCCAGGTCGGAATCGCTGGGGTCGGGGTCTTCGAGTAGCTCGCCGCGGGCTTCATCCCGTGTGTGAACAAGCTTGCGGGTTAACTCCAGCCGGCGCGCGAGCAGGAGCTTCTTGAACTGCGCGGCCACTTTCTCAGTCATGTGGGTTCGAATGCTTGGCCCCTCCAGAGGCTGCCGCTTCCAGCATCGCCCTAGACTAGAATGGTGTCCCCAAAATGTTTGAATATCTCGGCCAGGAGCGCAGAGCTGCAAACGCTTGAAACACAAGGTCGCTCCACTCCGCTTCGCTCCGGATGACAAACTTTGTGGCGCGAATTCTTGGATACGACCCTAGACTAAGACTAGCAGGTGAGGGGCAAAAAATGGAAACACGGCTCGCCCCTTACTACCCCTTACTGGCTGGTTTTGCTGGCCGGCTTGTCGAACAGCTTGGGGTCGACTTGCGGGTTCATGTGAATTTCCGTGAACGTGACTGTGCCCGCCTCTTTTCCGTCCTGCTTGTTCACATGCTTGGCCGGCAGCGTAACGCCGTCGAAGCTTTTCCAATCAGAGAGGTCCGTCTCTCCCTGGAAGGGTCCGGAGCGTCCCATCGCGGAATAGGACTCACGCAGGATGCGACCAGTCTTGGGATCGACGTACCAGCGCATCGGGGTGCCGTCGGCATTGATGTCGACGATGGTCGCGTCGATGTCACCAATCTTCTGTGAGCCGTTGGCGGTGAAGGTGAACTTGGGGTCGTCAGCATGCTGCGCGACGAAGGTCAGGTCGCGCTTGATCTGCTCGAGGCTTTCTTTCTTCTGCGAGGCGGGTATGTCGCGGACTTGTCCCTGGGTGGCCATGAAGGCGGAAGTGGGCGTGAAGACTACGCTCATCGGACCCATGGGAGAATCCATTGCGACGTGCATGCGATCGGGGAAGACGATCGTCACCTCGACCGGGGGCGAGGGTTCGTCCTGAGATTGCTGCTCGATTTTCGCGCGCATGGCATGCACCGATTTCAACTTCGCCGCACCGCCCATGGACTCGGCAACTTTCGCCACGAGCGATTTGCCTTCCGGATTCGAGGCAGCCGCCGCGCTGGGAGCGACGGCGGGCCCCGCTTCCGCGTTGCTCGCACGCGGAGGCGGCGGGATGGTGACGTCCACGTTTGTTACTGGACCGAGCGCGGATAGTGGCTTGTCGAAATCCTTGGGATTGCCAACGACCAGCACGGCCAGTTGGTCCTTGTGCAGATATTTTCCGGCCACCCGATTGACATCTTCCTTGGTGGCCTTCTCGATGCCGGCGCGGTACTTTTCGAGGAAGTCGAGCGGGTATCCGTAGAACTCGTACGCCATGCGCTCGTGCAGGACTTTGTCAGGCGTGTCGAAGTTGAAGATGAAGGAGTTCAAGATTGCGTCTTTTGCGCGCTTGATTTCGGCGTCAGTAATGGGATTTTTCTGCAGGTTGTCGACGTCCTCGTACAGCGCCTGGATCGCCTCGGCGGTGCGCTCACTCTTGGTACCCATCACGAAGCGGACCACACCGGGATGATCGAAGGCTGTTCCGATACCGCCTCCCACGGAGTAGGCTAGCCCGCGCTTGGTGCGAATGTCCTGGACCAGGCGCGAGGAGAAGCCTCCACCCAAGACTTCGTTGAACACTTCAATGGCGAAGTAATCAGGATTGTTGCGCTCCGTACCGAGGGTAACCATGCGGATATTGGATTGATTCACGTCGTCCTTGGTGACGAGGTAATAACCGGGCTTGGCGGGCTGGAACTGGATGTCTTCTTTCTGAGGAGCCAGACCCTTCGGCCAGGAGCCGAACGCGGCTCTCAGCTTGGCTTCCATAGCGCCCGAGTCGAAATCGCCGCTCACGCCCAAGATCATGTTGTTGGGGTGAACGTAGGTTTTGTGCCAGTTCAGCAAATCGTCACGCTTGACTGCCTCGACAGTGCCGTATTCCGGCTGGCGCGCGTACGGATTATTGGCGCCATAGGCAAGCTTGAGGCTTTCGCGTCCAGCGATGCCCGCGGGATTGTCATTGCGGCGGGCGATGACTTCCTCCAGGGACTTCTGGGCCAGATCGAGCTTGTCGTCGCGGAACTCGGGATTCTGGAGCAAGTCGACCACGAGTTTGAAGACGTCGTCGAAGTCGGCTTTCAGGCATGTCCAGCCGAGTGAGGTGGAGTCGACGGTGCCATCGGTTTCGACTTTGGCGGCTCGTGCCTCGAGGTAATCGTCCATTTGATCGCCGGTTTGCGACGTGGTGCCGCCCGTGCGCCAGACTTCGCCGTAGAGATCCACCAGACCGACTTTGCTCGCGGGTTCACTGCGCGAGCCCCCGCGGATGCGGATGGAGCCATCGATCATTGGAAGTTCGTGATCTTCCTGCAGGAAGATCACCATGCCGTTGGGCAGTTCGACGCGCTTAGGTTCGGCGGGGTGGAACGCGGGCAGGGAAGGGATCGGGATTTTCTGCCAGTCGGTCGCTTGCGCGGTCGCAGGAGTGAGCTTGCCGAAGGTTGCGATCAACAGCAGGCAGAAAGCGAGAAGTGCGCGGTTCTTGCGAATCGCATTGAGGATGCAGGTTTTCATTGCGCACCTCCCTGTGCGGAGGCGGCAGTCGGCTTGACGTTCTCGCTGATGCCCACGGTGCGATTAGTCTCCACGAAAGTCTTGTTGGCCACGCGGCGGATGTCGGCCTTGGTCACTTTGTCGATACGGTCGACGTTGCGAAACAGTTCGCGCCAGTCGCCGAAGCGCGCCTGAAAGAGGGCAAACTGATGGGCAAGGCCCTCGTTGTCGGCCAATCCGCGGATCAGGTTGGCCTTGGCGCGGGTTTTGATCATCTTCAATTCGTCCTCGGTGATGTCTTCTTTCTTCACGCGCTCGATCTCGGCGTGGATCGCGTCGCCTAGTTCCTGTGGTGTGTGGCCCGGCACCGGCACGGCATAGAAGGAAAACAAGTGGGGATACTTGCTGCCGGGAAGACCGGAGAATCCAGCGGCGAAGGCGGAGATCTTCTTGTCACGCACAAGCGCACGGTAGAGGCGCGAGGTGCGGCCGTTCGACATGAGGTCGGAGATGGCGTCATAGACGGCGTCGTCGGGGTCGTGCAAATCCGGACGATGGTAGCCCTCGATGTAGAAGGGCTGGGCGGCCTGGCGCAGGATCACGCGGCGCTCGGCGTTTTGCGGCGGCTCGTCCGTTGTCCGCGTGTCGGGGGTGGCCTTCGTGGGCAGGCGGCCGAAATACTTCGCGACCAGCGGAATCGTCTCGGATGCCTTCACATCTCCCGCCACGGCGATGACCATGTTCGAAGGGATGTAGTACTGATCGAAAAATTGCTGCGCATCGGTCGCAGAAAAGGAGTTGAGGTCCGACATCCAACCAACCGTTGGACGGTGGTAGGGATGCGCCTGGAAGGATGCCGTGATGAACTGTTCAATGAGCCGGCCGATGGGACTGCTGTCGGTCCGCATGCGGCGTTCTTCCTGCACGACATCGCGCTCCTTGTAGAACTCGCGCATCACCGGATGCACAAAGCGTTCCGATTCCAGATAAGCCCAGAGCTCCAGACGATTGGAAGGGAACGAGTAGAAGTAGTTGGTTTCGTCGTCGCTGGTGTTGGCGTTCATGCCTTCGCCACCTTCGCGCTCCACGATCTCGCCGAATTCGTTGGGCTTGACGTACTTGTCGGCTTCCGTGATCGCGTCCTTCCAGGCTTTCTCGAGTTCCTTCAGCTTGTTCTCGTCGCGGCCGATGGTTTTGTCGCGCTCGGCGATGTAGGCCGCATAGGCCGTCTCGACTTTGGCGAGAGCAGCTTTTTCGGCGGGATAGTTCTTGGTACCGATCTTGTCCGTGCCCTTGAAGGCCATGTGTTCGAACATGTGGGCGAGCCCGGTCTTACCCATCGGGTCCTGCACCGAGCCGGCGTCGACGTGGGTAAAGAAAGAGAAGACCGGCGCTTCGGGACGTTCCAGCACGATTACCGTCAAGCCGTTGGGAAGTTTCTTGACGGTGGTGCGTCTTTCAAAAGAAGCGACGTCCTGAGCGGAGGCGACGATCGTGAGTAGGAAAAAGAGGGCGGACAGGCGAACTGCCGGGTGCTTCATCGGACCTCCACTGCGTGTGAGCATGGCATGAGAGACGGTATCCCTGGATTGGACGCGCCAGAAACCGGGAAGAAATCGAGAGTACGTGGGGGGCGGGGGGAGTGTCAAACGGGTTGGCTGGTGGTCGTTGGCTGATGGTCGTTGGCGAGAACGCTGCAGAATTGGTCGAGGTGTCGGACTTTTTCCCAGACACAATCGGTGACAGCGGTGTCTAATCTAATGCATGCGAATGCGATGGAGAATAATCCTGCCTGCTCTCGGCTTGTCCCTATTCGCATTGATCAGCTACGACTTGTTCCATCACGATCCCCCTTCCAGTCGTTCCCTGAGATGGTCATCCATTTACCTGGATTCTGAGCCGCTTAACATGTCTCGGTCGCCACGCAAGCAGGCCGGCGGGGACTGCGGCGCATTCCCGCCAGAGTCTATCCAGGTTACGACGGGATTCCCGCCGAGGTTGCTAATGCTCTCGGCTGTGCCCGTATTCATCTTTGGTGACATCGTCGTTTCAGGACTTGGAAGGCTTGGCGTCAGCGAGGTCATCAGGTTTCACATCGTATTGCCCTTCCTGATCGCAGGTTGGTTCTACTTCCTTGGTCGAGTAATTGATCGGTGGCGCCATACAGGATCACCTATCGTTTTCTGCTGACGCCGCAGTAAGAAAATCTAACCCGGACGTGAATAATCGTGGGAGAGGAGGTCCTACGCTTCCCACACCCACCTCCCACCCACCATCGTCCGCTCGACCGGGGTATTGATCAGTTGGGATGGCTCGGTCTTGAAAGGATCACGCCCGAGCACGACCAGGTCGGCCAACTTGCCGGGTTCAATCGAGCCTTTCAGATTCTCTTCATACGAGGCGTAGGCGCCGTGCACCGTGCCCACGCGGATGGCTTCTTCCAACGTGATCTTCTGTTTCGCTCCCCACACTGTGCCTTTCGAGTCGGTCCGCGTGACTTCTGACTGCAGCGCCATCATCGGCTCAAAGGGCCCTGGAGGATAATCAGAAGCCTGCGTGGGACGGATGCCGGCGTCGATAAAACTCCGCAAGGCAAACATGTGGTCGAGACGCTCGGCGCCGTATTCCTTCATCTTTTCGCCGTGGTAGTAGACGTAGGTGGAAAATGGCGTTGGGATCGCACCCAGAGCCTTGATTCGTTGTACCAGCGAGTCGTTCACCACCGTGCAGTGTTCCAGCCGAAAGCGCGGATCGCGGCGCGGCATTTCTTTCTGCAGGCGCTCGTAGACGCGCAAAGTTGTGTCGATGCCCACGTCGCCGTTCGCGTGGGTCCCCATCTGCCATCCTGCCTCGTGGGCTTTTCGCGAGTGCTCGTAGAGCTCGTCCTCGATCGAAACCAGGATGCCGAAATCGTTGGGGCGTCCGATGTAAGGCTGGGAGAGCCGGGCGGTCCGCTCGGAAATCGAGCCGTCGCAGATCATCTTCATGAAGCCGACCCGCACCCACTCGTCGCCCAGACCCGTACGAATGCCCGCATCGAGCATGTGCTGGATATGCAGGAAGAAGATCGAGCAGTACACGCGCACAGATAGATCACCGGACTCACGCGCGTCCTGATAAGCACGAAGATCTTGCGGCGAGCCCAGGGCATCGGTCACTGAGGTGATGCCGGTGCGCGACATCATCTTCGCGATCAGCTTCACGCCTTCGCGGTGGTCATCGCGGGTGAAATTGGTCGGAATGAGTTGCTGGAAGGCCTGCTTGGCATTTTCCCGGACATGCCCGGTCAGATGGCCAGTGTCAGGATCCCGATCATAGTTGCCGCCCGGGGGATCGGGCGTGTTGTCGTCGACTTTGGTCAGCTTCAGCGCGAGCGAGTTCACCCAAGCTGTGTGGCCGCCGCGATGCTCGACGAAGACGGGATGGTCGGGAAGCGCCTCGTCCAGATCCTTGAGCGTGAGCGGACGGCCATCGGAGGTCTTGGTGTCGTCATATTTGAAGCCCAGCACCCATTGTCCCGGCGGAATCTTCGCAGCCTGTTTGCGTAACGCAGCCAGAATGTCTGCAATTGAGCGTAGATCGCAGTCGACCATACGGAGATGGTCGAGGCCGGCCTCAGCGGGATGAGAGTGCGCGTCGATGAAGCCAGGGAGGACGGTATGACCGGCGAGATCGATCTTTTTCGCGCTGCCGGCGGCGAGCGCGAGCACTTCTTCGTTGGTGCCGATTGCGTAAAAGTTCCCGTTCGAGATAGCAATCGCCTGGGCGCGCGGCTGGCGCGGGTTCACCGTCCACACGTTGGCGTTGTGCAGAATGAGGTCGGGTTCGCTGCGCTCGATTGGGAAAAGGGCCAGAGCGCCGAGGCCGGCGATAAACTCACGGCGGGACGTGGGCATGAAATTGGTCTCCATCCGCGGGCCCGGAAGCATCGTATGGATGTACGCCCAGATGGCCGCGGAGCGCCACTATACTACTAGCGGTCCGAGATCTGACCGGACGATGTGAAGGAGAGGAACGTGAGCAACTCGCCCGCCGTCGAAGTGGGAGGCAAGCGCCTGAACCTGTCGAACCTGGATAAAGTGCTGTACCCGTCCACCGGATTCACGAAGGGCCAGGTGATCGACTACTACGCGCGCATTGCTCCGGCGCTGCTGCCCCACCTCGCGGGGCGGCCGGTCACCATGAAGCGCTATCCCGACGGAGTCGATGGCGAGTACTTTTACGAGAAGAATGCACCCAAGCATCGTCCCGACTGGGTGAAGACCGCGCCTATCTGGAGCCGGCACATCCGGCGGCACATCAATTATCTGTTGGTGGAAGACCTCCCTACGCTCACTTGGCTCGCGAACCTGGCGTCGCTCGAAATTCATCCATCTCTGGCACTGGCAACGGACATCGATTGTCCCACCATGATGGTCTTCGACCTCGATCCCGGGCCGCCGGCGAATATCGTGCAATGTGCACAAGTGGGGCTTTGGCTACGAGAGATCTTCGAACACTGGGGGTTGGAGAGTTTTCCGAAGACCTCAGGATCGAAGGGGCTGCAGGTTTACATCCCGCTAAACACGCCCACCACCTATGACGTGACCAAGCCATTCGCGCACGCGTTGGCGAGACTGCTGGAGCATGATCATCCCAAGATGGTCGTTTCCGACATGAAGAAAGAATTGCGGAAGGGGAAGGTATTGGTCGACTGGAGCCAGAACGATGAGCACAAGACCACCGTGTCGGTGTATTCCTTGCGTGCGCGTGAGCGTCCGACGATCTCGACGCCGGTGACGTGGGAAGAAGTCGAGCAGACGCTAAAGAAGAAAGACGCGAGTCTGCTGGTGTTTGAGGCCCCCCAGGTTTTGCAGCGTTTCGAGCAAATGGGCGACCTGCACGCTCCCGTGCTGAAGCTGAAACAGAAGCTGCCGGACTTGCGCGGCATGGCCCCGGGCGCGGAGTCGACAACGGTCGATTTGGCGGCGCAGGCGGAGGAACGCCCGAAGCGTCCGGTAAGATTAGCAGAGAAAAAGAAGGGAGAGAGTTCCGCTCGAAAGAAGGCGAGGAGAGTCAGAGTGGGTTAGCCCTTAACCGCTCGGATTCGCGAAGCGTCTCGAGCGGGGTTGGAACCGAGCTTGCTATGAGGTCTACACCGCAGCCCTTACCTCCAGATGAACCCCTTCCTTCTTTTGGAGGTAAGCAATGATGTCGAACAGATTCTGAGCCTCGGGATTCCCCGAGGGGCCAAGCATGCGCATCAGACTCTTGGGATCCATGTCGAGGGCTTTCCCTAGGGGCACAAATCCGACCGTGGCGTTGATGTAGTCGCGCAGAATTGCTTTTCCCGTTTCAACGTCGCCAGAAAGAAAAGCCTCGACAGCCTCACGGAGAAGTTCCTTGCGAAAGTCAGGATCACGATCAGCCCGTGCCTTAACAGTTTTCATAAAATTTCGTGTAAGGGCCATCTTCATTTCCCGGTATTCTTACGTCGTTTGTAGTCGCTCCAGCGGGCTTTCGCTTCTTTGATGTCAGCGTCTTGACGCTTCTTCGTGCCTCCTGCCGAGAGGATCACCGCCTTATCACCATCCTTTCCGAAGTAAATCCTGTCGCCAGGTCCGAAATCAATCCTGCGTTCATGTACTCCCTCACCGACGCTTTGACATTGGACCAGTTCCCACATCGAAGCTGGGCACAGCCGTATTCACCTTTGCAGCCGCAGGTGCATCGAGATCATCGAACCAGGAGGCAAAAGGGCTACGACCGGCACTATCCTGATGGTAACACTTACGTTACCATCGTCAAACAGCCATCTGCCTTGTGCTAGATTTGTTCGCGGATCGCGAGTGGGGCGGCCTGATAAGTGGTTTGCCATCAATATCGTTTCTGATTCTCGTTTAGCACTATGGCGCAACTGTTCGCAGGCACCTCGGGGTGGGCCTATCCAAGCTGGAGGCCGGATTTCTATCCCCAGAAGCTCGCGCAGAAGAAATTCCTGAACTTCTACGCGACCCAACTGAATGCGGTCGAGGTGAACTTCACTTTCCGACAGCTCGTGAAAGAGTCGACCTTGCAGAACTGGATGGCGGAGACTCCCCCGGAATTCCGATTCACTGTCAAGGCGCACCAGGTCATCACGCACATCAAGCGGTTGAAGGGGACTGAAGATTTCCTACCGCGTTTTCTGGGCACGATTGAGCCGCTGGCCAGCGCGGGCAGACTCGCTCCGGTCCTGTTTCAGTTGCCCCCAAACCTCAAAGCCGACCAGCAATTATTGGCGGAATTTCTGAAGGCGCTACCACATCGCTTGCAGGCGGCATTCGAGTTTCGCAATTCCTCGTGGTTTGCCGAGGAGACCTATGCATCCCTGAAGGCGCACAATGCGGCGTTGTGCGTGGCCGAGACCGAGGAGATGACGACGCCGGAGGTTGCGAACGCAGATTTCGTGTACTACCGCTTCCGTAAACCGAACTATCCGCCGGAGGAACGCAAGTCGATGGTGGACCGTATCCAGCAACATCTGGCCGATGGCCGCGACGTGTTCGCCTACTTCAAACACGAAGAAACGCCGGAAGGAGCGATGTACGCACGCGAATTGCTGGACGGCTTCAGGAAATAGTGTGGCACCCATACTCCTGTCCGCGTGAATTCGAGCGTCGCCAGACCGGTAGAGTCCTCATCCGGTATTGGCAGTTGGAATCACCACTCCAAGGGAAAGCCCTCGTCATCCCGCCCCCGAACGCGGCGGATGGTGAGGAATCTGTTTTTTCTCGGCTAAAAGCCCGGCTATTCTTGGGGGGTTGCCGATGACTGGCGTAGCGCGGACAGGGGTGTCCGCGCCACATTCAGCAGGACCCATTCAGACACTGTACTCAGTGTCCGATAATGGGCATACTGGGTATAGAAACTTGAAATTTGCCCGCTGCGAAATTGAAGGGATGTCTGTCACACTCCATGCTCTCAGAGGCCAACGCCCGTGTGATGTCTGCCTTTCTCGATTACCTCAAGGTCGAGAAGGGCTTGGCTCCTCTGACCATCGCAGCGTACACAACCGACATCGCCCAGTTCGCGGACTTTCTGGGACCACATAAGCGCCTTCTGACGACGGCACAGCGCAACGATGTCCGCGACTTCATCCAGCAATTGTTTTCGAATTCCGTAGACGGCCGTTCGGTAGGGCGAAAGCTTTCCGCGCTACGTCACCTCTACCGGCACCTGCTGATCGATAAGAAGATCGACCACGACCCTACGCTCAACATCGATTCCCCCAAGCAGTGGAAGGTGCTGCCGAAAGCGCTGGCGCTCGACGAAATCGAGAAGACTCTGACCGGCCCCCAGCCGGTTTCCGATTCCAAACTCGGCGTTGCGATCGCCGCACGTGACCGGGCGATGCTGGAGGTTTTCTACGCAGGCGCCCTGCGGGTCTCGGAAATCATCAACGCGAAGCTGGAAGATCTGAAGCTCGAGACGGGATACATGCTAGTGCGTGGCAAAGGAGACAAGGAACGGATCGTGCCGCTGGGGAAGTCGGCTCAGGACGCTTTGACAGAGTACCTGAGCGAGCCGCGAAGAATATTGGCAGCGCGGAAGAGTTCGCCATTCTTGTTTTTGGCCCGCGGGGCTCACAGGCTCACGCGTCAGCGCGTCTGGCAAATGGTAAAAGCGGCGTCGATCCCTTCGGGCCGTTCGGCTTCGCCGCACATGCTGCGGCACTCCTGCGCCAGTCACATGGTGGAGAACGGCGCCGATTTGCGCACGGTGCAGACGATCCTCGGGCATGCGGACATTTCGACCACGCAGGTGTATACGCATCTGGCGTTCGATCGGCTGAAGACGGTGTATCAGAAGCATCATCCACGGGCGAAAGCGAAGGCTTAGAATTTTGGATTCCGATCGCCGATTGGCGATCGAAAATCGGCAGTCAGAGTGGATCGAAAATGATGAAGCGATTGTTCCTCTGTGGCTGGGCGCCGCTGTGGCGAATCGAGCCTGCTTGACGTCATGAACGACAAGAACAAGCGGACCACTATCGAGAAGGCCGTCGATCAGTTCCTGCGCGTACTGCGCGAACGGAATGCTTCTGGGCACACCATCAAGGCCTACGCTGGCGACCTTGAGAGCTTCTCTGGCTACATGGGTTCGCGCGATTGGAAGGCGATCGACCATGTGGCGATCCGAGGCTTCTTGTCGCATCTCTACCAAAAAGGACTGAGCAAGGCTTCGGTGGCGCGATCGCTGGCGGCGGTACGTTCCCTTTATCGCTGGCTGGCGCAGGAAGGCGTGGTCGAGCAGAATCCCGCGAAACTGGTATCCACTCCAAAACTGCCCAAGAAACTGCCACGCGTGCCCACTATCGAGGAGATGAACAGCGTTCTCGATGGCCAGATGCCCGAGGTCGCTGCGTTCCCCGAGCGCGACCGCCTGCTGCTCGAATTGCTCTACGGATGTGGGATTCGCAATTCGGAATTGATCGGCATCAATCTCGAAGACATTCGGGTCAGCGCGGAAGCGATCCTGATTCGCGGCAAAGGAAAGAAAGAGCGGTACGTGCCATTCGGGGGATCAGTCGCTGCGGCGCTGGCTGCGTATTTACCTGCGCGACAGAAAGTGCTGGCGGATTCGCGCAGAACGAATCCGGGCCTGCTGCTCAACCAGCGGGGAGGGAGATTGACGGTGCGCAGCGTCGGGCGGATCGTCAAGAAAATCGCCGTGGCCAAGGGACTCTCGCCCGACGTGCATCCCCACACGCTGCGGCATGCCTTTGGCACGCACATGTTGGAAGAAGGCGCCGATCTGCGCGCGATCCAGGAGATGCTCGGTCACGAGCGTCTCTCGACTACGCAACGCTACACACAACTCTCGATGAAGCACGTGCTGGCGGTGTACGACCAGACACATCCGCGAGCGAAGTGAACGCGGGCAGGAGTGCCCGCGCTCCATGAACTCAGTCCGCTGCTTTTGCCACGGGCGGGTTCTCGTCATGCTCCCCGCGCAACCCCTTCCACATCTCCAACACTCGGTCCCTCACCCTGTCAATCAGTCGCGAGTAGGTTTCTTCCGAGGCCTCGGATTCCGGAGGCGGGTAGATGGGATCTCCGATTTTCATCTTCAGAGGCACGAACTTTTGGAATCTCTTCCCCCGCGGCCACGCATCATGGAAGCCCTCAATCGCGATGGGCACGATCGGCACCTGCAGATGAACGGAGAGTATGGCGGCGCCCTTCTTGAAGTTGCGTGGAGTCCCGTCAATACTGCGTTCGCCCTCGGGATAGAGAATCAAACTGCGCCCGTGCCCCAAGCCGAATGCGCCCGCGCGCATGGCGGGCACCAGATTAGCGTCTGGATCGACCACAACCACGCGCAGAGCGCGGGCGATCCGGCGCATAATTCCGTTGCCGAATATCTCGCTGGTCCCAACTGCGAACAGATTCACAAACACATTCCAGGGAACGACCGCCGCCAGTACCAGAGGATCGAGATAGCTCTGGTGATTGGACGACAGAATATAAGTGCCTTCCCGCGGGATCTTGTCGAGCCCCTCAACCAGTAACTGAAAACGGTCCCGAAAAATGAGCTGTGCGAGGCGCGATACGAAATACCAGAAGGCCTCGGCCATTGGATGAGGCATCGCCAGATCGGTCACTTCGGGATCCGCGGGATCCGCGTGCAGCACCGCCTTCCATCCGGCAAAATGCGCGCGCGGGGAAACGCTCTTTCCGCTGGCCGCGCTTTCGAGCACCACGCTTACCAGGTCACGAACGGTGTAGACCTCGACCAGTTGGCCTTCGTCGACGTCGCCGCCCAACGCTTCTTCAAGTGCGACCAGCAGTTCCACGCGCTGCATCGAATCCAGTCCCAGGTCGAGTTCGAGATTGTCCGTCGGCCGAAGCGACTCGGGCGCATTCCGCGCATGCTCACGAATGATCTTGAGCCCGCGCTGCACGTCGGGTTGCTCGAGCCACGCGGTGTCTTCGGCGGTCAGCGGCTTCTGCGCGGGGATGTCTCCTTCACCCGCTGCGCCGCCGCGTGCCTGGTTTGCACGCACCCGCTTCTCGATCTCGAAACGTTTCAGCTTGCGCGTGGTGGTGCGAGGCAGGTCGTCTTGCCAGATCTGGTAAGCAGCGACGCGCTTGGTGGATGCTATCTGCTGCGACAGGCTCTCGATATCGAAGCGGATCACTTCCTTGGCGTTGACGATCCTTCGTTGCTTGAGCACATCGAAATTTGGCACAACCACCGCGTACAGACGTTCGGAGCTGGGCTCTCCCGGCTTGGCCTCCATTCCCATCACGCACAGTTCCTTGATGAACGGCGACTTCAGGTAGTGTGCCTCGATCTCTTCCGGATAAACATTTTTCCCGTTGGCCAGGACGATCACTTCCTTTCGTCGGCCGGTGATGAACAAGTTGCCGTGCGAGTCAAAGTAGCCGAGATCCCCGGTGTGGAGCCAGCCCTCCTGCAATACCGCAGCGGTCGCGTCGGGGCGATTCCAGTAGCCCTTCATCACGATGGGGCCGCGGATCAGGATTTCCCCCACCGGGGGCCCCCCCTCGTCCTCTGGTTGGGGGT
>Ga0137358_10000816_pt1 | contig 15564 bp, 18 predicted proteins | sample Mad1_20_16metaG_FD_105551 | JGI IMG/M metagenome (GOLD analysis project Ga0137358, IMG submission 105551) | Vadose zone soil microbial communities from Angelo Coast Range Reserve, California, USA - Mad1_20_16 metaG | ecosystem: Environmental > Terrestrial > Soil > Vadose zone | place: USA... | reverse complement strand
GATTTTATGAACGACTGGAAATAGCATCCTGCGCAAGCTAAAGACGGAGTGTATGAAAGAACCAGGGAACCCCGCTTTCTGGGACGAGGTGAAAAAAAACAAGGTAGGCCTGATAACTGCGTCCGAAGCAGCGAGACATGGAGGCAAGTCAAACGTCCCGGATTCGTCCGCGGAGGAGGTGAGACGCCTTCCTGGAGAAAGTTTACGCTGCTGACGCTGCTTAGTTCTGGTCAACCTAATTTGATGGCTGTCAGAACGACTGAGATGCGATGTTAATTGTAACCGTGACTGCTCGTGCACGTACGTATAGTGTAGATATACGAGCGCGATGATGGTTCGAATCACACAGCCCCCAATATTGCCCGATACAGTAGATATAACTAGTCTGATGGATCGCTTGACCCGACTCCCCCAGCCGGCCCTTCCGCCAGTATAAACCAAACTAAGCCGAAACCGCGCAATGAGCCATACAAACTCGCGCTGCATCGCCGTCCATGTTGGTCAGGAATGCCACCCATGTCATAGTTTACAAACTGAACACGTCGTGTCCGCTATATCATCGTTGTGGCCGATTCCGGTGTCCTCCTCGCAGTTACCTGCTCCGGCCCATCATGCATCATCGACGTTTGTCACATGATGACACTTGGGCAGATAAGCTCGTCGTTTTCCAGTGCACGTTTATTCACTGTTGGTGCCTGGGCGTTCATTCGTTCCGAATCGTAGGCGGATACCGCTACTGTAAACGAAAGTCTCAATTCGAAACTAACACTTTCAACAACAAACAAATACGTGTAAGGGGGGTCCCGGGTGTTGTTCATGCGATACCGGCAGCAAAGCTACGCATCATCACCATCCCTACACTAATACAGTAGGCCAGTGGCCAGTCATCACATCCCAACGCATCACGCGACGAATGATCTAGTTCGCATCGTGATGAAACGCGCGCTTTCTTCGTGCTGATCGTCTGTGCGCATGTCCGGCGGCAATCACCACCCCTATGTAAAAGAACGAGGAAGTGTGTTTACTGACCGTCTTTGCCTACATCTTTCCGCCTTTGTCGCGCGATCGCTCTTCACCGCTTCGGCGTGGAGGTGACAGATCAATGTTTGATCATTCAATCGCTCCTGGCACCAATGGCGTGTATGTACTTCTAGTAGTTCATGTTCGCCAACGTGGTTGATTCGCGGGCCGAACGCAAGGATCGATAGACTTATCGTGGTGACAGCTTGCTCGCCTTGCTCCTCCTTGTCATCATCCCTTGCTGCGAACCACGGGGAAGAACTCGCGGACCCCTATTCGCGCCTTGGTTCTTCTCACGCACGAATAACCTCAACTTCGCTACCATGGTTACGGCCAGACTGTTGTCAGAGCCGATGCCGCACGTATGAAGCGGGAAGATCAGCCCGTCCATTCGGCAAGTGATTTCATCAGTAGGGTGTCTGGCACGGGGCGGGGAAGCATCTGGGTAGACGTGGAGACGATGCGCTGTGCTGCGTTGCAACTCGCTCTCCATGAAGGCTTAATGTTCATGATCCTAGAGAAGGTGATGGAGGCGAAGATCGGATAATGACTACGGATAATAATTAAGCAGTTGTTTTGAGTGTTAAGGAGATACTCCGGTGGTCTCACCGATTGACCGGTATGGCCAGGCCGTGAAGAGCTCTCTTCGTTACTGATGAATGGTCTTGGATGAATATCAAGGTCGAGGAGAGGACCCGAAAAAGGGCATCTTGAGGTCGTGCCGTGCACGAGGTGCTCGAGAAGTGTTGTATAACATATCGCATGTATCTGAAGGCTACAGTGACCCAAAGGGGAATCCATCCACTCCAAATAAAAGGTCTTCTGTACGTTGTATGCAAGATGTGGTTGGATAAATATTGAGAATAAAGAAAATGTAACCCATGGAGGTATTCTATTAGTTGAGAGTGGACAAAGAAATGCAAGTGATTGCACGTCGGCCATGCATGTTACGGCAATCAGTTTTGAACCGGGATAGAACTCCCTTCCTTGATCGATCACCCAGGGGGACCCAATTCTCGTCCATTACGGTCCACGACCCGAAATATGTGACCGACCAAAGGACTCCAGGCGCTCTCCACGTTATCCGAAGACGCGAAACATTCGAACACATCTCGGTTCATGAGCTGGACAATCTTGAGAGATGGTGACTGTATGGTCGCGAGTGTTTGACATATAGTATCTACACTGGTATTGCGGGCCTGGACATATATGCCGAAACGTTCAACAGGTGGGAGCGATTCGAGCCAGGGAAAGGAAAGCCAGTTATCGATGCAGATTTCTAGGTATGAAAGATTGGGGCAAAATTGGGTAAACTTCGACAAGTATTCGGAAGAGTACTTAGGGTCCTGGGACAAACGGAGGTCGAGTGAGATAGATGTGAGTCTTGCACCTTGCACGGACAGTAGGTGCACCCATTGGTTCATAATGAGACCTCGTCGAATATGAATGTGATCAAGAAGAGGAGTTCGGTCGTCTTCATGTCCAATTTGGTCACAGTGTCCCGTCGTACTATTGACGGCTAGATGTTTCAGTTTCGGGAGGTACGGAAGGGCGACTGGGCAACCAGTACAGTCACCGACGCCAGCACCGGTGATGGCGATGAGGTTAGGGGAGGACTCCAGTAACTTGCGAAGTTCTCGACGGCTGAAGAGGACGAGGGCTTCATGATGCAAGTGCAACTTGAGCAGCGAGGGTGCACAGGTTTGGATGATCGTTGCCGCGAAATTCTTTCCATAATATGGCAGAGGGAGGCCCAACATATCCTGTGTGAATATCGAGATGGATAAGATTTCGAGATGGGTGAGGCAGCGAGCCAACTGGCCGAGGTTTCCGAAGCGCCGCTCGATTCTTGTATGGAGACGTTCGGTCTCGTTACCATTCACAGAAGAATCGGACAGCGCGATTATCAAGTGGCGAGTGAGGGATCCGAGAGGCATGCTACCCGAGGTGGTCGCCGTTATCTGTGACTGTTCGAGGGCACGTAATAACGTATCAACGGCGGTGTCGTCGACAATGGCGAGACATCGGTAGAGCATGGGGGTGCAGATTGTGTTCCATTGCTTGCAGACGAGGGCGAGGGAGAATAGAGAGCTTGTGGAGAGTTTTATGGCGGACAAGGGGAGGTCATGGTCGGTAACGTCGGTTGTGGAAAGGGAATACGGGGGAGACAAGTGAATTGAGAGATCGGGAAAGGCACCGGCCAGGTCGAGGACGTATTCGACGAGTTCTATCGGTAACGGCAGCGGCATATGATATGGATAGGCGGTAAAAGGGGGTGCACACGTGTTCTCCTTCTCCAGTGAAAAGCCCGTGCGCGCCCCGGCGCCCCGACACGACCCCGCATAGCTGTTCCTTGCCTAGACACGGCCGAGAGAGGGCCTCAGATGCATTCACCACCGCGCAGAGCCAATATCTTCCCAGACGTGCGCGTGACTCCACCCCACAGGCAATGATCATGACCGACACCGACACCGATACTACACCTCCCATTCCCACGGACGGCACCTGTGTTAAACCCATCATCGCGGCTGTCTCTCTAGGGGACACCGTCCAGCTGCAGCTCCGACTAGACTCGGACGATAATGGTCATGATAGCGATGGAGATGATGAGCAAGGCTCTAATCGCGACGATGACGGCCCCGAGCACTCACGCTCACACAGCCCCGTTCCTCACGCTTCCGCACCTCCAGCACAGCAGCAGCAGCAGCAGCCACAACCCACGCCCTCGTCGGCGCCGACGCCAACAACAGACCCACTTTCCGCTCACGTACATTTCCACTCTCGCGTGCGGATCACCAGTGGCCTGCGCCGTTCGCGCGGGAACCACACGCTGGGCGACTCGTCCGATTCCGATTCACCCTCCTCATCCATCTCCGCGCCGCTTCGTCACCATTCCCGGAACACGGTACCGCGTCTGCCACTGGGCGAGCGCGTATCCCGCCTCGCTGCACAGGCATTACAAAAACGCCGGATAGCAGCAGCGACGGCCGCAATGGCATCATCTACCGCTGCGTCACGGCGATTCAGAGTGAGGGATCGTGAATACACACCATTTTTACACGCAGGGGTGTCCGTTACGTATGGTACCGGTCAACACGGGGACTCTGAGGCCGACGATGCTGATTCAGAAGACGAAAATCGCTCACAATTTGATGATTTGCACGGTGCGGACGCAAGTATATTCGGTAGGTGGCCCTGGCGAGCGCTGAATCGGCTAGTGAGTTGTGTCGGCGTATTTTTTGTTCAGAGAGGCTCAGTTCATGATCATTTTGCTCAGTGGTGGAAGTGGCAGATTGAATCAACTCTGTGTTGCTGCTGTTCCGACTCATCAGACGACGACGAATGATCGAACTACACTGCAATGATCCAGCATATACCGTACCGCATTCCGGAGATTCGTCCCAAAAAGGGTTTTGTTTGTTTTGCATTGCCCGCACGAATTGTTATGTTATACTATACTGATGTATTTGTATCTTTCCATTGGTGTGTAACTAGTATCACTTGTACATGCAAGATACCTCTATCGCATACACGAGTCTCTATGGGCGCCCTCTAACTTACTCTCGGATCGGAAGGATCATTGTGGGTGGCAAAGTGGTAACCGGCGCGAGCAGTGATGCAGCGGACTTTCTCGCGTTCTGGATAAGCAATTCGTCCATGACAACAAGCGCGGCCATAGCCTCGACTATGGGAACGGCACGAGGGACAACGCAAGGGTCATGTCGGCCACGGGCAACAAGTGTGCCTGGCGTCCCGTCATACTGGGCTGTCTCCTGTGATTGTGAGATGGTTGCAGGAGATTTGAAACCAATCCTGCGATAAAAATAGAACATGTCAGACGCCGTGTCCTGCAACGGATTTTCTTTTTACCGGAAGAAGATGTCTTCGCCATTGGTGAGTCCACCTTGTACTCCGCCACTCCAGTTAGTCGTCGTGCCGAGGTTGCCATTTTCACGGCGGACAAAGCGATCGTTGTGCCTACTCCCGGGAACCTCCGTTCCAGAGAAGCCCGAGCCGATCTCGAAGGCCTTGGTGGCCGGGATAGACATCATTGCATGTCCAAGCTTGGCTTCGAACTTGTCAAAAACGGGTTCGCCAAGCCCGGCGGGAACGTTGCGAATGACGCAAGTGACCGTTCCACCGATTGAGTCGTTAGCTTCCTTGGCCCGGATAATGCGCTAAGCGACCGTCACCTTATAGACGCCGTGTGATTAGAAAGAAACGGGGTGGCCCACCTTGATCATCCGTTCCGATGTCTCGACATGGGGACAACGGGTTGGGAATTTGTCTACCTCCGCCCGTGTCACGCTCGCGAGTAATGTACGGAACTCCGGTGACAGCGCATCGTCCGTGTCGTCGTTACCCTCGTCGTCGTTTGCGGCAGAAGCGGAGGGGGGCACATTGGATGAGGGCAGGCGAATCTTTCCAACAGAAGAGACGAAGGCGACAATCTCGATACCGTGAGCTTCTTTGAGATACTTCTCGGCAATAGCGCCAGCGGCAACGCGACCTATGGTACAATAGCGAAGATATTAGCATAGAACCGCGTAGCTAGAAACAGGCGGACCAATCGTTTCACGGGCACTGCTCCTACCACCACCACTGCTCGCCTTGACGCCGTACTTCTGGAGGTAAGTATAGTCTGCATGGCTCGGGCGTGGGTACAAATCAGTCTCTGAATAATCGTGTGGGCGCTGGTCCTCATTTTTGACAAGAAGGCCAATGGGAGTGCCTAGGGTAACGCCGTGTTCAATACCGGACTGAAGGTGGACAAGGTCCTTTTCATCGCGCTATTGTCCAAAAGGTGAGCAATGGAACGCAAAGACAAGGATCGCATCCGACCGGTGTGGTCAAATTGCTCTGCCCTGGCCTACGACGACTCAGTTGAGTTTGTATGTCTTGTGCGGAGAGCGTCAGCCCCTGGAGATCATTGCCTGTCACGAGGTGAATGGCTCCATTTAAGGACTTGACACACCGGGGGACACCCATCGATAATCGCCCCAACAGAGGCGCAGTGGCTCTCGCCATAGGTACTCACGCGGAAGAGTGTGCCAAACGTCGACATAATGGTAGAGGGAGATGGGGACAATGCAGCTCGAGCCCCAGTGGCCGGACTTTTGAACGGTGAGCCAGCCGAGAAATGACCAAAGCCGCCAAAGCCGAGAGGCGGAGTGCCGCGATGGGCGGATGTTTGTCGCTGTCGTCTCCGAGTTCTCCGAGATTATGTACTCAAATCTATGTTTCTTTCTCTTGGAGTACAGTCTGTACAGAAATGATAGAGTCTGAAATATCTCGGCAAGGGTAAAGGTAAATCGCGCCTCATAGGCCTCATCTCCCACGCCGAGTCGGTTATGTGTCAAGTGTCTCCAGTGGACCGTCATGTCCACGTCTGGCCCTACAACCTCGGTTCCTAGCCCCCCGAGGTCAGCGAGGCCACTCGCTGCGCGGAAACAACAACCCGATTCCGTGTGGTTTTCCACAAACCCCACATCGGTCACCTCGGCGAAGAGACAAGCCGTGGATCGGGTAGGTGAGCCACGCAACAAAAGAAAAAGGGTGGAACCCACGCTGCAAACCACTTCACAACTCGGGCATAGGGTGGACAAGTTGCAAGAAAGGCAGAATGACGAATCACCTGTGGTGAGTTTTGTCCCCTTGTAGTACCATCAGGCGCTATCCCGCCCAATCACGATCTGTCAACGGGGGATTGTTGGTGCCGGATGATGTTCATCTAAAATCATCCGCGACAGATGGATTTCTCAACCCTACCAGTCGATGCCCTGCATAGATACCTCGCCCAATACGATCTCATTCCTGTGGTGCATCCATCACCGCTGAGTGCGCATGATCCGCCGCCGCCCTCATTGCTGGGACCGACAAGGGGTTCATCACGTGGGGCGAGTCCACCCGTTGTAATCACACCAGCAAATCGGCCACGACGCGAGTCTAGGGAACAAAGTCGTCGTAGGAGCTCACGGTTATTGGAAGAGGAAGGCCAGGCGCGCACGCCCGTGTTGGCGGATATTGCGGAGGTACAAACCGTGTTGGCCAGCATCGCACAACGTCACTTCGAGAGTCAAGTTGTCAAGGAGGATGACAGTGTGGTGTCATTCATATGTGCTGTCAAAGGAAGAGGTGTGTTCTCCTGGTTTCTATGAGGGGGAAGTCTTATGCATAACACGGCAACCGTAACTGTTGCCTTTCGGCCGCCGGCGCTTTGGGTGTTTTGATTCGAATTAAAAAATTTCCTATAGCACGGGGGGAATAGAGTGGATGGACGGTCCTAATCCGGTTTCCTTGGCGACCCCCGCGTAGTAACACGAGTGGGCCTCGCTTGACGCCCCGGCCTTGTTTAAAAAGCTTCTCACCCTGTTGCCTCGCCTATTTCTCCACCCCCCACCCTCCTTCATTCTCTAATTCTTCGCAGCAGCGCTGCTCCCCTCTATTGTGAGTTCACTCCCGTTATGGTCTCTTTTCCTCCCTCCTCTAACCAATTCCCTTCTTTAGTTCTAGGATCCCACTCCCTTCCGGCCCTTTCGTGACTTCTGTGAAGCCTTCTCTGTTTATTCTCGGACTTTCTTTACATACAACGCAATGAAGTTCTCAACTGCCTTGACATCTCTTATTCTCATCATTCCTCTGTTGACTGGCGAAGTACTTGGAGCTGCGACAGTGAACAACCGTGCAAAAGGGGGGAACAACAACAAAGGTGGCAATAAAGGCGCCGGTGCTGCCCAAAACAGCACTGCCGCTGCCGCCGCGAACAGCACTGCTGCTGCCGGAACTGGAGCTGCTGCTGCGAACAACACTGTTGATGCCGGAGCTGCTGCTGCGAACAACACCGCTGCTGCGAATGCCACCGTTCTCGCCAACAACGGCGCAGGAAACAACAACGGCAATGCCCAAACTTCCCTGAGTACGTATCACCCCTCTCTTCCAGTCGTGTTACCGATTTTCATTGTGGCTTTTCCGGCATCGTTTAGCCCTTAATCCCGGTGTCATTTGTCAAGGATTTGCTCAGAACGGTCAAGCAACGCCGGTGGCCGGTCAAGTTGCCTCACTTACCTCGACCAACAACTTTATCAATTTCTGCCTCACCGTTAATAAGCCCCTCACGAATGGTCAGCAGGTCAAGGGGGGTTCTTGCAACCCCGCGCCGATGGGTGTCATCGCAGCGTCCACGAACATGCCCTCGTCCAAGTTTGTGTCGCCCGTGAACGGTCAAAACTTCCAACCGAATACCGCCTTCAACATTCAAATGGCGGTCAACAACCTTCAAACCGGGAACTTTGTAAATGCTCAGGCAAACTACTATTCTGCTCCCCAACAAGTCAACGCGCAGGGTAACATCATCGGCCACACTCATTTCACTGTCCAGGCCATCCCCTCCTTCACCTCGACCACACCCTTAGACTCCAGTGTGTTTGCATTTTTCAAAGGAGTCAACGGTGCTGCCCAGAATGGCGTTGTTTCTGAGGCGGTCACAGCTGGTCTCCCTGCAGGTACTTATCGGGTCTGCTCAATGAACACCGATGCAAACCACACGCCGTGTCTTGTCGCTGTCGCACAACATGGTTCCCTTGATGACTGTGTTTACGTGAGTAGCGATATTTCAATATATCTTGTGTCGCCTCATTCATGTTTGCAGTTCTCTGTCGGTGGTAACAATAACAATGTTTTCGGCGCCGCCAATGGAGCTGCTGGTAATGCCGCCGGAGCTGCTAACAATGCCACTGGAGCTGCCGGAGCTGCTAACAACGCCACTGGGGCTGCAGGTGCTGCTAACAACGCCACTGGAGCTGCAGGTGCTGCCAACAATGCCACTGGAGCCGCCGGCACTGCGGGCAATGCCACATCGTCTGCTGCAGCCAATTCAACTGCCGCGGCTGGCAAAGGCACAGGTAAAGGGAAAGGTGCAGGTGCATCCGGGAACAACAAGGGTAATGGTCGTCGCAAGGCGGGTGGTCGTCGGGTGCAATCCCGCCTTGGGCGTGACTACTGAATTGTGGGATTCCCGTGAGTCAGTTGGACACGATGTGGGATGTTACTCTGCGACTTCGTTCTCCAGATTGTTGTCTCGGTTGATGTTGTACATTAATTACTATACCATTGCGTTACGTAGAGAGCTTGGCTTCATAGCAATCTAAGCACGTGGGCGGGTTCGGATCCTGATGTGTGTGACAATCGCCGTGATGGCCGAGCGTGAACGACGGGACCCGCGCCCGAGTCGCACTTGGCACACCGCATTGCATTAGACGCTCACTGATGGGCGTTGCTCCAATTCACTGGCTGGTCCCTACCCTTCACTTTCCCCTCTTTTCGGCGTCTCTCCTTCTTGGATAGTCTACTGATGATCTCTCGACTCCTTCGCCCCTTTCATGTGCTGGCCACCGTCTTTTCCATCTTCTGTCTCACGGCATGTACATTAGGTGAAATCCTACACAGTCCGTTTTCTTTTTCGACGGGCTGACTTTCATTGTGCCCTCAGCTTCGAGTGCTCAACGTCCCCTAAAGCGCATACATCACCCTACTACATTGGCCATCGAAATTTACCCCCGAACACAGTCTCATTCGTCATCCCATCATGCCCGTGATGTCCCCCCGGATTCCACCACGCTACACCACACTGACTCCTTCCGACTGACACTCTCTGCCTTTGGCGAAACCTTTCGCCTCCATCTCCGCCCGAACGACCACCTCGTACACCCATCTGCGCGCATCGTCTACTATGACACCGGTCCGACCGGCCAGAGCGTCGTCTCACGCACAGAACCACTCCTTCCGTCCTCTATCAAAGCGTACTGGGGAGAGGTCGTCCCTGCGCACGTCTCGGAACAGCGCATGCGTGAGGATGCTGCCCGCGTCACTCACCATGCCAGCGACGTGCTCGGCTGGGCACGCATCACCGTCCACGACCAGGGCGACGTACGCACAGACCGCCCGCCTGTCTTCGAGGGTGCCTTCTCTGTCCGTGGCGTTATCCACCACGTCGCAACGCGCGACAGCTACCTCCTTAACCGCGGAAGGTTTGATCCGGATTTCCACCAAGACAGCACGGCCGTGCCTGCCGGCGGCCTCGTGATTTGGCGGGATTCAGATGTCATGGAACCGTGGGAGGAACGTGCCGCGCGGATGGGCCCTGGACGAGAGCAACGGCGCTCGAGGACATCCCAAGAAAGTCAATCCGAACCCGAACCCGAACCCGAGCCAGCACGATGCGCACATGACAACCTGCCATGGAACACGGATCCGCAGCTGAACCCCGTGCTGCGGCCGTCACCAAACGTTGGCCCATGGTATGACCCTTTTGGGTTTGGTCGGAGCTCTTTGGCGGAACTTTTGATAAAACGTGACGATATTGCTGGATCCGGTTCGAGCAACAAGTGAGTGGTTTTGTTGCGTCGTCACCATTTTTTTTAATCAACGATGAATCCACAGTTACGCCAACACCATCGGACAAACGAATGGTTGTTCCAAGGAGCAGAAAGTGGTAAGTAATTGAATGCCTTGCCTTCCCGCCATGGCCTCACATTCCTTAGATTTATATGGGCGTCGCCGCTGACTGCGAGTACGTGAACCATTACGGGTCGCAAGCCAATGCATCAAAGCAGATTCTGACCATATGGAACACTGCGAGTGTTTTGTACAAAGTATGAGAAAGAGAGATATCTTATTCCCTGTCATCTCGTACTAACAGAAACTAGAACACCTTTAACGTCAGCCTTGGAATCATCGAGCTTCAGATACAAAACACCATGTAAGACATCACCTTTGCAGGGTTGAGAGCATGCCTCACCCGACTCTATAGGTGCCCGACAACGGCAGACCCTGCTATCCCCTGGAACGTCAACTGCAGCACCCCAAAAGTCGACTTGAATAACCGCCTCTCACTCTTCTCCCAATGGCGTGGAGCTAAAGGCAAAGACGGTGCTGGGCTTTGGCACTTGATGAGCAACTGCCCCACCGGTTCCCAAGTTGGGATCGCATGGCTTGGGACGCTGTGCCAGTTTAACGCAACAACTTCCGGATCTGCCATTGTCTCGGGCACCGCCGTATCCACGAGGGGTCTGACGGAATGGCAAGTAATCTCTCATGAGATGGGTCACAACTTTGGGGCCATTGTGGGTTCATTCCGTCTTGATACCGATGTTTTCTCTGACAAACGCGCATATGGCGACCCCTTAGCATGATGTACGTATCAAATTTGAATCCACCCTCAATTTCCTGTTGTTGACCCACCTTGTGTTCATAGTGTACTGATGGATGCAACGAGACAAGCCCTTGCTGCCCGTTAAGCACCACCACCTGCAATGCTAACTCCAAGTTTTTGATGAGCCCAGTTGCGGATTCCGGAGAGATGAACTTTTCGCAATGTTCAATCGGGAATATCTGTACGCAATCGTATTCTCATCTTTCTCACTCCGTCCTTACATGATACTCTCCTAGGCTCGCTGATGTTGAGCTCACCCAGCGGGAATGTGGATACCAGCTGTCTTGTGAACCCCGATTCTAATCGGCAGACCATCACGCTCCAAATGTGTGGTAACGGCATCGTAGAGAGTGGAGAAGAATGCGACCCAGGCAAAGGCGCTAACTCGACATGTTGCGACTCTAAGACATGCAAATTCACCAAGAATGCCGTCTGTGATCCTAGCAGCACACCGTGTTGCACCGCGCAATGTCAGTTCGCGCCAGCGACACAGGTCTGTCGACCGGCTAAAGATGTGGCCTGTGATACGCCGGAAATGTGTACTGGGAATGCGTCAGCCTGTCCAGCGGATATCTTTGCGCCGAACGGGAAGAGCTGTGGGCCCAATGGCCTGGCGTGCGCGACAGGGCAGTGTACCTCCTTGGCACGTGGGTCGATCCACTTTTTTTTTTCGAAACTTCTGACGGAACTGACGGCATGCCACCTTACAATCACAAGAACAATGCCAACAGTCGGGAGGATTGATGGGTTTGCGGGCCGCGTGCCCCAAACAGAATGATCAAACGTGTAAGGTCTCGTGTCAGGACCCGACAACACCAAATCAGTGTGTCTTGTTGGGCATTCCCCTCATCGATGGCTCTCCTTGTGGTTCGTTTACGTTATTCCTTTGTGCTGTGCCTTTCCCCTGAGGCGAATTGCAATTCTCACAGGTTACAGCGGCATATGCCAGAATGGAACTTGCCAAAATGGCAACATTCTCGACACCGCTAAGGTAAAAGTGACTCCTTGTTTCCTTTCTCAGTGGGATTCTAGGCAATCGCTTACTAATACTATCTTTTTCTTCGGGCTTGGGCAATATTAAAAGGCGTGGTACGTGGAAAACTTACAGATTTCCATTCCGGTCACTGTCGCTGCGGCCCTGCTCGCCTTCACCGTACTCTGGGGCGTTATCAGTAAGTTTACGCCCAGTCGATGTCCAACTGTTGTTAATAGGGTGTTCTCCAACTACAGGCTGTTGTGTTCGTCGTCGTGCGGCAAAAGTGGTTAAGTTCCCGGACGTTGGATCACCGACGACGAGAGCGATCCATAGCGAATTTGGCCAGAAGGGATTGGTTTCTGCACCCTATCCATTTACGGGGCCATCTGCTGCTAGTGGAAGCTCGAACAGGAAGCGCTCCAGGCAGTAGGAGGTGGAGTTGCTACGAATTTGGTGTATTATACCCACCATAGTCCGCTTATTCGCCACTGGGTCTCGGACGTTGTCACGAAGTTACTTAACGATGATTCTCTCTGTATTAGGTACTCTCGATGTCGAACTTTGGTCTCCTTTCTAGTATACCATCGACAATACCGAAGTCCAGGGCTTCCTGAGCTGCAAGCATAATTCGGTTGAGCGGCTCGATGACCACGGAAGAAGCAAACGAACCAGTCATAAAATAATCACGTTCTAGAGCCGTCTCTGTCGGAACAAAGAGAAGGCAAAATATCTCAGTCAAGCGGCCATCCCACTCAAAGACCGAACGCGCTTACCGAAGCGGTGCAACCCCTGTTCCAGCGACTCCCCGAATTGGCCACAATGCCGTTGATAGATTCCTGTGAGGAGCTTGCGGATGCGAAGAATTTCTTTTGCGTGAATGGCAATATCAGAAGCCTGTCCGGATGCGCCTCCGGATGGTTCTGTAGTGCGACGACACCGCTAGGTTTTTAACCGGGCACAAAGCGGGGATAGGAAGTTAAGCTCACGGTGTATCATTATGCTCGCATTGGGAAGGCAATGTCTTTTCCCCTTCTCGCCTGGACAGGTGATCATAAACGCATAAGTCAAGTCCCAGCGCTCAAAATAGGAGCTAAAAGTACCAACCTGCAGCCAGGAGAAGAGATCCCATGGATGCCGCTTGGCCTACGCAATAAGTGTGTATCGGCGATGAAACATACTGTTAAAAAAACATGTTCGCGCTGAGAGATTGCCCAGCATCATTGGGGGCGTCAAGGGTCTGCTGACCTGCATCTACATACAACAGCAGATTAGCAAAATGCTGGTCACCATGGCTATTGTCAAGCTGTGTTACGCACTGTATCATATATGGCCAAACCAGCAGTGACACTGCCTCCGGGCGAATTGATATACAGGTGGATAGGTTTCGATGTCTCTTCTGCTTCGAGGAAGAGAAGCTGCGCAACGATGAGCGCGGCGTCGGTGTCCCGAATCTGAAAAAAAAAAACGCGGATTAGCGGGGAAGGTACTGTTAAGCATGAATGAATTGATGCGTTGACAGACGGGACCGTAGAGCATGATCACGCGCTCCCGAAGAAGACGAGAGAAAATGTCATATGAACGTTCGCCCCTTCCCTGAGCGCGTGGAGAGTCAACTGGTAAGCTAGCCAGCAGTGAAAGGCGGTGTGCACCACACACCGTTTGCTCGATGACAATCGGAACTAGACTATTTCCAGTAGGTTCTGACCAATGGGAGAGCGAAAAGGGGACTTGGGGTGCCCCGGAGTGTAGTTTGCGGAGGGGTAGGCGTGTTGAACGGGCTGAGCGGCCGAGAGCCCGAGAGAAAGCAGCACAAGGGAGCATCGGATGAGCACTTTGAATTGGTTTGGCGATTGGCCTGTCATTGTTCTCTCACGTGACAGCCGCGTTGACCAAAGGCGTGTAGCCGAAGCCAACCTTCTCTTCTCATCCCTCACAACAGAACTGAATAATTCGTGCCTCGCGGCGAAAAGGTGTGTGTGTGATATGATCCACCCGTTCGGTCTCGACAAGTTCCAAGTTCTAAACTCTCTCTCGACGCGTGTTTGCCAGCCAGCACGACACCTTCATTCAATGATGGCCCACAGCCCAAGATCAGAGCGGTCTACGGAGGCTCCCATGGATTTCCAGTTTACCTCACGTCCAAATGTGGGCATCGTTCCGGTATGGAAAACCCCAGCCACGCCTATGAAGCGTGAGTGGAGCATGCTTCCTCGGTAACACGTACGGAACCGACTGAAGTCCTCCCCTCTCCCCACCCCTTCCTGGGCACACACACGCACACATGCAGGCACACATACGGACATGAATCCCCCCGTCACGCCATCTTCGGTCCCTGCTTTCGGAACCAACCCTAACGTTCCGTTTATTTTTCAGTCACCGCCGCCAAAATCGCCCTATGTACATGCTTGGGCTCCACCAGCGGACTTCTCGCCAGAAAAGGCTTTCCCGCAAGAGGAGATCAGGGATGTAGATATGGCAGAACCGAGTCCACCAAAGCCCCATGAAACGGGGGTAGATGGCCGTCGTACCATGGCTCTCGGAGCAGTCCGGAGAGTGTTCAAGTCTCGGCAAACGGCCAGAGGAAGGGCGCCCGGACACGCAGTCGAAGACAGCGACGGAGAGTCTTCCGCCGGTGACGATGGAAGCGACGAGGAGCATTTCAAGGCACGTCAGCCCCATGTACGGAAGCTTTCACACCATTATACCTTGAACATGCCGTCGCCCGCACCTCTAAAGGCAGACACGCCTTTTGTCCTTCTTGGGTGAGTGACAAGACAGGTTATGCACGATGCGACTTACTCAGAGGTATGTACCCATAGATATCTCCAATTTTTCTTCAATTCGGCATTGGTCGTACTCTTTCTGTATCTGCTGGTGCAATTCATCTTGACCGTGCAACGGGACGTGGAGCAACGCATCTCTGAGTATTCGATGGGTAAGAGCTTTAGTCCATCCGACGAGTGCAAAGTTATTGAGGAATTGCCTGTTAGACATTGTGCAGGAAATATCGAATTGTGCAGCGCACTACAAGGCGAATTTGTGTGGCTCCAATCCTGTGCCTGCGATGCTTCGTCAGTGTGGTGCATGGGAGACATGCATGAATCGAGATCCGACGGTCGTAGGACGCGCCAAAGTAGGGGCGGAACTCATTGCTGAGGTCATCAATGGGTTCGTCGAGCCTATTAGCTGGAAAACCCTGGTGGGTTTGTATTCTCATGTCCCTGATGCCCGGCACTGAATGCCATGGCCAATTCGTTTCTCCCATCAGGCCTTTACGTTGTCATCACTTGCTTTCATGACAATTTTCGTCAATTCTCTGCTTTCCCTCTTCCGCTCAAGACTTTCAGCGCCAGAGCAG
>Ga0137358_10000815_pt1 | contig 15569 bp, 13 predicted proteins | sample Mad1_20_16metaG_FD_105551 | JGI IMG/M metagenome (GOLD analysis project Ga0137358, IMG submission 105551) | Vadose zone soil microbial communities from Angelo Coast Range Reserve, California, USA - Mad1_20_16 metaG | ecosystem: Environmental > Terrestrial > Soil > Vadose zone | place: USA... | reverse complement strand
CGGCAGGACCGGCGGCCGCATTCGGCGCGGGTCGCGATCAGCGCCAAGGTGGTGGCCAACATCCTGCAGGTGGTCGGCGTGGACCGGCTGCTGGTGATGGACCTGCACGCGGACCAGATCCAGGGTTTTTTCGACGTCCCGGTCGACAACGTGTATGCGAGCCCGATCCTGCTGGGAGACCTTTGGAAACACAACTACCAGAAGCTGGTGGTCGTGTCGCCGGACATCGGCGGGGTCGTGCGGGCCCGGGCCCTGGCCAAGCGGATCGAGTCCGACCTGGCGATCATCGACAAGCGGCGCCCGCGGGCCAACGTGGCCGAGGTGATGAACATCATCGGGGAGGTCGAGGACCGCACCTGCGTGATCATGGACGACATGATCGACACCGCGAACACGCTGTGCCAGGCCGCCAAGGCGCTGAGCGAGCGGGGCGCGCGGCAGGTGTTTGCGTACTGCACGCACCCCGTGCTGTCGGGCAAGGCCGTGGAGCGGATCAACGAGTCGGTGCTGGACGAAGTCGTCGTGACCGACACGATTCCGCTGGATCCGGAAGCAGCCGCCTGCCGCAAGATACGGCAACTGTCATGCGCGGCGCTGCTGGGTGAAACGATTTCGCGCATCTCGCGCGGGGACTCGGTGAGCTCGCTGTTCGTCGAGTAAGGGCGCTGCCACTGCGGGCAGGAGACAAACGCTTTTCGAAGCCGAGGTTGTGAGATGAAGGTTGTGGCAACGATACGTCAGGCGCAAGGCACGGGTGCGAGCCGCCGTTTGCGCCACCAGGGCAAGGTGCCCGGCATCCTGTATGGGGGCCGATCCGAAGCAGTCAACATCGAGCTGGACCACAACCCGCTGTTTCACTCGCTCAAGCGCGAGAAGTTCCACGCGTCCGTGCTGGAAATGGAGCTGGACGGCCGCTCCGAGAGGGTGCTGTTGCGCGATTTCCAGATGCATCCGTACCGGCCGCTGGTGCTGCACATCGATTTTCAGCGGGTCGCGGAGGATCAGAAGATCCACGTGCGGGTTCCTCTGCACTTCGTCGGCGGAGAAAACTCGCCGGCCGTGAAGGAAAGCGGCGCGATCATCGGCCACGTGCGCTCCGACCTGGATATTTCCTGCCTGCCACGAGATCTGCCCGAGTTCATCGAAGTCGATCTGTCGCACCTGACCGCACAGGACACCGTGCATGTGCGCGACCTGAAGCTGCCGGCGGGGGTGAGCGCCGCTCTGCGTGGAAAGGAAAATCCGGTGGTGGCCAGCGTGACGCTGCCGAGCGTGCAGGCCGAGGAGGAGGTTGCGGCGGTCGAAGAAGGCGCCGTCGCCGCGCCGGGTGCGGCCGCCGCTCCGGCTGCTGCCGCCGCAGCAACGCCGGCCAAGGGTGCACCCGCGGCCGCCTCCGCGGGCGCGCCGGGGCCCGCTACGGCGGCCAAGCCGGCCGCCGGCAAGGCTGGCGCGGAAAAGAAGAAGTAACGGTCTGCAGACGCGTCCGAGACCTTGGTCCCAGGCAGCCTGCCCCGACGACCGGGCGCGCCGCGCCGCGTGACTGACGATGGTCGACGAAACTGCCATCGCCCGGATCCGGATGATCGTCGGCTTGGGCAACGTCGGAGCCGGTTACGAGCGCACCCGGCACAACGCCGGATTCTGGCTGGTCGACCGGTTCGCATCCCGGGTCGGGGCGCGCCTGAAGCCCGAGCGCAAGTTTTCCGCCGACCTGGCGCGCACGACGATCGATCACCATGATCTGATCCTGCTGAAACCGGCGACCTTGATGAACCGGTCCGGTCAGGCCGTGGTGGCCGCCGCACTGTTTTACCGGATCCTGCCCGATCAGATCCTGATCGCGCACGATGAGCTCGATCTGCCGCCCGGCGAGGCCAGACTGAAGCTGGGCGGAGGCACTGCGGGCCACAATGGCTTGAAAGACGTCAAGGCCCGCCTGACCCATGCCGACTTCTGGCGGGCCCGGATCGGGATCGGTCATCCGCGGTCGCTTGGCCTGGAGCAGGATGTCGCCGATTTCGTGCTGCACGTGCCGCGTCGCGACGAGCAGGCCGCCATCGAAGAGGCGGTCGCCCGGGTCGACGCGGTGCTGGGCCTGATGGTCGAAGGCCAGTTCGAGCGCGCCATGATGCGGCTGCACAGCCGCCCGCCGCCGGCCGGGGCGGGCCAGCCCGCGGGCAGCCCCGAATGAGTACTCCGATCGATTCCGACGAGGCCGGCTCGGCTCCGGGCGCCGGCGAGCCGCCGGCCCCGGTCGTGCCGCCGCCCACCGCCGAAGCGCGGTCGCGGCCGCGCTTCGGCTTCGTGCGCGACCTGCTGCGCAATCTTGGCGCCGCAGCCGCGCTGGCCCTGCTTCGCAGGCGCAGCCTCGACGCGTGGCGTGCCGACGGAATTCAGCTGATCGGCTTGTTCCTGCTGAACCTGGCCGCGGGGCTGGCCTACGACATCTACGCCGCCTACCCGGGACCCGGGCGGTTCGACTGGGACGCGCTGCCGGGAGCGAGCTTCTGGGCGCTGCCGCTGCTGCTCAGTGCCTGGCTGATCGCGCATCTGGGGCGCCCAGCGGACGCCGGTCGACTCATGCTGCCGATGGCGGTGGCGGGGTTCGCGCTCGGCGCGCTCGGATCGTTTGCCAGCTCGGCGCTGGCGGTGCTGGCTGATTTTTTCACGCCGATCGATCGCTTCTATCAATGGCTGATCTGGGTGCCGGTGCTGTGGGTCGCGCTCGGGTGGGCTTTCGGCGCGCCCCGGCTGGCCGGGCTGCGCGGAGGGCGGGCGGTCGTGGCGGCCGTGCTGGCGGCGGCGTTGGTGGTGGCTCCGCAGTGGACGGCCGATGCCGGCGCCCGGCTCTGGGTGGCGGCCGCAGACGACCCGGGAAGCGACGCGAGCGGCCAGAACGGCGCCGCCGCCGAGCAGGTTCTGTACGCGCAGACGGATCTGCTGGAAGATGCGCTGGATCGGATCGCGCCCGGGCGGCCGGGCGTCACCGAGTTGTATTCGATCGCGTTCGCGGGCAGCGGATCGGAGGACGTCTTCCTGAACGAAGCGCAGGGCGTCAACGAGACCATGGCCGAGCTGTTCGACACCGGCGACCGCAGCATCGTTTTGGCCAACAGCCAGAAACATGCAGGCGAAACCCCGTTCGCCACCGTGACCGCGCTGCAGCGGGCACTGGCAACGATCGCGCAGCGGATGGACGAGGGCGAGGACATCCTGTTCCTGTTCCTGACCTCGCACGGCTCGCCGGATCACAGGCTGGACGTTTCGCTTGCGCCTTACCAGCTGGAGCCGCTGACACCGGTGCGGCTGCGAGCGCTGCTCGATGAGTCGGGCATCCGGTTTCGAGTGATCGTCGTTTCCGCCTGCTATTCGGGCGGCTTCGTCCGCACGCTGGCCAGCCCGGATACGCTGGTGATCACCGCCTCGGGAGCCGATCGCGCCTCGTTCGGATGCCGCGACGGCCGCCAGTGGACCGATTTCGGCCGGGCCTATTTCAAGGAGGCGCTGCCAGCGACCGGTTCCTTCGAGGGCGCGCTGCAACGCGCGCGCGAGCTGATCGCGCAGCGCGAAGCCGCCGCCAAGCTGACGCCTTCCGAGCCCCAGATCTTCGTCGGCGACGCGATCCGCGAGCGCTTGCAGAGTCTGCAGACGCAAAGACTGGGTTCTCACCTGCTGGTTCGCCGGGCACGCGATCGCGCGCTCGCCGGGCTCGAGTGAGCTCCGACGACCTGACCGCGCTGCGCCTGACGATCGAGCTGGCGTTCGTCACGACGGCGCTGCTTGTGCTGATCGGCACGCCGATTGCCTGGTGGCTCGCGCGCACGCGCTCACGGCTGCAGCCGGTGCTGGCCGCCGTGGTTGCGATGCCGCTCGTGCTGCCGCCGACGGTGCTGGGCTTTTACCTGCTGCTGCTGCTGGGGCCGAACGGGGCGGTCGGGCGGCTCACGGCTGCGCTCGGACTGGGAACGCTTGCGTTCAGTTTCGGGGGCCTGGTGCTCGCCTCGATCGTGTATTCGCTGCCGTTCGTGGTGCAGCCGCTGCAGGCCGCGTTCGCCCTGGTCGGCGAAGCCACGCTGGAGGCGGCGGCCAGTTTGCGCGCCGGACCGTTCGACCGGTTCGTTTCGATCGCCATTCCGCTGGCGCGCCCCGGCTTTGTGGCCGCGGTCGTGCTCGGATTCGCCCACGTGGTCGGCGAGTTCGGCATCGTGTTGATGATCGGCGGCGACATTCCGGGCGCGACCCGCGTTCTATCGGTGGCGATATACGACCGGGTCGAGGCGATGGATTACGCTGGCGCCGGCCGCCTGGCCTGGGGCCTGCTGATCTTCTCGTTCGCAGTCGTGCTGGCGATGCACTGGCTCGGCCCCACCGGCGCCGCCCTGGCAGGGCGAGCGTCCCGCCGATGAACACCGCGGCGCCGATCGAAGCACGCTTTGCGCTGAGGTATCCCGGGTTCGATCTGGATGTCGACCTGCGGCTGCCCGCCGGCGGCGTCAGCGCGCTGTTCGGTCCGTCCGGCTCGGGCAAAACGAGTTGCCTGCGCTGCTTCGCCGGCCTGGAGAGCGGTTGCGAAGGGCGCATCGTCGTGGCCGGCGACACCTGGCAGGACAGCGCCGGCGGCCGCTTCGTGCCGCCGCACCGCCGTCGATTCGGTTTGGTGTTCCAGGATGCACGGCTGTTTCCGCACCTGACCGTGCGCGGCAATCTGCGCTACGCGATGGACCGGGCCGCCGGGCCCGAGGCGGTCGGCTTCGATGAGGTGGTGCGGCTGCTCGACATCGCCGATCTGCTGGAGCGTCAGCCGGATCGGCTGTCCGGTGGCGAGCGCCAGCGCTGCGCGATCGCCCGTGCGCTGCTGACGCGCCCCAGCCTGCTGCTGCTGGACGAGCCGCTGGCCTCTCTGGACGAAGCGCGCAAGGCCGAGTTGCTTCCGTACCTGGAGCGGCTGCGCGGCGCGCTGTCGATCCCGATGATCTACGTCAGCCACTCGATGCGCGAGGTCGCGCGCCTGGCCGATCACCTCGTCCTGTTGGAGCGCGGCCGCGTGCAGGCGAGCGGCCAGATCACCGAGGTGACCTCGCGTGCCGACCTCGATTTCGGCGACGATGAGCAAGCCGGCGTGGTGCTGCAGGCGCGCTGTGCGGCGCACGACGCCGAGTTCGCATTGACCCAGGTGCAATTCGAAGGCGGAGCGCTGTGGCTGCCGCGGGTCGACTGCGAGATCGGCCAGGTGCTGCGCATCCGGGTGCAGGCGAGCGACGTCAGCCTTGCGCTGGAGCCGCCGCGCGCGACCAGCATCCTGAACGTGCTGGCGGCCACCGTGCTGTCGCGACGCGACGACCAGCGCGGCACCAGCCTGGTTCAGCTCGATCTGGGAGGAACACGCCTGCTGGCCAGAGTGACACGGCGTTCGGCGACCCTGCTCGGGCTGCAGTTCGGCCGCACCGTGTTCGCCCAGATCAAGGGCGCGGCCGTGTTACGGTGATCCGATGATCCGGCCGCTGCGTGCGGCGTCGCGCCGCGCGACCAGCGATTCGCGCGCCAGCACTTCGAAGCGCCGGGCCGCAGCGACCCGGCCGTCCCTGGCATAGGCCTCATGGTTCCGTTCGACCTCGCCCAGGCGGTACACGTAATTCACCATCAAGCCGGCTGCGCGACGCATTCCGCTCGGCGAAGTATCGCCGAGCCAGTTCAGCCGTTCGAGACGGGCGCCGTTGCCCAGATGGAAACGCGCCACCGGGTCGAGCGGGTCGCGGCCCTGCTTCGCGTACAGAAGGTAATGCGCGCACAGCCGGATCAGCTGGCGCTGAATCTCGGCCGCCGCAGCCGCGTCGTCGAGCCACCCGGGCGCGTCGATCCGCGCGAGCAGTTCACCGAGCGCCGGGCACTCGACCGACTTTTCGACCAGCCACTGGCGAAAACCCGGGACCGGGGACAGCGTAGCGAAGGTCTTCAGCCGCGGAAATTCGCGACCCAGGTCCTCGGCGACCTGCTTGATCAGCAGGTTGCCGAATGACACGCCCCGCAGGCCTTCCTGGCAGTTGGTGATCGAGTAAAAGATCGCGCAGTCGGCCGATGCCGGATCGGCCACCTCCGAATTCAGCTCCAGCAGCGGCTGCACCCGCGTACTGACGCCGCGCGTGAGCGCCACCTCGATGAAGATCACCGGCTCGTCGGGCAGCACCGGGTGGAAAAACGCATAGCAGCGCCGGTCGGCTTGCAACCGGCGCCGCAGGTCGGGCCAACCCTGGATCTCGTGCACCGCCTCGTACTTGATCAGCTTTTCCAGCACGATCGCAGAGGTGCGCCAGTCGATCCGTTGCAACACCAGGAAGCCGCGGTTGAACCACGAGTTGAACAGGTGCGCCAGGTCGGCATCGATGCCGACCCAATGCGGTCGCTCGACCAGCTGCTTGAGCACCCGGCGGCGCATCTCGAGCAGCACGGCCGTGCCGCCGCCCACCGTGTTCAGGCGCCGGAAAAGCTCCTGGCGGCGCGGCTCCACCGCACGCTGCAGCCGGATCAGGTTGGGTTGCGACGGGTCCTGGCGGTAGGCGTCCGCAACCCTTACCACATCTTGCGGATCGGGCGAGAATTCCTTGATCAGCAGGTCGAAGAAGACACCGAGCGCGAGATCCTCGAGGCCCTGGTACGCCGCCAGCGTCTCGCGCGCCAGCCGGGCGCCGGCGACGTCGCCGCGCTCCGACAGCAGCGCATGACACAGCCAGATCGCCCTGCGCGCATCCCGGACCGAGGCACGCGGCGGATCGCCCGGGCGCGCGCCCGTGATCGAACCGAGCAGGCGCCGCAGCAAGGATGGTTTGGTGGGAGTGTCCATCGGCGATCAGACAGCGCAACTGGCGTACTGGTTCCAATTCAGCTTCGAAATCAGTGTGCACGCCGTCGACCCGCAGCGCAAGGCCGTGTTCTACTGATTTCGAGACTCATTGCGCTCTACGAAAAGCGCTTCTCCAGATACACGGCCTCGGACTCGACCGTACCCTCGTGCCGGCGACGCAGGTCCCCTGTGGCCTCGAGTCCCTGGCTAGTCCAGAAGGTCATCACGCCTTCGCTGGAGCGCACGACCCCGATGCGGATCCGGTCGCAACTGCCCCAGACTTGTGCGCTCCGGTCGTCCGTTCGTAGTAACCCGGCGTTTCCTCGATGACCTGCTGCAGCCGCCGCATCTCGCGCGGTTCGCCGCGCTGGATGCGGATCGTGACGTTCGCGCAGATGCGCCGATGGTACCTTGTCAACCGATCTTGAGTGCGGCTCTTGAGTCGCGAGCCGGGCCATCTTGAGCGAGTCATGGCCGCGTCCGGTTGGCGCCGCGTCTTTCCGCCCGAGAGGCGGCGCCCGGCCACGTACAATGACCACTTTTCTCGGATCGGCGACGCGCAATGGCCTTGAAATGCGGCATCGTCGGCCTGCCCAACGTCGGCAAGTCGACCCTTTTCAATGCACTGACCAAGGCGGGCATCGCGGCCGACAACTATCCGTTCTGCACGATCGAGCCCAACGTCGGCGTGGTCGAGGTGCCGGACCCCCGTCTGGCGAGCCTGTCCGCGATCGCCAAGCCTGAGCGCGTGGTGCCGGCCGCCGTCGAGTTCGTCGACATCGCGGGTCTGGTGGCGGGCGCCAGTAAGGGCGAAGGTCTGGGCAACCAGTTCCTGGCCAACATCCGGGAGTGCGACGCGATCGCCCACATCGTGCGCTGTTTCGAGCACCCCGACATCGTGCACGTGTCTGGCCGTATCGATCCGGTCAGCGACATCGAGGTGGTGAACACTGAACTGGCGCTGGCCGATCTGCAGACGGTCGAAAAGCAGCTCGGACGCTATTCGAAGGTGGCGCGCACCGGGGCGGCCGGCGAGGAAAAGAAAGAGGCCGTGCGGCTGGTGGCGGCACTGGAGAAGATCCAGCCGGTGCTGAATCAGGCCCGGCCGGCCCGGTCGGTCGCCCTGGCGCCCGAGGAGCGGGCAGTGCTGAAGCCGCTCTTTCTGCTGACGATGAAGCCGACGATGTACGTGGCCAACGTCGATGAGCATGGATTCGCCGGCAACCCGCTGCTGGACGCGGTCCGGGCGTTTGCTGTGCGCGAATCGGCGCCGGTGGTGCCGGTGTGCGCGAAGATCGAGGCCGAGATCGCCGATCTGCCCGACGAGGACAAGGCGATGTTCCTGCACGACATGGGGATGGAGGAGCCGGGGCTTGCCCGCGTGATCCGCGCCGGTTACGCGCTGCTGGGGCTACGGACGTATTTCACAGCCGGTCCGAAGGAAGTGCGCGCCTGGACGATCCCGGCCGGTGCCACGGCGCCGCAGGCGGCCGGCGTGATCCACACCGATTTCGAGCGCGGATTCATCCGCGCCGAGGTGATCCCGTTCGACGATTTCGTCGCGCACCGGGGCGAGACCGGCGCCAAGGAGGCGGGCCGGATGCGCCTGGAGGGCAAGGATTACGTGGTGCACGACGGCGACGTCGTGCATTTCCGGTTCAATATCTGAATCGCCCTAATCAGGCAATGTCGTACTTCTGCCCGATCGCGGGCGTCGCTGTCACGACTATTGAACAATCTCCGAAGCGAAGATATCAGTGGAGCATGATGTATGGAGGAAGGGCGGTAGGATCACCGATAATCGGGCGAACCGATGCGTGTGACACGGCGACGCTGAGCACGAGCGGGCGCAGCTCCGGCGGCGAATCGATCAGCTTCGTCACTCTGACGGCGGGGACCACGCGGTAATGACGCCGGTCGGGTGCGTACCTGAGCTCGCGCCAGCCCCGTTCCATTAACCATTCCCACAATTCATCCGTGACGCCCGCCTGGATCGTCATGCGAAGGTCTCCGCAGACGACATAGGCACCCCTCGCGGGCTTCGGGCCGCGACGCGGAACAGCGCGTTCAGTGCGGATACGCAACAGACCACGAATATGTGCGCGCAACGACAGATTCACGACGAATCCCTTTCGCGGATACACCCGACTCCCATTCGAAAGATGCCAGCCACCATGATCCAAGGGCGCATGCTGTGTTTCGCCTGAGAAGCTTCACCCCGCAGGCCGGAGTTTTCAATCGGGTGTTTCCCGCGGTGGATCGCCACGCAGATCCAGTGGGGCGCTCGGTAGCGGGCGAGGTGGGGGCAGATTCGCGGCGTCGCGTAGCGGAACGAACCGGTCCTGTGCGGCTGGCACAATGGGAGGGCCGCCAGGCTTCGGGCCATAGTTCGGATCGCTTGCGGGAAGCCGTCCCATGCTGAAGAAAATCCTTATCGGATTCGGCACACTGGTCTTAGTGTTGATCGCGGTGCTGGTGATCCTGCTGATCACGGTCGACGTCGACCGCTATAAGCCCCGGATCGAGCAGGCCGTTCACGACAAGCTGGATCGCACGCTGAAATTCGACGGCAGGCTGTCGCTGTCGGTATTTCCCACGATCGCGGTGGCGCTGCCGCACACCACCTTGAGCGAGCGCGGTACGGACGCGCCCTTCCTGAGCCTGGACCGGGCCCGCGTGTCGCTGGCGCTTGTGCCGCTGCTGTCGGGGCGGCTGGCGGCCGGTACGGCGTCCTTGTACGGACTGCGGGCAACGATCGAACGCCGCGCCGACGGAACGAGCAATCTGGACGACCTGATCGGAGCTCCACAGCCGAAACCGAAGGTCGAGCCGACCCCGTCCGAGTCCGCCGGCGCAAAGGCGCATCAGTTCGAACTGGGGGGAATCGACGTCGTCGACGCGCAGGTGACCTATCGGGACGAGCGCGCGCACAACACGGTGACCGTGTCCCGGCTGAACCTGAAAACCGGGCGGCTGGCGACGCGGGCCAGCACCCCCATCGATTTCTCGGCGTCCATTGCCGCCACCGAGCCGCCGTCCAACGTCGAGCTGTCGGCGAAAGCGACGGCCGATATCGACCTGGTCGATCACGTATTTGGCGCCCGCGAGATCGAGGCCCGCGCGCGCGGCCGCTCGGGCGCGGATCAGTTCGACGTAGCGCTGACGGCGCCGAAAATCGGGCTCGATGCTGCGCGTGTGGCCGGCGGGCCGGTGAAGCTGGTTGCGACGGTCACCGGCGGCCATCAGGTGCACGCGGAGCTGGCGCTGCAGAACCTGGCCGGTACGGGCAACAAGTTCTCGATCGGAAAAATCGCCGGCGAAGTGGACCTCGACTCGCCCGCGCTGCCGCAGAAATCGCTGAAAATGAACCTGGACGGCTCGGTGACCGTCGATCTGCAGGCGCAGGACCTGGCGGCGCGGCTCGCGGCGCATTTCGACGAAACGAACGCTTCGATGCGCACCGATGTACACGGCTTTTCGACGCCGCGGATCGGCTTCGATGTCGAACTGGACCGGCTGAACCTGGACCGCTACCTCCCGCCAGCCGCACCGGCAAGCGGCCCGAAACCGGCATCGGCGCCGGCTGTGACACCAGCCGTGGATCCGAAGGTCGACCTGTCGGCGCTGAAGCCGTTGAACCTGGCGGGCGAAATGCGGATCGGCGCCTTGCAGCTGCATAACGTGAAGGCCGGCAAGATCAAGGTCGGCGTGCACGCGGCCGGTGGTCACCTGGAGATGGCGCCGCTGTCGGCCAGCCTGTACGAGGGCGCTCTGAACGGCACCGCCAGGGCGGACGCGGATGCCAACCGCGTCGCGGCGAACGCAACGCTGGACGGCATCTCGATCGGGCCGCTGCTGAAGGACCTGATGGGCAAGGACCTGGTCGAGGGGCATGGCGGCGTGAAACTGAATGTCGCGGCGGCCGGCGCGACGGTCGGCGCGATGCGCCGATCCCTCGGCGGCGGTGCATCGCTCGCGTTGCGCGACGGCGCGGTGCACGGCATCAACATCGTCCAGAGGCTGCGCGATGTGAAGTCGGCGCTGTCAGGCGGCTCGACGCAGATCCAGGCGGCGAGCAGCGCTGACAAGACCGATTTTTCCGAGCTGACCGCCAGCTTCTCGATAAAGAACGGAGTGGCGACCAACAACGACCTGCAGGCCAAGTCCCCGCTGCTGCGGGCCAGCGGCGCCGGCATCATCGATATCGGCGCCGGCGCGCTCGATTACACGGTGCAGGCGTCCGTGGTCGGAACGCTGGCCGGACAAGGCGGCAGCGAGCTGGCGAACTTGAATGGCGTGACGATTCCGGTGCGCCTGTCCGGCCCCTTTACGGCCCTGTCTTATCAGCTCGACTGGGGGTCGCTGGCTCGGCAGACCGCCAAGAGCAAGGCCGCCGAGAAGCTCAGGAACCTGCTTGGAGACAAGCTCAAGCAAGGCGGTCAGTCACCCGCGCCGAACCTGGGCGAAGCGCTGAAGAACCTGTTGGGAAAGTGATCGCGCGGCTGCACGTGCTGTTCGCGGTGCCGCTGGCCTTGGCCGCGGCGGCCGCCTGGCCGCAGCAGCCGGTCACGGTCGAGCTGCATCATCGCAGCGCCGAGTCGCTGATCACCGTGTTACGGCCGCTGATCGGGCCGGCCACGCTGGCCGGCGCCGGCGCGCGGCTGCAAGTGCGCGCCTCGCCCTCCGACCTGCCGCGCGTGGTTCGACTGATCGAGCAGTCGGACCGGCCGCCACAACCCCTGCTGGTCACGCTGCGCGATGATCCGCCGCCCGCCTTCGCGTCGGGCGCTCCGGCCGGCGAGCCCGCCACGCGGGGCGCTCCGGCGGGCGAGCCGGAACGGCCGGGCCAGGCTGGGTCGATCGCTCTGTCGACCGGGCACCCGTTGCCGGCCGATCCGCACGGCAATGGCCAGCTGCTGTCGACCCGACCCACCGAACGTCCGGCCGGGGTCGTCGAGGGAGACCCGCTGGCGATTTCGATGCCGACGTCGCAGTCCCTATGGGTCGGCGTGATCGGCAGGCGCGGCGGGCCGCGGACGGCAACTTCGGCCAGCACGGCCCTGAACCCGTCGGCAGATGCGGCCGGCCTGGTGCATTTCGACGCGGCCACCCGCGTGACGGCGCGCATCTGGCTGGCGGGCGAGACGGTCGCGATCGATCTGCGGCCGAGTGCTGCGGAGCGCATCGAGGGCGCTCCGGACTCGAACCCCGAGGCGGTCACCGTGTACGGGCGGCTCGGACAATGGATCGCGCTGCAGGATTCCGGAACCGGGCCGGATTCGGCCTATTCCGCGGAATCCGGCGCGCCCCGCGCGGGCCTGTGGATCAAGGTCGAGGTTGCCCCGCAGCCCGGATCGGAGTGATGCCCGCGGCGCGGTCCTGCCCGCCTGTCAGGCCGACGGGGTGCCGCCGAGCTGCGAGACCTTGTTCTTCAGCCAGCGCTCGACCGACGGGAACACGAACTTGCTGACGTCGCCGCCGAGCATCGCGATTTCACGAACGATCGAGCCGGAGATGAACTGGTACTGGTCCGCGGGCGTCAGAAACATCGTCTCGACCTCGGGCAGCAGGTAGCGGTTCATTCCAGCCATCTGAAATTCGTATTCGAAATCGGACACGGCGCGCAGCCCCCGCAGTATCACCCGCGCGCTCTGCTCGCGCGCGAAGTCCTTCAGCAGACCGCGAAAGCCGATGACCTCGACGTTCGGGTAGTGACCCAGCACCTCGCGCGCGATTTCGATGCGCTCGTCCAGCGTGAACACCGGTCGCTTGGCCGAGCTGTCGGCGACCCCGACGATCAGTTTGGCGAACAGCCCGGCCGCACGGCGCACCAGGTCCTCGTGGCCGCGGGTCAGAGGATCGAACGTTCCGGGATATACGGCGATCACGATGGACATGCGATCGGCTCCGATTCCTGCGATAAAAGGAGGGTCACGCCATTATTTCAGGACTGTTGCATGACCAGCAAATGGAAATGAACGCGCCCGGCTCGTCCGGCCCGTGCTATCCGCAGACCGAGCGGCTGAAGGTCCGCGTCCGCCAGCGCCGCCTGAGCCTCGGCGTAGATCGCTCCGCCCGGCGCCAGCAGGCGGCAGGCCAAGGTCAACGCCGGTTGCAGCAGGGGTTCGCGGTACGGCGGGTCGATGAAAATCAGGTCGAACGAGCCCGGCGCCAGCTGCCTGGCCGCCTCGATCGCATCGCTGCGGATCACCTCGACCTCGCGCGCGCCCAGGCGGTCGCGCAGCGCGATCAGCCGCTCGACCAGCACCAGGTCGCGTTCGACCAGCACCACCCGATGCGCTCCACGCGAGGCCAGTTCGAAGCCGAGTGCGCCGCTGCCTGCGAACAGGTCGAGCCCCTGGACCGATTCCAGATCTCCGTAAAGGTACGACAGCCAGTTGAACAGCGTCTCGCGGACCCGATCCGGGGTCGGGCGCAACTGTGCGCGATCCGCTACGGGGATCGGCGTGCGGCGATAACGGCCACCGATGATCCTGACCCGGTTTGGTGCGTCGGCCCGGCGGATCGCAGTCGACTTGATATTTGCCAGAGCTTCGCGCCCGTTGGTTCGATCGCGCTGGTTGATCCACTACACTGCCAGGCGCGGCCGCAGCCGGATGATTGCAGAAAATGAGCGAAGGGGATCGAAGCTGGCTGGCGCGCCTGAAGCAGGGGCTGGCCAAGACGCGAGCCGGCATCGTCGGGCTGTTTTCGGCTCCCTGCGTCGACGAAGCCCTGTTCGAGCAGCTCGAAGCGGCCCTGGTCAGCGCCGACACCGGCGTGCCGGCGGCCCAGCTGCTGCTGCAGCGGGTACGGGCACGGCTCGACGGGCGCGAGGCGCCGGCCGCGGAATCGGTCCGGACCGCGCTGCGCGAGGAGTTGACAGCGCTGTTGGCGCCGTGCGAACGCGCGCTGGAGCTGCCGCAGCAGCGGCCGTGCGTGCTGATGATTGCGGGCGTCAACGGCAGCGGCAAGACCACGACGATCGGCAAGCTCGCGCACTGGTTCGCCGCCAACGGCGACAAGGTACTGCTGGCGGCCGGCGACACGTTCCGCGCCGCGGCCCGCGAACAGTTGCAGATCTGGGGCGAGCGCAACGGCGTCGAGGTGATCTCTCAGGCGAGCGGCGATCCGGCAGCCGTGGTCTTCGATGCGGTTGCGGCGGCTCGCGCCCGCTCGGTCGACGTTCTGATCGCCGACACGGCCGGCCGGCTGCCGACCCAGATGCACCTGATGGAGGAGCTGAAGCGGATCAAGCGGGCCATCGCCAAGGGCCAGCCGGGCGCTCCCCACGAGGTGCTTCTGGTCGTCGATGGCACGAATGGGCAGAATGTGCTGGCGCAGGTGCGCGCGTTCGACCAGGCGATCGGGCTGACCGGGCTGATCGTCACCAAGCTGGACGGCACGGCCAAGGGCGGCGTGATGGCGGCTCTCGCGCGCGAGCCGCGCGAGCGGCCGCTGCCGATCCTGTTCCTGGGTGTCGGCGAACAGCCGCAGGACCTGCAACCGTTTTCGGCCCGGCAGTTCGCCGAGGCGCTGGTCGGAGCCTAGTGGCCCGTCACGCGCCACTGAGGCCACTGATCGCCCCAGCATGCTGCTCGCCGCAGTCGACGTCGGCTCCAACAGCTTCCGCCTCGAGATCGGGCGCGCCGATGGATCGCATATCGAGCGGCGCGGCTACTGGAAGGAGATCGTGAGACTCGCAGCCGGCCTGGACGAGAGCGGCCGCCTGTCCAGGAAAGCCATCGAGACGGCCTCCGAATGCCTGGCGCGCATCAACGAGCGACTGCGGGGCATGCCCGCCTCGCACGTGCGCGCGGTCGGGACGCAGACGCTGCGCCAGGCACTGAATGCGGACGAGTTTCTGCTCGAGGCGCAGCACGCGCTGGGCTTCCCGATCGAGATCATCTCGGGTCGCGAGGAGGCCCGCCTCGTGTTCGAGGGTTGCATGCACTCGCTCGCCCCGAGCCCGAAGCGGCGCCTGGTGGTCGATATCGGGGGCGCCTCGAGCGAGGTGATCGTCGGGCACAGCTTCGAGGCCAACAAGGCCGAATCGTTCAAGATCGGCTGCCTGAATGTCACGCTGAAATTCTTTCCGGACGGCGTGATCGACCGGGCGTCGCTGCGGCGCGCGCAGGTCGCGTGCCAGGCCGAGTTCGAAGAGGCCGAGTCGTTCTTCGGTCAGGGACGGTGGGACGAGGCGTATGGAACCAGCGGAACGATCGGCGCCGTATCGCTGGTGTTGCGCGATCAAGGCTGGACCGACGGGACCATCACGGCGTCCGGGCTGGGGCGATTGCGCCAGGCACTGCTGGCTGCCGGCGACGTGCGGCGGGTCCGATTCGATGGCATCAAGCAGGAACGGGCCGCGGTGCTGGCCGGGGGGCTCGCGGTGCTGATGGCGATCTTCGAAGCGTTCGGGCTGCACGAGCTGCGCACGGCCAAGGGCGGCCTGCGGCTCGGTGTTCTGTACGATCTGCTGGGACGGCGGGAAAGCCACGACATCCGCGACGCTACGGTGGACCGGTGGCAGCTGCGCTTCGGCGTGGACAGCGCGCAGTCCGAGCGCGTCGCTCAGACCGCACTGGGCCTGTTCCGGGCGGTCGCGCCGTCCGCCGACGAGGAGTCGCTCAAGCGCATCCTGATTGCCGCGCAGCTGCATGAGGTCGGCACGGCCGTGTCGCACGGCGACTACCACAAGCATTCGGCCTACCTGATCGAGCACGGCGAT
>Ga0137358_10000814_pt1 | contig 15571 bp, 18 predicted proteins | sample Mad1_20_16metaG_FD_105551 | JGI IMG/M metagenome (GOLD analysis project Ga0137358, IMG submission 105551) | Vadose zone soil microbial communities from Angelo Coast Range Reserve, California, USA - Mad1_20_16 metaG | ecosystem: Environmental > Terrestrial > Soil > Vadose zone | place: USA... | reverse complement strand
TTTTAGAAAACGCGTTTCTCGACACCTACGGCGTCCAGATGGACGAACTCTTGCGCGCGGAGGACCTGACCATCGGAACTTTTCGCTTCGCGGTAAGCCGCGTAATACCTGAGATGACACAGGTCGCAGTGGCTACCCATAAGAGCGAAAACGTTCGCGAGCGCGACGACCCTGCTCGGAGACAGTTTCTTTACCATCTGTCGCGCGCCGACTATCAAAGAGACTTCGGATCAAGATACCGGCGGCCCGGTATATTCGCTCGCTTCCTTGCATTTTTGCTGAAGCTGATTCCTAACTTCGGGGCGCTCAAAACGCTGGGATACAAGAATCCCGCGCCCAGGACCGAGGATCTCTACTTCAAAAGCATGAATGAAGTCGTTGAACAGTACCGTCGGTTGGTGAAGGAGGCGGGAACAGACCAATGGTCTTTTCCCGATCGCAACCTCGATACCGGGGAGTTGGCGCGTGCCGGGGAGTATCGCCTGGGCGATGAAGCATATGGCAAGTTAATTCGCAGGCTGGCGAAAAATCGGTTCGCCCACCTGACTCCAGACTTGCGGTCGAATATATTGGAATATTGCGCGAGCGGTCCTATTCAAAACATCATCAAGCACAAGCGGCGCGAGACCAAGGCTGCCCTGACCATGCTGAAAATGCAAACGCCCGTGCTTCAACCCAGCCGAACAGTCAGCACGAAATTCTCGAACTCCATGACTGAAAAAGAGCCCTCTCTTCCGGTAGCCCTAGATTTGGCTGAGATCGAGTGAATCCTAAAGCAAACCCTGCGAGCCTGGAAACTCTCTAGCGCAAAAGTTGCGGCGTTTTATCTCTTTGCCTTCCACAACCGATTGGCTCCAATCTGGACTCCAACCCTCTGGAGGAAACTCATGGCGCACGCAAAAAGGAAGAAAAAGCCGATCGTGGTGTCTTCTGAAGACCTCACGGAACAACCGGGACTGGGCCCCGCAGCGGCTGGGCAGTCCGGAGACCTCCAGGGACTATCGAACATCGCAGACGCCGACTCCGAGAGTGTGGAGCAACTGGTCGAGGAAGGCCAGGCGATGGAGGCCGATGCGATTGCCGGTGTAGAGGATGCCCCGGACGCGGACGTGTCAGAGGTGCGCACGCGGCAGCGCCCGCGCTGAGTGCACAGGTCGCACTGAGACGTGAATACTTAGCGAGCGTTCACTCCGTGCCCGGAACCGCGCACATTACTCCGTTCGAAGAACCAATTGCGTTCCACTGTCGAGATGGACATTGTTGTTCTCAGAGCTGACCACTGAAGTTTGGCCGGACGAGTTCAACTGCAGCCCCTTGATCCCAATCACTCCTTGACTATGCGTATCCAGCACCGGTCCCGCCGAACCGGCTGCGGAGGGGCTCGCACCGGAGGGCAACTGCTGCGGACTGCTGGATGGATAGGAACCCGGTCCATTCGGCCGAGACGATCCTCCCGTCGATCCTCCCATGGTTCCGCGAGTGTCCGGTGCGCCCGAAGACGGCATAGCTCCGGGCGCCGCCCCCGCAGCATCCCCTCCGGGACTCGCGAAGCTGTTCAGCGACCGCCCAATCGCCTGCACCGAGCTGCGCATGGGAAGTTCGCGTCCGTCCTTCAATGAAATGCGATCAAACGAAAGTCCCACGCTGGATTCTGGCGATTCCTTACTGTGCGGCTTAGCCTCCGTCACATGCCCAATCACTTTCGTATCTCTGGGAATCACAACTTGCCCGTGCGAGAGCAAATCCATGGTTGTTTTCGCTTCGACCTTATCGCCCGGTTTGGCCTTCTTTGCATCGATCGATTTCGACAATTGGGCTGAAATAACCACACCCCCACCCATCTGTGCAGGGGCACCTGCGTCCTGCGCTGTTTGAGGTGCAGAGGGCGCTTGCGGTGCAGTTGTTGAGCTTGCAGGGGTTTGGCACAGAGCCACGGTTGCCCAGAAAGGAACCGCCACCAGCAACAAGAAAACATTCCGTCGGAGATGCATACACTTATTCTCCTTTTTTGAGGGGTTGTAGCGCGGTACACACTTTTGCGCCTCACAAACCCTTTAAGATGCATTTAGAGCGGAGAGAGTTTTGGAGAGTACAGGAAATACCTGGCACGCGTCCGGCTGGCGCAAGAAAAATCAGGGCCAAACCTACAGCCATCACCCGATATCTCGGCACATACCGTTGGCCATCCCTTTCTGAAACAGCCGAATTGCAGGTGCCGGCGCTCTCAGCCGTAGAAGCTCGCTTACGGTGGACCGCAGTGGCTTGGCGATTGCGCAGGTCGGCTGACTCCTCGCGGCACAAAACCAAGTCTGGACGGAATGAGCACGGCCGTGGAAGAACTGGTCGTGCGGTTCATGGTAGGAGGCATCGTCGTCTCAGTATTCGCGCTCATCGGGAGTTGTTTGAAGCCGCGAATCTTGCCGGGCTGTTCGGAGCCGCACCTTCCGTAGCCTTGGCAACCATCGGCCTCAGCGTCACTGCGCAAGGGGAGAACGACGCAGGTGTCGCCGGTACGGCCCGCGCCCGTAAAGCGGCGGGCACAGATGCCGAAGGCGCTGTTATGGGAAGCTTAGGCCTCATCGTGTTCGCAGTCCTGGTCTGGCGCTTGCTGCCGGTTTCCAGTCCGGCGTTGGTCCTGGTCGTGACGACCGCCGCGTGGATGGGCGTATCGGTTGCAATAGGGAAAATTCAGAGTTCCGTGCGTGCAGGAAAAGCCGATGAAATCTAGAGGAAACAAAGCCGTACGGTATGCCGTGGTTGGACTGGGGCATATCGCTCAAGTTGCGGTATTGCCCGGATTCAAGAACCCGAAAAACTCGGAACTGGTCGCACTGGTGTCGGCTGACCCGGAGAAGCAACAGAAGCTTGCCCAGCAATACAACGTAGAAAGAGTTTATTCCTATGAGCGCTACGATGAATGCCTATCGCAGGGGATCGATGCCGTCTATATTGCATTGCCGAATCACCTGCATCGAGACTACTCAATCCGAGCCCTTATGGCGGGTTGTAGAGCAGAGCACGCTCACGTACCTCGCCGCGCGTCGCAGTGCTCCTGCGTACGCAGGGCATCGACCGCCTTGGCTTGACTTGAAGAATTAGCTGCCACTCGCTTGACTATGGCACGCTGCTTCAGCGTGAGGCTCGTGCCGCTTCTACAAACACAGTTTCAAAAAGGCCGCGAAACGGACAACGCGCTGAAGTCGGCTTAAGAAAATGGGCCAGCGACATGCTGGCCCTTTCGCGATTTCTGGTAACGATTTTACTGTGGCGGTTGAGTGCTGTCCTTCGGTGCCGAGGTTTTCGCCCCTTTCAGCATCTTCACGCCTGTCACTTGAATCTGGCCCGTGCTGGCGTCGGCGCTGCCCTTCAGTTCGACGTGATGGCCTTCGTGACCCTTGACCGCGTCCGGATTCGCGATAGTCCAGCTCTTGCCGTCCGAATCGCTCACCAGCGTCTTGCCATCTTCGCTGAGCGTGCCCTTCACGCTAGTTTTGCCTGAGGGGCTTTGTTTCATCGTATCGTTGCTCTGGGGCGGATCCTGCGCGAGGGCAATCACCGGCAAAGCCAGGAAAACGGAAATTGCAAGTATCCATAATTTTTTCATGCTCTGTTCCTCCAGCTAGTTTGTTTATTGTGTTTCAGGCCCAACGAAGACCTTGTTTTATCCCGCTTTGCGCCGATATTCCTGATCGGTTTCGGGCACAGAAGGATTCCATGAGGCAATCTGCTTCTCTGCCTCCTCTTTCGTAATTCCATAACGCTGCTGTATCACCCCGACCAGCCGCTCACGCTCCCCCGCGATGACGTCGAGATCATCGTCGGTGAGTTTGCCCCACTGTTTGCGTACCGACCCTTTCAGTTGTTTCCACTGGCCTTTTGCTTGGTCCCAGTTCATTTCGTTTGCCTCCTTAAAACATTTCGAAAAAACATTTCGAATGCTTATCGCTGTGACCTTGGCCACAGATAACTAGAGCCGCCCAGCCACGGCCAGCACCAGCAGGATGACCACAATTAATCCCAGCCCGCCGCTCGGGTAGTATCCCCAACTCCGGCTGTACGGCCAGGTCGGTAGTGCGCCGATCAACAAGAGAATCAAGATCACCATCAAAATTGTCGACATGACGTCTCCTTAGTCGTTGGCGATGTCACAAGGATGTCACAAGAGTGTCCTTCTGCAACCTACGTCTCCTGGTTCGAGATGTGGCTCGGGTAGATTCTGTAGATTCCGCGATAAGAAGCCTGTCGGTAAAGATCTGGCTTTTCTTGTGGGGGTTGGACGCCAAACGAATGAGTGCGGGTTGATGGCTACCCTTCGAGATGTTTGCATCCCTTAGAGAGCTTTCGCGCGTCCCAAACAGATGGCTCTCCGATCGGCCAAGAAGGTGGTCGTAGTCGCGATCATTGCCAATCTTGCGATTGCAATCTGCAAATATGTGGCAGCAGTGTTTACCGGGAGCTCGGCGATGTTCGCAGAAGCATTCCATTCCACAGCGGACACGGGTAACGAATTTCTGCTGCTGATTGGAATGAAGCGCAGCACGCGCCCGCCCGATTCCCTCCATCCCTTCGGGCATGGCAAGGTTCTGTATTTTTACTCCCTGCTGGTCGCAATCTATATTTTCAGCTTCGGAGGTGGTCTGGCGCTGCATCAGGGCATTTCGCATCTTCGACATCCAGAAGCACCTGCGCACCTCGGCTGGAACTACATCGTGCTCGCATTAGCAGCGGCGTTCGATTTCTACTCGTGGCGAATCTCTTACCAGGAACTTTTGGCACGCAAGGATCCTGACGAAAGCACCTGGGACGAAATCATCGGCAGCAAGGATCCGACAATTTTCACGGTGTTTCTGGAAGACTCAGCGGGCTTGGTTGGCGCGGCCTTAGCCTTCCTCGGAATTTTTCTGGGACGCCTGTTGCACAACCCGTACTTGGATCCAATCGCGTCCATTCTGATCGGACTCTTGCTCGTGGGTGTGGCCCTGGTGCTGGGGCGTGAGAGCGGAGCATTGCTCGTGGGAGAGCGCACCAATCGAGCCAGAATCAGGAGAGTGCGGCAGATCATCCAAGCGGATCCTTCGGTCGAAGGAGTCGGTGACTTGCTGACGATGCAACTTGGCCCCAACCAGGTACTGCTCACGGTGGATATTCGATTTCGCCGAGGACTGGATGTGCAGCAACTCGAAGCGGCCATCGATCGACTGGAAAGCCGCATCCGCCCGGAGGAACCAACGATCCAGCGCATCTTCATCGAAGCTCATTCCCTGAAGCAGTCCGCAAGCCGTCCTTTGCACGCTGCCTAAAATCCTCCCAGGCCTTCGTTTCTTCAGACTCCATGCTTCCCCTTAGGCGCCGCGTCACAACCGTTGCTTGCCGCAGCCACATCCCAACCGAAGGAATCTTACGGAGGCACGCAATGATTCGAAAATTAAAATCCGGCGAATATCGTCTTTATTCTCGCAAGAAGAATCCCAAGACGGGTCGGCGGCGCAACCTTGGCACGTTCGGCACCAGAAAAGCAGCCCAAGCTCACGAGCGTGCGGTTCAGTATTTCAAAGGCCGCTAAGGAGTCTTCGTATGGCAACGAGAAAAAATCGGTGGGTCGCGAAAGTAAAAACAGATTCCACGCACCCGCAGGCCGGGTTGTTTACCAAGAGCGCCACCACAATCGCCAGGTCACTGGCCTCCAAGAAAGTCTCGCCCCAAGGCCCCGGCTCTGGCATGCGCATGCTCACATACTTCATAAACCGGGCGGGAAAGGGGCTGAGCGCAACCCGGCGGAGAGAACTCGAGAAGGCAAAATCCTTACTCTCAAAAAGAGTTAAGGAACAGAAGGCTGGGCACAAGAAAGCCGCTTAAGCTGAAACCCGCGACACGAGGCGTGCTCGCGCCTCGTCCGTACGCTCTCAGCGATGTCCACTCCTCACGCCGCCGTGAAACCCGCTGACTCGTCCCGTACGTCGCCATTCGTTACGCACTTCCTCCATGAACGTATGAGTAACCCTGACTTTTTATTTACAGCATCGCGCGTGCCTGCATAGGGAAACGACCCGATCATCCCGACTTTACTCTTTTCAATCCAAACTCCGCATGTTCGGCATACACAGAAGGAGTCTCCCTTGCTGCAGCACAAACTACCGCCAGCCCCGCGCAATCCGCTGCCCTGCGGCGTCACTCTCGCTCTCCTGATCGTTAGCTTTGGCGTACCGTTCTCGAGAGCACAGAGTTCCCTCGATGAGATACATGTCATGCCCCGTGGTGCAGTCTCTGAATTTTCCGCACCCGCCCTTACGCTTCCGAATTACGAGTCGATCAAGCCCATCAAGGTGAACGTCAATCTGGTGCTGGTCCCGGTCACGGTCACGGACCCCATGGACCGGATCGTGACCGGTTTGGGTCGTGAAGACTTTGAAATTCTTGAGGGCAAGGCCCCGCAGGAAATTAAACAATTCTCGAGACAAGACGCTCCCATATCTGTGGGCGTGATCCTCGACACCAGTGGAAGTATGAAGACCAAGATCGAACGCGCGCGCGAAGCCGTGACAGCATTTCTCCGAACAGGAAACCCCGAGGACGAATTCTTCCTCATTGCATTTGCCGACCGACTCGATCAGATCTCAGACTTTGGCGATTCCATTGAAAATATGCAATCACACCTGGCCATGAGCGTTCCGAAAGGGCGGACTGCTTTGCTGGATGCCGTCTACTTAGGCATAAGCAAGATGCGGCAGGCTAAGTTTCAAAAACGAGCCCTCCTGATCATCTCCGATGGAGGAGACAATCACAGCCGCTACACGGAAGGCGAATTGAAGTCTGTGGCGCGAGAAGCCGACGTTATCATCTACGCCATTGGCATTTACGACCACTACTTCAATACGATGGAAGAGGCTCTGGGGCCGTCTTTATTAGGCCAGATCACCAGGTTGACGGGAGGGCGCGCATTCCCGGTAGACAATCCCAACGACCTTCCTGACATCGCCCAAAGGATCGGAGTGGAATTGCGCGACCAGTATTTGCTCGGTTATCGACCGTCGCTGGAACGACAGGACGGTAGATTTCACAAAATTAAGGTGAGAATGCGCATGCACAAGAAGCTACCGCGGTTGCGGGTGTACGCAAAGAGCGGGTATTACGCTCCAGCGCAGTAACAAATAAATGGGCCGCCTCTCCAGGATGCGTCCCCTTCCGGCTTCCAACCTAAACTACGCCGCCGCTTTCATGTCCTGCACGTGGATCAAGCGGCTACCCTTGTCCAAAGTGCCGGTGACTTGCACTTTTTTTCCTTCATACTTCTGAGCACGGTCCTGATCGTCCAGATCGTACGGAGCCTTGTCTTCGGTCTTGAGCACGTACTTTTTGCCGGACTTCAGGATCGTCCCGGCAAATGTTTGCGTGGCGTTTTCTTTCTGAGCGTCGTCGGGTGGTCCAGGCGCTTGCTGGGGTGCAGGCGGTTGCTCCGGTTGCTGATCTGGCAAGGGAACCGGCTTGGGAGAGGGCACTGGATCTGGCTTTTGAGATTGGGTCCAGGCCAACCGGTCCGCGCGCCATTGGACTCGATTTTCCAGCTCATTTTGGCCGGCGCCCTGCGCCCAACCAGGGGGTAGCAGGCTGGCGGAAAGCGTTAGCACGGCAAGCTTCAATGCCGCTTTTTGTTCCATTTTCGGACCTCCTTCACCTGTGGCGACCGCCCCAAGGCGACCCTTGAGTGCAGTGCAAATCCACTGCCATGGAACAAGCCTTCTTCCCTATTCGCATCCGGCAGCACCTTCCTACGATCCCAGCGAATTTTGACGCACAACTGGAAGAACTCTCCTACAGAAGACACTGTATGGACGCCGCACTGCACCACGACGAGAATGCTTTTAAGCATCGCCCGTTGATTCCAGTTGATTTCGGACGCGGACTGAACAGAACAGCTGGGGGACGGGGCGCTACTACCGATCTTTCTGCACTCTCAATCAAAATTTCGCTTGTGAAGTTTGCCGCATCTTCGTGTTGCCGCATTGAAGGAGACCGAAGCCCGATGATCCTCAGTACAACCGCCGCGTACGGAATTTATCCAATGGAAGCGCGTGTTCAGGAAATCATCGCCCAGCTCAATGAGGTAGGCTGCCCTGCGGAAGACGTCTGCATGCTGATGGCGCCGTCACATCCGGTGGCGCAGGCGGTGCGAGATGCGAAGTTTTCCCCGATGACCTTGCACTCGGATGCGCCGGCTTCGGAACTGCTGCAGTGGCTTTCGCGGCTGGGCGCTGTAATCATTCCGGGAGTCGCCTTCTTCGTGGGTTCCCGGGTTTTTTTGAGGGCAGTGCTTGCACCCTGCCCCGCGACGCTAAGCTCCGCTTCTGCCGAGAGACTCATGGGATTAGGATTTTCTCCCCACCAGGCCGATCGGTATGCCGATCGCTTGAATCATGACGGGATCATGATCTTTGTGTGTTGCAGTGGCGAAGCCCAGTCCCAATGGATAAGAGAAGTTCTTCGAAGAGCTGGGGCGGACGAAGCCTGCTGCCTACAGGAAGCGGTGACGCCCGCCTACGTCGAGCCCCCCGAAAGAGCTTTCCACATGACGGCCTAAACCCGACGCGTCCCGCTTTCGCGTCGTTACTTTCCCAGCCAATGTGAGTTCCTGAAGCCGGGCCGGCAGCGCATCCCAGACCCACGCCCAAAAACAGAAATTGGCTGCGAGCAGGCCAAGCGGCACCAGCAAACCGGTCCCTTCCAGAAAAATCGGATGCATGCAAGCTCCCACGCTGACCGAGTTCAGTGATCCCCGCATCTTTCCAAGTAAACGTTGGTAATTAGAAAAACTTTTGATGCAGGGAATTCTTACCGCGGTAGGCTGTGGCTCTCATTCTCAATGGGAGCCGCGCTGTAATCCTGGTTGGGGATATAGCCGTGCTTTCCCCGAGGTTCCTTCAGCGAGAATTTGACCAGGCACCAGATCGCGCGAACGCCATCTTTCCATCCGATTTTCTTGCCCTCTTCATAGGTGCGTCCCGAATAGCTGATTCCCACTTCGTAGACTCGCAAGCGCCGCTTGGCAATTTTGACCGTGACCTCCGGCTCGAACCCAAAACGATTTTCCTCCAGCCGGATGGACTGAATGATCTCACGCCGAAAAACCTTGTAGCAAGTCTCCATGTCAGTGAGATTCAGATCGGTGAGGGCGTTGGAAAACAAGGTCAGCAGCCAGTTTCCTACGGAGTGCCAGAAATACAGAACACGATGGGGCCGCCCTCCCATGAAACGCGAGCCGTACACTACATCCGCCTTGCCGTCGATCAGCGGCTCAAGAAGAAGGGGGTATTCCGCAGGATCGTATTCGAGGTCAGCGTCCTGGATCACGACGAATTCCCCCGTGGCCTCCTGAATTCCGCGCCGCAGGGCGGCTCCCTTCCCCATATTGTGGGGTTGGAAAAGGGCCCGAATTGCCGGGTGCTCTTTTTGCAATTCGGTAAGGATCGCGCGTGAACTATCTGTGGAGCCGTCGTCGATGCACAGCAGTTCGATCTCGAACGGAAACGGTTGCGACAGGACACTCTTCACCATGGACCGCAAGGTGGCCCGTTCGTTGTAAACCGGCATCACGACGGAAAGCTTCATGAAAGTCCAACCCGTAGAGCGATCTTACACTGAATTTCTTGGGTTTAAGCTCGATTCCAGGGCATGCAATCCTGCCCCCAGATGGTAAGTGGATATCGAACGCTCTTCTTCCCCTTGACAAACCGACCCTTTCGTAGCAATATTTTTGAGGCGAATAAAAAGCGAAAATACAAGTTTGCCATAACAGGGTTCCCCTCCGGCGTTCCCTGTATATCTCGAGGATTCTATGTCTTCCCCGGCACGCGTTGAGATCCCTGGCCGTTCTTTTCCCTTTGCAATAGAACAAGGGTCTGTGACCCTCACGAAGCGACTTTCGGAATCGCCGAAACTGGCAGGCGTAATCCCAGCTTCGCGTCTGGAAATACGGCCGGCCCCAGAGACAGCTTCCAGCGGAATTCCTCAAGTGGATGCCCTGACAGGAGGCTTTCCCCGAGGATGCCTCACCGAAGTCTGCGGTTCGGATTCTTCGGGACGCACCACTCTGTTGCTTTCCGCACTGGGAGCGGCCACACGTCGCGAGGAAATTTGCACCCTGATTGATGTGAGCGACGCATTCGATCCGCACTCCGCCACGGCCGCCGGAGTCAACCTGGAACGGCTACTTTGGGTCCGCTGCGGGACGAATCCTCAGGCTTTTGCTTATTCCCGCCAGCGCCGGAAAGCGCAAAGTCGGGAAGAGTGGGAACGGCGGCGAAGGGAAGATCCTGTCGAACAAGCTCTGCGGGCCACTGACTTGCTTTTGCAAAGTAGTGGTTTCGGGCTGGTGGTGATTGATCTTGCGGGCGTGCCGCTGAAGACGGCTCGGCGTATCCCGCTCACCACATGGTTTCGCTTTCAACGGGCCGTGGAAAATACCGCAACGATATTGCTGGTGATTGGCGAGCAAGCTTGCGCGCAATCGTGTGCGGCCATGCAATTAGTTCTACGTTCAGCTCTCAGTTCGCGGTTCTCAGTTCTCAGTCGGCAGGAAACGGCGAGCCCTGGCAAGGATCAATGCGATGCAGAACGACCATCCCACACTGAACTTTTGAGTGAGATGGAAATTCATGCGGAACTGCTGCGCTCTCGCTCAGAACGCAAGCCGGCGCAGTCGGTCAGAACCGCTTTCGAAACAAGAACAGCGTGGAATGCGAGTAGTGGCTGAGTACCGAGTGAACCGCAGAGAACGCGGAGAACTACCGCAGAGATCGCAGACTCGGTTTCTGAGTTTTTCGCTGCGATCTCTGCGGAACATTCTTCGCGAACCTCTGCGGTTAACGATTTTCGACTCCACAGGTACCACCAACTGCGAACTGGGAACCGAAAGCTGAGAACTGTTTCCGTCCATGCCTTTCGCCTGCATCTTCGTTCCCGATTTTCCCGTGGAAGCGGTGCTGCGCGCTGAGCCTGAGCTGCGATCGCAAGCAGTCGCCGTTCTCGAAGGAAAACCCCCGCTGCAGAAGGTAGCCGGGGTAAATGAAAAAGCGCGGCGCGCCGGCGTCGAGCCCGGCATGACCAAAATTCAAATTGAGGCCTGCACAGAACTTGTGCTGCGAGTTCGCTCCTCCCTGCAGGAAACGGCAGCACATGCTGCCCTGCTCGATTGCGCACAGTCGTTTTCTCCGCGTATCGAAGACACTGCTCCCGATACAGTTCTTCTCGATCTTTCCGGACTCGAATCTCTCTTCGGTGCGCTGCCCAAGATTGCGCGTGACATCGTTCGTCGAACTTCTGACCTGGGCCTGGAAGCGAATGTAGCGACCGCTTTCAATCCGGATACCTCCCGGTTCGCGGCGCGCGGTTTCTCTGGAGTCACTGTGATTCCCGCAGGCAAAGAAGCGGAGCGTTTGGGCAATTTGCCGCTGGAAGTTTTGTTTCCAGAATTCGGGTCGAGCCCGTCCGAGCAGGCCGCGAATCTTTTAGAGATCTTCGACCTGTGGGGAGTGCGCAATTTGCGAGCCTTGTGCGCTTTACCGGAGGTTGCTCTCAGCGAGCGCCTGGGCCGGCAGGGGATTCACCTGCAGCGGCTGGCGCGTGGTGCGATTTCGCGAACTCTGGTTCCGATCGAGCCTCCTTTCATTTTCGAAGAAGCCATGGAACTGGAGTATCCAATGGTGCTGCTGGAGCCGCTCGCCTTCCTGCTGGCGCGCATGCTCGATCAGATTTGTGCTCGTCTGGCGGCGCGCGCTTTGGCCGCACAGGAATTGCGCCTGCAGTTGGAACTCGAGAGGGGATACCAACTCGCGGAAGAACTCACGGAAAATATTTCTATAAACGGAGAGGAAGAACCCCCAGTTCGTTCCGTGCGAATTCCGACTCGGACAGTCATAAATGAAGACTCGCCGCGAACATCATTATTTACTCGGACACTCCGCTTGCCTGTCCCCATGCTCGACGCGAAAGTCTTCCTCAAACTGCTGCAACTCGATCTCAAAGCGCATCCGCCGGGTGCACCCATCCGGAAAGTTCGTCTATCTGCTGAGCCTGCTCAGCCCCGCACACTGCAAGGCGGTCTGTTTCTGCCGCCCACACCCGAGCCGGAAAAACTCGAACTCACGCTGGCCCGCATTGCCGGCATGGTCGGAGAAGACAAAGTCGGTTCTCTGCAATTGCTGGATTCCCATCATCCGGAAGCCTTCCGCATGCAGCGTTTCGTCCCTGCAGCACCCAAAGGACAAAAAGAGAAATTGGAGACAACTTCTTCCTCGGCTCCCGTTACTGCCTTGCGCATGTTTCGTCCGCCTCTGCGCGCCACGGTTACATTGCGCGATGGCAAGCCTGTCCATGTCGTCTGCCCAAAAAGAAAAGAAGTGCAGGGAGAGATTCTTTGGATCGCCGGCCCATGGCGCTCTTCAGGAGACTGGTGGGAACAAGATGGATGGGCGCACGATGAATGGGATATCGCTGTGCCCACGAAAACTGAACTGGCTCTTTATCGGCTGGTGCATGACTTGCTGGGCGGAGGATGGTTGGTGGAGGGGATGTATGACTGAAGCAGTGGTCAGTGGCCAGTGCTCAATGGCCAGTGAGAACAAAAATCAGCGCCCGCGAATTGCGCAAATCTACGAAGATTTACCTTCTTGTTTTTTGGTTGTTTCCTCCACGCTTCTATATCTCAACGGATTTTTCTGGCCACTGGCCACCAACCACTGACCACTGCTTCCGTGTACATCGAATTTCACTCCCGCTCCGCTTTCAGTTTCCTGGAAGGCTCTACCCTGCCCGAGGACCTGATCTCTGTCTGCCAGCGCTTGAAAATGCCTGCCATGGCGCTGCTCGATCGGGACGGAGTTTACGGTTCGCCGCGTTTTTACCTGGCGGCTCAGAAAGCGGGACTGCAGGCACACATTGGGGCAGAAGTGACCTGTGCACCATTTCCGATTTCCAATTGCCAATTCCCAACCGAAAAACGTCCTGGTTCCGCCGCAAAAATTGGCCAGCGGCAATCGGCAATTGAAAATTCCTTCCGCCTTCCTCTGCTCGTTGCTTCCCAACCGGGCTACCAGAATCTCTGCCAATTGATCACGCGAATGAAGCTGCGTGCCCAGAAAGACGAAGGCGCTGTGCTCGAGCACGAACTCCAGCAACATTCTGCGGGGCTGATCTGTCTTACCGGCGGCGACGAAGGCCCGCTGGCCGCAGCTTTAAAGCGAGGAGGAACAGCGGAAGCCTATGGTTGCGTCGATCAGCTTACCGGGATTTTCGGCCGCAACAACGTCTATGTCGAACTGCAGCGCCATTTGCACCGCGAGGAAGAAGTCCGCAACCGCATTGCGATTGAGATTGCCCGCTCTCTCCAGCTTCCTCTTTTAGCGACCAACGGAGTCTGCTACGCCACGGCGCGAGACCGCGAACTTTGCGATGTCTTCACTGCCATCCGTCACCACCAGACCTTACTGACTGCGGGACGCCTGCTGGCGCGCAATTCCGAGCGCCACCTGAAATCTGCTGAAGAGATGTCGCAACTCTTCGCTGATCTGCCAGAGGCGATTGCCAATACCTGCGAACTTTCCTCCCGCCTCGAATTCAAGCTCAGCGACCTGGGATACGAATTCCCCAAATATCCCGTCCCGCCAGGCGAGACCATGATGTCGTTCCTGCGCCAGCGCACCGAAGAAGGCGCTCGCTGGCGCTATGGCATCTCGCTGTCAGGATCTGCAATCCCGCTCAACGGCTTCCATAATAAAGATCTGCAACAGCGTGCCCGCCGCCAGATCGAGCGCGAACTCAACCTGATCGAGAAACTCGATCTGCCTGGCTACTTTCTCATCGTCTGGGATATCGTTCGCTTTTGCCGCGAACAAAACATCCTCGCTCAGGGACGCGGATCGGCCGCCAACAGCGCAGTCTGCTATTCGCTCGGGATCACCGCGGTCGACCCCATCGGCATGGAACTACTCTTCGAACGTTTTCTCTCCGAAGAGCGTGGCGAGTGGCCCGACATCGACATCGACCTGCCCAGCGGCGATCAGCGCGAGCGTGTAATCCAGCACATCTATCAGCGCTACGGCGAACGAGGGGCCGCGATGACCGCCAACGTCATCACCTATCGCAATCGCATGGCCGCCCGCGAAATGGGCAAGGCGATGGGCTTTGATCTGGAAACTTTAAATAAAGTCTCTGCTGCGGTTGCGACCTGGGAATATCGTGATGCCAATGACGCGCTCGACCGGCGCTTCCACGATGCCGGTCTCGACCTCAAGCATCCGCGTCTGCGGAAATATTTCGAGCTGTGTACTGCGGTGCAGGATCTGCCGCGCCATCTTGGACAGCACTCCGGGGGCATGGTCATCTGCCAGGGACAACTCGACTCCGTCGTTCCGCTCGAACCGGCTTCCATGCCAGGCCGTGTTGTTGTGCAGTGGGATAAAGAAGACTGCGCCGATATGCGCATTATTAAGGTAGATCTGCTCGGACTCGGCATGATGGCGGTGCTGGAAGATTCGATCAACCTCATCCGCAAGGACTATCACCAGGAAGTCGATCTCGCTCACTTGCCGCCGGATGATCCCGATGTTTATTTGACCCTGCAGAAGGCTGATACGGTGGGCATGTTCCAGATCGAAAGCCGCGCGCAGATGTCCTGCCTGCCGCGCCTGCGCCCGGAACGTTTTTACGACATCGTGGTACAAGTGGCGATCATTCGTCCGGGACCGATCGTCGGCCAAATGGTGAATCCCTTTCTGCAGCGCCGCCAGGGCCGAGAAGTTGTGACCTATCCCCATCCCTCACTGGAGCCGGTGCTGGCACGCACGCTGGGAGTCCCGCTGTTTCAGGAGCAGTTGCTGCGCATTGCCATGATGAGCGCCAACTTCACAGGAGGCGAAGCGGAAGAACTACGCCGTGCCATGGGATTCAAGCGTTCACAAGCGCGCATGAAAGAGATTGAAGCAAAACTGCGCAATGGCATGACGCGCAACGGCCTGTCACAGGAAGCACAGGAACAGATCATCCTGTCCATCTCGTCATTCGCGCTTTATGGATTTCCCGAATCTCATGCGGCCAGCTTCGCCTTGATTGCTTATGCCAGCGCGTGGCTGAAGTGTCACTATCTAGGCGCCTTCACCGCTGCCTTGCTGAATAACCAGCCCATGGGTTTTTACCATCCCGCCACTCTCGTGAAAGATGCCCAGCGGCACGGACTGAAAATTCTTCCGGTGGATGTGACGAAGTCGGATTGGCTGTGCACGCTGGAACCAGTCGTCAGACAAGACTCTGTCGTTGGTTGTCGGCCGTCGGTCGTCGGCGAACCAGCTATCCGCTATCAGCCATCCCCCATCAGCCACAAGGCTTCAGCCGCTGAGGTCGACGGTCCATTCGAAACGACCGCGAACGCCGGTACGCATGTTTCGTGGGACGAAATTGGCTCCTACACCCGCTCGCGATCCAACGCTTCTTTCGCTTCTTTCAAACCAAGTGCGTTCAGGGCAGGCTCCGAGACAGAGAACCCACGAGAATCCAAAGATCCCTCTGTGACAGCGCCTGCCCT
>Ga0137358_10000812_pt1 | contig 15578 bp, 17 predicted proteins | sample Mad1_20_16metaG_FD_105551 | JGI IMG/M metagenome (GOLD analysis project Ga0137358, IMG submission 105551) | Vadose zone soil microbial communities from Angelo Coast Range Reserve, California, USA - Mad1_20_16 metaG | ecosystem: Environmental > Terrestrial > Soil > Vadose zone | place: USA... | reverse complement strand
TCTCTGAATCCTACACGCTTCCCCCGATTAATGCCATCTACTTGTCATCCCGTACCCTACGAGACAGGCTCAACTGTATGTGTTCTAACGCAAAACCCCTGAAACCAAAGAAAGAATGCCGAAATCCCCACTCAGTAGACCGTTACGACCTGCGACTCGGGAGTAGTACCACAAGCGCTGCCAGGCTTCTCTCGAATTCTCTGCGATCTTCGAGGCCCCAAGGCGCTTGGCAGTGCCTCAGATAAACGTCCTGTTATCGGTATACGTGACACAGACACCTCGGAGACACCGTTGTGTTCGCACGGAGTCCACCTGAGGCCGCATGATCTTCAACTCGTTGAATGATAGCAGATGATCCGACTTGGAGTCCCCGACGCTTCCGAATCGATCCGTCCGAGTCGTCCCTGCCATGGTACAACTCGGACTCAGACGTCTCGGCAATTTCAGTGCCAGTTCTTTTTCGCTTTCCTGAACGCGATGAATCTTTCCAGTGGGTTTGCGGTCGCGCCAGTACCGACACCACCGTGTCCTTCCCGTCTTGCACAGGCTGCGCGTGCTTCATCGTCGCCATTCTCCGCGTCACCAGAAAATGTCTCCTTCGGAGCCATCGTACGCGAGGTGGGAATTCGCCATTCCGACGACCTGGACTTATTCCAACTCCGAGTCCAAGCTGCTGCTGCGGCGCCTCATCTTCAAGTTCATCGTCATCGCTATAGTCCGAATAAATCCAGTCATCGTCGTCGGATACTGCAGTGCCGCAGAGTAAAGCTATTGTTCTACCGGATGCCTTGCAATTCCAATTACAACTGGTCCGATGTGTCCTGTCTGTTTGGATGGTCAACATCCATGCTAGTCCTATCAAGGGATTACACGTCATACCTAGCAACTTCCTTTTGAGGTATGGCGGTACGCCACTGGTGTCTACTGCCACTGTATCTCGGGTTGTTTGGGCAGCGGCGACACCAATCTCTTGTTGGAGGCATAGCGTTTCCTCGTGTAATCCTGACCGCGTTTGATTTTGATGGGTATTATGGGGTCCTCGTGGCCACCGCGTCCGACTCTTCAGGAAGTCACCGGTTGGCAGGCCTGTGATGCAATTATCGTCGAATTGATGGTCGAATATCAAGACAGCCATAGGTGGGACGCGTGCCAAACTGGCGGTCTGTACGAGCAGCGAGGACTAAATGAGGGCGTAATTAGTGTTGCTTGCCACAAGCCCATCCCTGGCAATTATATAGAAACATAACAGGCTGTGGCGGTGATAGTGTGGTGGCCATTTAGTGGCCTTTGTCCATTGTTGTAGAAACAATGGTTCTTTAGTCTAGCCTTAGCCACTCAAAGGGGATCTTGTGTACCTTGTCTGGTCGCGGAATGATGTTGCTGCGTCCATTTCTTCAAAGTAGCGTTATCTCACGGACAACAATTGCAAGCGCATCTACTAGTTGATCGCAGTGGGATTCAGGGCGCATAAGTTATTGTGGCCGCATCGGTGCCCCATCCCGTGACTTCGAAAAGCTGAATTAGCTAAACCAAGTACAGTAGTTGCGAAGAACATTTATCAAATAAAAAAAGACAATTATCGATCTGAATGTCCCTCTGCGCGACCCTAGGGCGTCTACGATGATTCAAATCTAGCAGTGTGTAGGAGCGTTGCAAACTGTAGGCTACTTAGCCGACACATCATGTCTCCCAATAGACTTATTATCTTACCTGGACTTTGGCTATGTTCACAAGTTGCTCAAAATCGTATCCAACACGATCGCTGACATCACCTTTCGTATTATGATTAGTTAGAAGTGGTTTGTATCACGTCAGAATACATTACGAAACTACGCACCACTGTTATGGTACATGGGATCGGCAATCAGCCCTGCACGTTCGAATACTTGAGTAGCTGGGAACCCCTGGTTATGGAAGGACTGAGATGAGAAAATCCGTCAGGCTTGGTCCTAGGAAAAAGCAAAAGAGCGAGACTAGCCTGATGGTCACTGCAGCATGCCTGTCACAAAGTCGTTAATTTGGCACCAACATAATAATGAACCGAAGACGAACCGGAGTGAACCCAACAACGAGTTTGGGGACATAGATGGCAGAAACGTTGGCAACTAGCTGTGTTACTTCTGGTGTGCCGATGCTGTTTATCGTCGTCTTGAGTGTTGGGACATGCAAGTTACAAAACTTGGCGAAACGTACATCTCAGGGAGACCGAGCTGCTGCGGCTCCCCTGGTGCATGATATGCGATCATGTCAGCTTGTATCATCAAGGTCAAATTTCTCTCCGCCTCGCGCATTTCCTCTGTGGGAAATCATAAGTTACGATATGATAATATGCGCAACACAACAGACGTACGGGCATAGTGTCGCGAACCCAACAACCCTTCCTCCTCACCAGCGAATGCGACAAGCTCGACATTCGAGCGGAACCTAATACCGAGGCGTTTGATGGTGCGTGCGATGGCCAAAATGCCTACCGTTCCGGACCCGTCGTCGTTACCACCTGGCGCTCGTACGCTGCCAAACGAACCCCGGCTGTCATAGTGCGCACTGAGGAGGACCGTCTCGGTGGTATCCTCTATCGAGGGGTATCGACTATAGACATGTCATGACATGATGAGTTCATAGCGGTCAAGGTTGAATACGAAATACGACATACCAGATAACGTTCGGCGCGAACCCAGGCAGGAAAGGTCGCAGCTCACACTTTGCGCCAGTCTCCTCGAAGCGAACTTTCAACCATTCCGCTGCGATACGCGCACCCGAGGAGAACGAATGCCGACTCTTGATCCCAGACTTGCCGTCTTCGCCCGTGAGGAAGCGGATATCATTCCGGACCTGAGGGAGGGAGATGTTGGATATGATCCTCGCAACCTCTGGATTGAATCTGAGATTGGAGAGTATGTCGCGCAGGCGTGCTATGGCTGGCTCTGGAACGGGAAGGTAGTGGAATGAGTGTGAGGGGAGCACATATATGCGCCACGTGGGCGGGAGTATGAGGGATAACTGTTTGGTATATTCCGGAGAGAGGGCAAGAAGGGCGGAATTAGAAGTATGGTGGAGAGGGCGTGTATCAATAGGGCCTGAGAGAACCCGCTGACTATCCGCACGAGAATCATAGGTAAAGTTGATGTCGGTGAGCGAGGCCAGATATCTCTGAAGAGACGGTAATGAGAAGGGGTAGTCCGTAAGGAGATGCTGCTCGAGCGCTGCTTGTTCTACCCATACGAACTGGGTATCGGGGTGAAGGTGTATTGAAGGGACGTCGGCAGTTGAAGTAAACGAGTTGACGCATGATTCGGGAGGGGTGAACACGTCGTGGGAGCCGTAGGTTCCAATGTGGTTCTGAGTGAGACACTCATTGGAGGTGCTGATGTCAGGGTGTTTGTGCGGGTAAACGACGAGCAGGATGAGTGTCCCTATCAGCTTGCCTATGATCATGATGAAATGCGTGAAGAGCGCGCGAGTAGTGGAGTACTGCTCAACAAGTATACAAAGGTAATGTTAAACGTCAAATCGGACAATCTGCTCCCCTCCTCCACGATCAATTCTCACAAGCCTTTTGGCAACACATCCGTAAAGAACCCGAATGGAGGCACCGCTTCCGATCACCGCTACACCTTTCTCACCCCTGGCGCTAAGTATTTCTTTGACTTTGGCCAGTGGAAGCGCATATTGTGGCGCGGCTTCCAGCAGTGCAACGAGCAAGTGCGCGGTCAGCACTTGTTGGCTGGTTGGTGATTGAGCGGCGGACGCCGTTATGCTCGAAAGAGAAGATGCGGTGGGTGAAGTAGGAAGAGGGTCCTGAGCGGCCAGGGTATGGAGGTGGGCACTGGGCGAAAACCAATCAGCTAGCGAACTTCTGGTGAGATGAACGACAACAGTACATCGTTTCTTTTGCGCGAAGGGGCCGCGAGCCACCGCCGCTCCCAGAGGCGCCAAAGGAGTTCCCTGGCATGATCACATCGCCCACAGTAACCCATATCTTCGACTGTGATTTGAGGTCAGATGAGATAACGTTCACAGACTTTGTTGTCACATACGACAATGCGTTCCACGTCATTCGTTATTCGGATCCTCTTTGCGGAGTGGGTAAGCACAGAGGTCTCCGCTATTGAAGATGAAGGGAGTTGCTCATTATTTACTATAGGAGTACTTGGTTCGCTGGTCCGCAGAGACGCAGATGGAGGCAGAGGTTGAGCGGGTTGATCCTCTACTATTCGGTCGTCAGCTTGTCCAGTATTCTCAAGGGTGATAACGTGTGCCCCAGGCGTGCGATCGAATGTATCTTCCAAGGTGCTGAAATCATCGGGTACTGCATCCTCGGTCGGACCTCCCTCTTCTTGTGTAGGCAAACCCGCGGTTGCAGTGCGAGTTGCTGAAGACTTGAGGGGCGGAGCTGGAGTCGAGAATGATGAAGTCACATTCTCGAGGTCAACCTCCTCGTTGGTAAGGAGCTCGTTCTTGAACTGTAGAGTTTTCCTTGGCCCAGGAGTTGTCCAGAACGAGTCTTCTTGCGGATCTGACACCGCCGTGTGCGGAGGCTCGGGGTAATTCGCGGGGTTGCCTTCGACTGGTATGGGAATAGAACGGTTGTTTTGCAGAGCCAATTTCTGGACCTAGTCAATTACAAACAAAGTTGCACTGGTTTTAGAGAACGCACCCGCTTCCTAAGTTGACTAATCCTTGCCTGGAGGTCTTGAATCCTCCTTTCCTCCTTGGCCACCAGGGATTTAGGTGATAGGGAATCTGATGTATGTTCAGATGCTTCCATCTAGGCCGAGTGGTCAATTCAATTCGATAGCGAGACGACGTGCGGTCTTACATCCTTAAGACCGTTAGTAAGTGAATGGATCTCTTCACGTAGTTGATGTAGGTGCTCCAGCATGGCGACCACCTGTGAGCGAACGCGTGGCATGGGTCGTATTCCCGAACTGGTCGCACATGGCATGAGTTCGGAAGCGGGTAGGTGGAAGGTGTCCTCACTAGCGATCGATATACTTCAGTGCAGCTTCCGCAAAGACCTCTGGTTCTGGCTCCTTGGATGGAACTAGCACATCTCTCCGCTGAGCCGATAGGTGTTTCCGTAGAGGAGTTGCGCTGACAATCTCAACTCTTGTGACTTCTTGAGGGAGTCCAGATTGTGCGCTGACGCGTGGTGGAGGTATCAATGTGAAGAGATCGAGCTCGGAGGGGTCAATGTCACGAATAAGATCACCAAGGGAAACGGTGAGAACTGCGCGGGTGAAAGGCGTAGAATGGTTGTGTTGTGTTATGGCGGAGGCTGAAGCCCTTACGGATTTCAACGTGTTTGTTAAACGGTCGATGTGGTCTGTTATAGAGGGCATCGTCGTTGAGCAGTCGTGAGAAAAGCCAATATAGGCATCTGGCCCTTCAGCAACGCGACGTGACCGGGTGACCTTTCAACCCAACCCCTCCCCTTGGTCCTCGCCTCGTTTTCGTATGCCAACCACCGCGCCAAGTCGTCCCGCAACCCCTGGACGCGGCGGGGTTTGGGAACCACTTCCGTCAATCATATACGGATACGCCGTACATCCACTCTCCCCTTCGCATCGTGATACCCGTATATCCAATCGACCCCGGCTATCCACTGTTACAGAAGCGTCGACGGCAGAGTCGTTGATCCATCGTGACGTGGTTGCGTTGGAAGTTGGTGACGAGGTCTACGCCTTTGAGAAATATACTCCAAGGGCAAAGGAGACAGAGGGTGTTTGGTACAGGGGGTGTGTCGTATCTCGTTCATCCATGCAACCGTCTGGCCTGAACTATTATTTAGTTATGTTGTCTGTACCACTCGACGCCCTCCCGTGTCTTGGAATGTATCCTCCGACCCATCATCGTCTCGCGGACCAAGGCTCGAAGAACCTCAGCAAGTTTTTATCGGCATATTCCCTGGCTCACACATCTTCATTCGGGAGGAATTGCCCGATGCTGAGGGGAGTCTTGCCGACGTTGCAGCGACCTTCCAAAATGGCACACGTGTCACTACTGCAGATGGACCCAAGCCCAGAACTCCCGGTGGTCCCCGAAGAGACGATGAAGAGGAAGACCTCTCGGCAATCCGTAAATCTTTCAAGCTGGGTCCCCCTCCCGATCAGGCAAATTCCTCCAGAGCCGGTCTCCCCGTGTACCCTGCGAGCGTCCGCTCCCTGTCGCCGACAGAATCACAAAACGTGAAGCCGTTACCTCCTCGACCATCTCTAAAATCCAACGATGAAACCGTGTCGGGTGCAGCCCAACCCATCATTGACGAGATAGCCTCAGCGCTACGTGAATGGCACATGTTAATGTTCCAGTATCTCGCTCGCAGAGACTACCAACTTTTTCAGACCGTGCGCGAGCACATCGAGGCTTTGCATCTCGGCCGCCGCCAGCTACTTACACACAGTCTGAGCGAGGAAGAGACGGCGAATCTTAGGCGCGATTGTGTCGCCCGTCTTGTTAGTGGAAATATTGTACAAAACCTGGACGTTATCGTCCGACATCCCACCGGGGGTGGACTAGTGACCGTGGACGTCGAAGGAGAGATCGACACTCGCAATTGGATGAGTGCAGTACGCATGTACGCCCTACAAGCGTCCCTCACCTACGCAGATGTTTCTGGCGATGTCTCAAGACAACTGAGGTCTCGTCAAAGCCTTGATCTGTTCCCTACTTCCCCTCTCCCAACTCCCGCCCATTCGGTATTCCCGGAATACAATCGCTCCAAGACGTCCTCTCTTTCTCAGCCCCTAGGGTCCCAAAAACCGTCAGGATCGACGCCCAAGTTCTTTCATGTTTTTCTCGAGCTACGTGCTTTTGTGGCCTCACCCTGTGCCCCAGGCGAAACCGCCGAACTCTACTTTTCGCTGTACAATAAAAGCGAAGCCAGATTCGTGACAGAGGAGTTTTGTGTCATTTTGAACCACAATGGCGTACTTGCTCGCGACCCATCTGCGCGGATACGTGCACTTTTCATCGACCTGGCACCGCCCGATATCCAGGGTACGATATTCCTCGTATGCAGAATCGTCCGCAATGGTTCGGTCAAGATTGGCTCCAACCCTAGCAGTGGCATTCCTCAGGACAATGGCCATCGTGGGTCTCACTCCTCGGGATGGAGTTCCTCCTCAACAGAATCGCCCTCTGGTGGGAATTTCTCCAATCTTGCGTTGGATGGCTTCGCGGCACTCCGCAGACCTTTCGGGTGTGCGGTCTTGGAATTGACCCAGTTGACAAGAGTGTTTACTGATCCAACTGAGGTCTCCTCTACAAAGGAGCATTCTATGCCTATCTTCACTCCGGTCAACGAGGCCACCTTCTCAATGTTGCATCAAGACATAATCAACAACAATAATAAAGAGTTTGAAAAGTCACCAAGGCATGTTCTTGCTATTGAAGTGGCTGCCTGTTCTGAACGTCAGAATCCTGCAGAGCCGAAATGATAGCCATATCCGTCAAGATATTCCACGGCAATGCACGGACTACAGTGAAGGAAAATACGTCTCTACTTCTTGATACTCCCCTCATCTTGCGCCTTGGATTCCCTGACGTGGTATTTCCTGGCGAGGATCGCAACGAGCTCTATATCAAGCTATGGAGTGGCGATTTCCCATCTGCCCATAATAACTCTGCTCGGCGTAGTGTGGGCCCATTCATGCGGGGCCCCGGAACCTTTACTACCAGCAACATTCAAGTCACTGTCGAGGTACGGGACGCTCATGGGAAGACCGTGGAGAATGTCATCTCTCAAGGTACTGGCGAACCGAATGTTTCCCAATTTCACTCCCTCGTTTTCCTCCGGAATAACCAGCCAACGTTCGGCGAGCTAATTAAGCTCGCATTGCCTTGGAAAGAACTACCACAATGGCACCTGTTCTTCACCTTCCGGTATCGAAGTTCAAGAGACAAGGCTTCGAAGGTCCTCGGTGGCGAGGCAGGGGACAAGCCGTTCGCATTCGCATTTCTACCACTATTCCCCGATGGACGTGCATTCCTCGAGGACGGAAGTCACACTCTGGTATTGTATCGAGCGGACCGACTAAGTCAGATCATCCCAGATACATATCTTGGAGCGACTCCATGGTTACAGAACGGCCAGCGTCTGGAACAACTCAATATCCCTGCCGAACTCCAACGAACAGCCCCTATGATACGCGACGTTCTCGTAATTCGGTCGTCGTTATGCTCGACACGGCACACACAGAATCCGGTTCTGTCAGATCTGCTCAACTGGTCTCAAATCCATGAAAAAGAAGCGTTATCAGCTGTACTTGTCAAGTTCACGTTTGTGGGAGAACTTGAGATTGTGAAGTTTTTGCGCGACATTTTTGGCTCCTTATTTGCTATCCTCGCGTCTTCGATTAATCAAGCAGGCGACATGGATCATCTTGTATTCAATGCGCTGGTAACGGTCCTCGGCATTGTGCAAGATAGACGATTCAGCAACTTCCAGCCCGTGCTGGATATCTATATCCAGCAACACTTTAAATACACCTTGGCATCCTCGCATATCATTCGCTCCATGAACCATATGTTTGCAGACCCGACAGGAAGCGACAACGCTTCGCCGTTACGTACTGCGCTCAAGGTCTGGCATTACATCTTCAAATTCATTGTGAGATCCCGGGAGTTACAGAGAGCAAAGGAGGCCGGTGTGGGAGGTGGTGCGACGGCCGAACATCTGGAGTCGAATTTCAGGCGTGATCTGCGGTCTCACCTGGCCGAAGTCAACAAGATGATGGCGACTACATCCCCACCTTCCATCATTGGCACTCAAACCATCGCACTTCAGCGTTTCACTTCCATTCTCCCAGAGCTAGCGCAGATATTTTCCACAGTCGAGGTCGTTTCGCTCGCGACGGCATTTGCGAATACCGTCTCCTCGGCTAAGGGGAAGCTGGCTGTATGGAAGCTTGTCATGTTCCTTCAGCTCGTGAAAGGCTTTTTATTCGATAATGCACAGTCACGCGCTATTCTAGTGGAATCCGCTGTCATGTGGATCAAGCCTCACTTTGGACGCTTTGACGAGTATACTCAGACACAACCGGGAGATGACGCAAATGCGATAGATGCTGCTCGAGTGTCGTGGCTGGAAAGCATTCGACTTTGCACCACTATCATCGCTCTCATGCTGGATAAGCTTCAACAGAAGCTGGTCGATCCTGAGGTCCTTGCCGACCGTAATGCGCTGCGTCAGGAGCAGGACAACGTTGATTATTTGCTTTCCTTGTTGCCGAGGTATGCTCTTTTTCCTTTATAAGATTTCGCATACCTCTCATACATTCGTGTAGGCTCCTGGAATCCTATCGCGAGCTCCAGAATACCGCTAATGCCCACGCTGTCGAGCGGAAACGAACGCCTACTACTTCCCTTTCAACAAACCTTGTGACGTTCCCCGAATCGTATCCGTTTTCCTTAATTGCTCAATTACCCCGAGCACCGAAGAGTTTCAATGGTGTTTACCAAGCCGAAGGTCAAGTCCTGTTCAGCCCCGCACAAGGAGAAACCGCGATCGTGCTACTGGTCATCTTACTATCTTCCCCTAAAAAATATCTCTTAAACTTCTTCGAGGGAGTCTTCGAGATCGAGGGCCGCGACAACTTTGCTACGCTACTTCTGCAACTCTTTAGGGTTGTGACATCTATTTTGGACAACGATGCCTGGCCCGGGAATTGGCTGAACGTGAACATCATTGCGCATAAAGTTCTAATCAAGATGATGGACGCTGTAGCTGTTTTGCTTGAGAAGCATTTCATACCCAGTGACGATGCTACCTTCCAATTCAACACTGAATTATGGAGGGAGGCATTTCAAGTGCTTCTGAAGCTCCTTTCCTCGGATCAACTAGTCATTGAGGAATTTAGTCCACAGGTAGTATTATTTGCATCTTGTCTATGTCGCTTGTTGTTGACTGCCAACCCAGCGGCGTCGAGCAGTGTGGAGAATGGCCGGTGATATTCGGGGAGAAGGAGCTGCCATACTTCAACAACTCTGGGATGTTCTTGGGTGGCCCTACGACGTGTCTGAACGAGCCGGGGCTGTCACAAGATATGGGGTAATGTTCTATTTGGAAGTCTTCCTGTGCCTCAACTCACCTTTTTATAGGGCTATCAGACATCTCTGAGTCCCCTCGTCAGCCATGTTGTCAATCTATGCGTCAGCCACCATGATTTGCTTCGAAATACTGCTGTGCAGATCCTTTACAGCATGGTTGTTTCACAATACCATGAACACCGACACTTTAACGACATCGAGCATGAGCTGATCAGCAAACTGGACTCGTTGTTCATGTCTGATAGCAAAGCCGATGACCTTTCGAGAGCCTTCTTCATCAGTCAGTTGCGCCATCTATTCGAAGCATCAAACGTGGAAGAGCAGCTACGCGAAAGGGTCTCAAACTTCTTGGATTCCGTTGACCTTTTCCTCGAGATGCTCCTCAGTGTTCGCGCACTTCCCGAAGGAGAAGAGTTTTCTGATGACCGCGTCATTGCCACGGTTCGTTCCCCCCCCCACCTTTTTTTTTCCCGTTTGGGTCATCCTCATCCCTTTGCCAGCTTCGCCTCATGAATTTCATCCGCCGCATTGGTCGCGACGAGATTTACATTAAATACGTACACCAACTCGTCAATGTATGTGACATCCTTCCGCCATTTTTGACTCTTTATCCGAATCTGTTGACAGATGCATTTGCAATCTCAAAACCACGTCGAGGCAGCCCTCACTTTGAAATTGCATGCGGATCTATACGAATGGAATTTGAACTCGTTCGTTGGACCTATGGAAGACCTCCTTCTGCCACAACAGTCCCAATTCCACCGAAAGGAGACTCTGCATCTACTCATATTGGATTACTTTGGCAAGGGTAAGGCATGGGAGAGTGCAATCGAGATATGCAAAGAACTGGCTTACCAGCACTCGGAAGTCACCTTCAATTAGTAGGGAATATATATTTTGATCTCTCACCCGCCACTGAAGCATATGCTTGGACAGCGGGCGACTGGCAGAGATTATGCGACATCAGGCTGCATTGCTGGAGCATATCACCAATACCCAGCGCTATTATCCCGACTACTTCCGTGTGGCGTTCTATGGCAGCTTCCCTGTGGCTATTCGCAACAAGCAGTTTATAGTACGTTTAGATATTCGTCGCAGTTCCGGCGTTAACGCTGACGATACTTGTTAGTATCGCGGTTACGAGTGGGAAAAGTTCGGAGCATTCTGTGAACGCATGCTTGGCAAGCATTCTGGCGCACAATTACTAAGGACCCTTGGGGACCCGCCAGTCGATATACGCTTTGGAAATGATCAGTACATCCAATGCAGCGCAGTTACTCCGGAACCCAACCGGGACTTACCAATATTCACCAATCCCGATGTCCCTCCAGCTGTGCGGACGTACTATGAACATTGGTAAGTGTGGCAGATTCGCGGAATCTATCTCATCGTTGACGGGACCCTTCAGCGCCATCAACTACTTCAGCTCACCTCGATCAATAATAAAGGTCGACCGGGATGGGAATGAAGAAACCTGGGTCGAGAAAACGTATTACACTACCGAGGAGTCCTTCCCCGCCGTGCTGAGGCGATCAGAGGTCGTAGCAGTTGAGGTCGTCGAGCTATCTCCAGTCGAGAATGCCCTGCTCGATGTGGAGCAGAAGAACAAGGAGCTTAATGCACTCAACATGAAGTATTCTACGCTGGCCAAAACAGCTCAGGTCGTTTCGACAAATCCTCTGTCGATGGCTCTGAACGGTGTAGTTGATGCCCCCGCAGGTGGAGGCATAGCAAGCTACCGCCCATCGTTTTTGACGCACAACTACGTTACAAGTCATCCCGAGCGAAAAGAATTCGTCGACAAGCTGCGTGCTGCAGTCGACGAACAGGTCCGTGTTTAGTGCCATACGGCTGAATTGACAATATAAACCTTAGATGAACACCAGGTCCGCATCATCGACAGTTGTCTGCGACTTCATGGACAACTGTGTCCTCCAGAAATGCTCGCATTCCACGAGACTCTCGACTCGTTTTTCCGTAAAAATTACGAAGAGGAGATCCGGCGCTTGTCTTTCGAAGTCCCCACAGAACGTGGGGTTGCCTCATCCTCCTTACATCGTCCCGATGCTCCCTCGTATGCTTCATCTCTAGCGGACGCCATCTCAATTAATCAGTCAAGCTCCTCTGCTACCCGCGCACCTTTCGCCATTTCCTCCCCTCCCGTACCGGCGCTACACATGACACCTCCCCAATCTCCCTCTACCTCTCTTTCGGCCTCAACAGTGCAGCAGCCCACACGGTTGCAGAAGCACATCGCCCACCTCGCGCGGCATGGCATGAACGCAGTCGCATCTGGCCCTGGCGAAGGCATTGACGGCTACAACCATCGGACCGATTCGCTCTCTTTAGGCTCACCACAGGGTTCCTTCGTGAATGTCACGGGGACGGCCGGGCCTTCAGTTACGAATACCGGTACCGGATCCATTGCGGGGAGTAAAAGTGTGGGGTCTCTCAAGGGTCGTTTCTCACGCCTGGGGAGTCTCAGCTTTGGACGACGAGATGGTAACGCTCCATGATCATGATCACGATCCGGCCGGGTCCCGATATGTACGCTAATCCTGCGGGTCTTGGTCTTCCAAGTCTTATTCTCCCGTCATCGTTTTAGGCGAGGAAATTTATTATGCGCCGATCAACTGAACTGTATAGAAAATTTCCCCGAATCTCTTGTGTCTTTATCTCTGTGTTTCGCGTTACATTTTGATTTTAATAATACCCTCTTTTACTGCTGCTCGGTACCTGTGCGAGGCACCGCGTTGGATATTTGGTTTCAAGGACCCAAAGAAGGATACAGGTTATACAACCCCTAAGATTGTGAGTAGGGCACTAGTCATACATCAGGAAAGGGACAGTAACGACCGGATAAGCTATGCTATGCCTGGAAGACGCCGAAGTACCGTGACATTCATCAATCATGATGGTAATGGTATCGCCACTGGGACGAACACAAGAGCACAATCACATGATGGGCACCATAGGATCATCACCGCAAATGATGTGTCCAGGCGATCCTCCCATGAACTCGAGATCGGAGAGGGGGAACGAATTTGTCGTTTGGTCGTCGTTGCCGAATTCTGCTGCTGGAGCTATGTGACCTTGGGGATCATGAGCAGGAGATGGAGGTGGCATAGCTCCTCCGCCTACATAAGGACTGGCCACTGCCGACCCTATTCTATCACCGTGGTGTTGTAGCCAACGCGGGTCGATAAGCATGTTTGGTACGAGATGAGGCTGAGGCTGCCACAAGTTGTTGTTTGGCGTAGGGGCACCGTCGGATAAGGCGGGTGTGAAGACGTGATGATGCGGTGCTGGATGGTGTAAGGTGTCTTGGAATTTGTTCGGGGGTAGCCTAGGTTCCTGAGGGAGAGGACTAGGGTTTGCGGTGGACGACGACGACAGCTCCTGTTCTGAAATCCAGGACTATGATGTTAATTGGGGCAAAGCAAAAACGTCAAGGTCAGACCGGAAGCGTACAAGAGAAGCGAGGGGGGACTCGAACGTACGTATTTCTCCATGACCTTGTTGAGGCCGGCTTCGAGAGAATTCCACGGGAAGACTTTGATGTCCTTCTCGATGCCGCGGGGCTTGGGCATCGGGAATTCCATGAGGAGCTGGAAAAATTGGGGCAGCTTTGCTCTCGTAATGGTGGTGGGGTTTATGAACTGGAGGTTGCGTCTAATACGACCCTTCTCATCGAAAGAGGCCCGCCCGTCAACGACGAAACTGATGAGCCTGAGTATATCTACTGATGTGTACCACGTATCGTGAGTCGCCTTAGTTTTCTCGTCCACAACAACTTCGTGGAAGATGCACGAGATCACGAAAAGCCTTTCGCTGTACTCCTCTGGCGAAATACGACGAAAGGAGAGTTGAACGTCGTCTCCGACCACTTTACGATCGAAGGCGACAAGCCGTCGACCGACACGCTTCTCCTCTCTGGATAGTTTTGCAAGGTCCGCCAGTGACGGTTCCAGCGACGTAAGGACGAGCGAGACCGGTTCAAAATTAAAGTCGATGCTCGTGTCAGAATCGGGTCTGAACAGCCTTCGCTTTGGCTTTGTGGGTGTCTGCGTGCTCGTTTGATATTGCGGAGCTGGGGAAGTCCTGCTCCTCAACCCATGATGAAGTGGAACAGAATGGGCGGTATGCTGATGCGTGGCAGATAAGTGCGTATTGTCCCCGTGGGGAACTTCGGGGACGGCTAACGATAACAAAGAGGGATCTGTCAAGATAATTCAGAACGATGGAGCTCAAAACAGAAAATTCTTTGCGCTTGCCATGTTCCTGGTATGTAAAACGGCCAAAGGTGATAGTGTCAAGGATGGCATTGCGTTTATCAACGGCTTGGATGGTAACGTTGACGGTCTGTATCGAGGAGTTTTTGTGTACTTCGAATTCTGGGACGAAGCCTGAGCATCTCCACAGGTTTGGAATAGTCCCTCCTATGCCTTTTATTTCTGTGTGGATGGGCTTGTGACCGATGACAATGCGAATGTGGACGTCATGGCGCCAACTAATATTGTTGAACAGAGTGTCGATGGTGACCGTTGTACCACTCTGACCAGCTTGGGGGGAATAACTGAGGACGTTAAACATTCTCGATCGAACCCCATTGCATGATATCGTATATGGTATTTGCGAGAGGGAAGAAGCGGTATTCATTTCAATCCGTATCGCGAGAACTCCAGGGGATTGCCGTCGGCCTTGAAAAGAACATTCATGGCGTGAAGAAAAACAGACAATGCCTAACACTCACCCTAGAGTCGTACACAGTGGCGTATGATCCACAGGAATAAAGACAGGGCTGCTGATAGGTAATGGGAATCGAGGAAGGGTGGGGCCTTCAATGTCTCGCTCGAAAGGAACCGTGACAAAGATGTGGGAGAGGGGAAAAAAGATGTGAAACGTCGGAGGGCCAATGGCTTTAATGAATAGGGTGGGAGCAAAGGAAGGAGGATCTAGGTTTAAAAATCCTGTCGTGTGGATCTCGAGGGTGGATAATTCATGGCTGAGCGAGCGGGGACGACCAAAAACCCCGCTCTTCCGCAAGATCAGGCCCTCCTGTTCACACCTCCACTCGTCGGTCAGTTTGTGCATTTCTTATCCTGGGGAGGCGCCATATACCCGGGTAGATTGTACATAGATGTGCACAGGCATCTAAGTAAGACAACCTAAGAAACCTACTGTCAGCTTATCGGACCTTGGTTCTGAACGCGAGAGTACAGGACAAGGACAAGGACACACTTGGACAGGAGCCAAATGCGTGGGCCTCTTAAACCAAATTTGGGTTAGCCCCAGGCCGGGGTGGCAAGATCCAAGCTCTGATCACAGACAGACAAAAAGTCTATCTCGATTCCTCTCTGCTCAGTCGGCCCATGACAGATCGGATGCCCACTTTAAGCCATGTTAAAGCGTGGCAGGAGAGGGAGACAATAATAATAATAATAATGAAGACGGTTCGAGGGCCCCCGTTACTGGGGCATTTTTTCCGGTCAGGAGAGAAAGAACATTCCCTGCCGCAAACAATTTTG
>Ga0137358_10000811_pt1 | contig 15582 bp, 17 predicted proteins | sample Mad1_20_16metaG_FD_105551 | JGI IMG/M metagenome (GOLD analysis project Ga0137358, IMG submission 105551) | Vadose zone soil microbial communities from Angelo Coast Range Reserve, California, USA - Mad1_20_16 metaG | ecosystem: Environmental > Terrestrial > Soil > Vadose zone | place: USA... | reverse complement strand
AGCTTCAAGTACTTCGTCTGCCGCAGGTCTGCAAAGTGACTGGACTGTGCCGATCCATGATCTACCAACTGGAGGCTGAGAGGCGCTTTCCCCGTCGAATCAAACTTGGCCTGCGGGCCGTTGGTTGGATCGAGGGCGAGGTGCAGGAATGGTTGGCAGTCCGCATCGAGCGCAGCCGCGGCTCTGCATCAGATTAAGGATCCCCCAAAGTCCCGGGCCTTTCGCAACTCACGTCGGTCTCGACCGATCACGCTAGTACGGCGCGTGGCTCACTGCGGCGAGTACGAGATTTCTTCGCCAGCTGCACCGTCAAGCGCAATCCGAAGGCCGCCAGAATCACCGTAAGAGTATCGAGCCGAGGATTGCCTCGCTCAGAGAGTGTCCGATACAGCGTCTCGCGCGAAAGCCCGGTCCTTTCGGCCAGAGCGGCCATACCGCCTACGGCGTCGACGACGGTGCGGAGCGCAACCGGTACGGCACGCGCGTCACCGTCCTCGAGCATCGCTTCAAGGTACGCGGCCACCTCGGCCTCGCTTCGCAGGTGCTCCGCCGCGCTGAACGGGCGGCTTGGGGAGACGGGCTTTGTAGTCTTTCCAGTACGCATTGGCTGTTTCGATATCCTTTGCCTGTGTGCTCTTGTCGCCGCCACATAGAAGCAGGATGAGCGTCTTACCCACCTGCCCGTAGTACACCCGGTAACCTGGGCCGTGATCGATCCGTAATTCACAGATGCCATCGCCTACGCTCTTCCAGTCGCCGAGCAGGCCCGCCTTGAGCCTATCCAGACGGGCCACAATGCGGGCTCGAGTCGCGCCATCACGTAAACGCTACAACCATTCGGCCAGAGGCGACCTGCCCTGGGTGGTCTGGTACTCCTGCACCTCTAAGGTGACCATTGTAGCCTAAAAGCTACGAACTATGATAGTGTGGGAGTGTCACGAATCAGCCTGTCGCCCGCTTTATGGGCACAACGCTGGCGCCCGCGCGCAGCCCGTCGAGATAATCCGCCCACGCTTCCATCATCTTGCGCCGCTCCGGCAACCGCTGCGCTTTGTTGTACGCGGCCCGAACCTGATTGCGCTCGGCATGCGCCAGCTGCAATTCGATCAAGTCGGGGTGATAGCCCTGCTCGTTCAAGCACGTGGACGCCAGCGACCGAAATCCGTGCCCGGTCATCTCATCGCTGGTGTAGCCGAGCCGGCGCAGCGCGGCGTTCACCGTATTGTCGCTCATCGGCCTCGATCCACTGCGCAGCGACGGGAACACGTACCGCCCTCGCCCGGTCAGACCCTTCAACTCCCGGAGCAGCAGCAGGGCTTGCTTCGCCAACGGCACGATGTGCTGTTCGCCCATCTTCATTTTCTCGCCGGGAATGCGCCATAGCGGTTCGTGCCCATCCAAATCGAATTCGGTCCATTCTGCGTGACGCAACTCACCCGGCCGCACGACCACCAACGGCGACAGCTTCAATGCATAAGCGGTCACCGCCTGCCCGTTGTACCCGTCGATGGCTCTCAGCAGCTCACCGATCCGAGCAGGTTCCGTGATCGTGGAGTGATGCTCGGAGACCACCGGCGCCAGCGCGCCGCGCAGGTCCGCCGTCACGTCGCGCTCCGCGCGCCCGGTCTGCACCGCGTAGCGAAACACCTGGGCACAACGCTGGCGGGTTCGATGCGCGGTTTCGTGGATGCCGCGTTCCTCGATGCGTCTCAGTACCTTGAGCACATCCAACGGACCCAACTTCGCGATCGGCCGTGAACCGATATACGGAAACACCAAGGTCTCGAAAGTCCAGACCGCCTTGGCGAAGGTGGCGGCTGCCAGTTTCTTTTCCTGCAGCGTCAGCCATTCGCGCGCAACGGCTTCGAATGTATTGGTGTGTGACGACTTTTCGGTCTGTTTCTTGACGCTGGGATCTACGCCGTTGACGATGGTGCGCTTCGCTTCATCACGCAGTGAGCGGGCGTGCTGCAATGTCACGTGTGGATACACGCCCAGGGACAGGAGCTTCTCGCGCGCTTCGAAATGGTACTTGAGGCGCCACCATCGTGAGCCGTTCGGGTTGATCAACAGGTACAGGCCATCACCGTCGCCGAGCTTGTACGGCTTGTCGCGCGGCATCGCGGCGCGCAGCGCCACTTGGGTCAGTTTGTTGGACGGCATTTTGGGGGTAACTCACTTTTTGCCGAAGCCAGTTACCCCGACTTCTACCCTTGTTTAGGGTCGCCTGTCAACAGACGCCGCTGGACGTAAATCGACATAAAATGCCGCTAATTACAGTGTTTTTCTGGATTTTAGTGGACGTCTATGGACGTTCTTGGAAGTGGGGATGGTGCCGCAAAGAGGATTCGAACCCCTGACCCACGCATTACGAATGCGTTGCTCTACCAACTGAGCTATTGCGGCGCGCTACCTGAGAAGGGCGGGCATTCTAACCCGCTGAGCCATCCGACGAAAGGCTGCCGACCCGCTTTGTGACGTCGCGCAGCGTCCGGGGCAAGGCGAAGATCACATGCTCTTCCCGGCCCTTCAATTCATTGACCACGGAACCGCCCCAGGCCTTGAGCTGCGTGATGACGCCTTGCACCAGAATCTCCGGCGCCGAGGCACCGGCGGTCACGCCGACGGTTTTCGCACCGTCGAACCATTCCTCATGCAGAAATTCGGGTCCATCCACGAGAAACCCGGGTATGCCGACCTTGTCGGCCATTTCGCGCAACCGGTTCGAATTGGAACTCGATTTTGACCCCACCACCACCAGCACGTCGCAATGCCCGATCAGGTCCTTCACCGCGTCCTGCCGGTTCTGGGTGGCGTAGCAGATGTCTTCTTTCACCGGCGCCTTGAGGCCCGGAAAGCGGGTTCGCAGCGCCTCCACGATGGACGCGGTATCGTCCACCGACAGCGTGGTCTGCGTCACGAAGGCCAGATGCCCCGCGTTGCGCACCGCCACGGTCGCCACATCCTCGACGGTTTCGACCAGGTAAATGCTGCCGCCGAACGAGGTGTCGAACTGACCGATGGTCCCCTCGACCTCAGGGTGCCCCGCGTGACCGATGAGAAATACCTCACGTGCCTCGCGGGCGTAGCGCGTGACCTCCATGTGCACCTTGGTCACCAGCGGGCAGGTGGCGTCGAACACCGTGAGGGCCCGGCGCTGCGCCTCCTGTTGAACCACGCGCGACACTCCGTGCGCGCTGAAGATCACGGTGGCGCCGGTGGGTACCTCCTCGAGTTCCTCGACGAACACCGCACCGATGGTGCGCAGGCGGTCCACCACGTATTTGTTGTGCACCACCTCATGGCGCACGTAGATTGGCGCGCCGAACAAGTCGATGGCGCGCTCGACGATGTCGATGGCTCGATCGACGCCGGCACAGAATCCACGCGGATTGGCGAGAAGTATTTGCATCAGTGTTTCCGCCTTGAATCGAACAGTGCGTCCAGCAAGAGCAGCGCGGCGCCGACGGTGATCGCCGAATCCGCCACGTTGAACGCTGGAAAATACGCCCGATTCCAATGAAAGTGTATGAAATCGATGACATGACCCAGTCTGATCCGGTCGATCACGTTGCCGAGCGCGCCGCCGAGCACCAGGGCCAGCCCCGCGCCGAGCAGAAAGCTGGCGCCGCGCGGCAACCGCACCAGCCAGACGATGATGGCGATGCTCACAGACAATGCAAGTCCGATGAACGCCCACCGCTGCCAGCCGGAGGCGGAGGCCAGAAAGCTGAAGGCCGCGCCCACATTGTGCATGCGCGTGATATCGAGAACGGGCAGCACGCGCGTGAACTCGAATTCGCCGTAGTGGCGCGTGATGTAGGCCTTGGTGACCTGATCCAGCAGCACGACGAAGGCCGACAGCAGCAACCAGGCCGTGGCCCGGCTGCGATGCACGGTGATCGCGTTTCCTACGGCATTCATGCGAATTGACGCTCCTCACCCGGGCCTTCGACGTTGACGACACAGCGTGCGCACAGTTCCGGGTGCCTGGGGTCGCTGCCCACGTCGCTGCGCAAGTGCCAGCAGCGCACGCACTTCGGTTGGGTGCTGGGCTTGACTTCCATCCAGACCCCCTCTGCACTGGACGGCACCGCGTCGCCCGGGGGCGTATCGGTCACGACGATGCGTGCCTGGCTCGTAATGAGCAGGAACCGCAATTCGTCCTGCAGCGCCGCGAAGCGCGCCGCCTGGGGTTCTGTCGCGTAGAGGGTCACTTCGGCCTCGAGCGGGGCGCCAATTTCGCCCGCCGCACGGAGCCGTTCCAGTTCGCGCGCGACATCGGCCTTGAGCGCGATCAGCGCCGGCCAATCGAGCGGCGATTCGCGCTCCGCGCCGGGCGGGAACTGATGCCAGGTGGTCAGGAACACGGAGGCCGCGGGAACGGCGGGAAGGAAGGTCCATGCCTCTTCCGCCGTGAAGCTCAAAATCGGCGCGAGCCAGCGCACCATGGCGGAAGCGATCTGGTACATGGCGGTTTGCGCCGACCGGCGCGGCCTGCTCTGCGCGCCCGTGGTGTAGAGACGATCCTTGATGATGTCCAAGTAAAAGCCGCCGAGCTCGACCACGCAGAAATTGTGGATTTTCTGATAGATGTCGTGAAATTCGTAATTGCGGAACGCCGTCACCACGTCGTTCTGCAACGCGAACGACTGGGAAACGGCCCACTGATCGATGGCGACCAGTTCATGCCACGGCACCGCGTGTTGCTGCGGATCAAAGCCGTGCATATTGCCCAGCAGGAAGCGCAGCGTATTGCGCATACGGCGGTACGAATCGGCCATGCGCTTCAGGATCTCGTCCGATACGCTCATTTCATTGGCATAGTCGGTGGCGGCGATCCAGAGTCGAACCACGTCGGCGCCCAAGGTGCTCGTCAACTTCTGCGGCACGAGCGTGTTGCCGATGGACTTCGACATCTTGCGGCCCTTCTCGTCCACCGTGAAGCCATGCGTGAGCACCCCGCGATACGGAGCACGGCCGTGCATGGCCACCGAGGTGAGCAGCGATGAATGGAACCAGCCTCGGTGCTGGTCCGAGCCCTCGAGATAGAGGTCGGAGGGCGCGGTGATCTCGGGCCTCATGGCGGTCACGCAATGGTGGGCCATTCCCGAATCGAACCACACGTCCATGACGTCCGTTGCCTTGTCGTACTTCCCGGCGTCCGCTCCCAACAGCGCCGCGGCATCCAGATCGAACCAGGCGTCGATGCCGTCCCGCTCCACCTGCTTGGCGACCTCCTCGATCAATTCGCCGGTCTTCGGATGCAGTTCGCCGGTGACCTTGTCGACGAACAGCGGGATGGGCACGCCCCAGGTGCGCTGACGCGAGACGCACCAGTCGGGGCGTCCGGCGATCATGCTGCTGATGCGCTGCTCGCCCCACGCCGGCATCCAGTCCACGTGCGAAATGGCCTCGAGCGCACCCCTGCGCAATCCCGCCTGATCCATGCTGATGAACCATTGCGGGGTGGCGCGAAAAATCACCGGCGTCTTGTGGCGCCAGCAATGCGGATAGGAATGGTGATACGGCTCGCCTTTGAGCAGCCGGCCGCGTTCGCGCAGAACCTCGATGATATGCGCGTTGGCGTCGAACACTTCCTCGCCGGCAAACAAGGGTGTGGATGGCAAAAATCGCCCATCGCCGCCCACGGGATTCTCGATCTCCAGGTTGTAGCGGCGGCCGACGATGTAGTCATCGAGTCCATGGCCGGGGGCCGTATGCACCGCACCGGTCCCCGCATCGAGCGTCACGTGATCGCCCAGGATCATCGGCACCTGCCGATCGTAGAACGGATGTTGCAGCATGAGGTTTTCGAGTGCCGCGCCTTTGGTTTCCGCGATCACGGTCCACGAGCCCACGGCGAGGGCATGCATGACGGTCTTTACCAGTTCGGTGGCGAGCACGAGGCGCTCGGTCCCGCTCCCTAAGTCGAATTCAACCAGGGAATAATCGAACTGCGGATGCACCGCCACAGCGCGGTTGGCGGGCAAGGTCCACGGCGTCGTGGTCCAGATGGGCACCGACGTGGGCACATTGTCGAACAACGCCATTTGGTCCGTCATCGCGAGGCCGATGCGCTCGGCCAGTGCATCGTGGTCCACGACGTCGAATCGAACGTACACGCTGGGCGAGGTTTTATCCTCGTACTCCACCTCCGCCTCGGCCAGCGCGGAGCGACAGTTCAGGCACCAATGCACCGGCTTGTAGCCCTTGTACAAATGGCCGTTCTTGATGATGGTCGCGAAGCCGCGCAGCTGCTCGGCCTCGTAGCGCGGCATCATCGTCAGGTACGGATGATCCCAGTCGCCCAGGACCCCTAAGCGTTTGAAGTCGGCGCGCTGTCCATCCACCTGCTTGAGTGCGTACGCGCGGCAGGCCGCGCGGAATGCCTTGGCATCGATTTTCTGACCCACCCGTCCGTGCGTCTTTTCAACTTGCATCTCGATGGGCAGGCCGTGGCAATCCCACCCGGGCACGTAGGGCGCGTCGTAGCCGTCCAACGTGCGCGACTTGACGATGATGTCCTTGAGCACTTTGTTGACGGCGTGTCCCAAGTGAATGGTGCCATTGGCGTACGGCGGTCCGTCGGTGAGCACGAACGCGGGCCGCCCCTTGGAAGCGGCGCGGATCTGATCGTACAGCCGAATGCGCTCCCACCCCTCGAGCGTGCCGGGCTCGCGGTTGGCAAGATCGGCTTTCATCGGGAAACCCGTGTTCGGCAAATTGATCGTATTTTTGTAATCAGCCACTATCCACCTTCGACAAGAGATCGCGCGCCTGGGCCGCATCGACCTTCATTTGCGCCTGCAATAAATCCACCGAATCGAACTTGACCTCATCGCGCAGCTTCGCGATGAACTCGACTTCGATTGCGCGTCCGTAAAGATCGCCCTGAAAATCGAACACATGCACTTCGAGCAGTGGCTCGACCCCGTTCACGGTGGGCCGCGTGCCCAGGCTCGCGACGCCGCTCAAGGGCCGCGCCTCGATACCATGCACGCGCACCGCCAAAATTCCCCACAACGGCGATTTGCGCCGCATGAGCCGCAGGTTCGCGGTCGGAAATCCCAGCGTTCGCCCCAGCCTCTCACCGTGGGCCACCCGCCCGATCATGCGGTAGCGGCGGCCCAGCAAGCGGGCCGCTCCCGCGCAGTCGCCGTGCTCGAGCCGCTCGCGGATCACGGTGCTGCTCACGCGCACGCCGTCGACGATGAAGGCATCGACCTGGTCCACCCCGAAGCCGTGCAATTTGCCGGCCGCTCGCAGGCTATGAATCGTGCCCTCCGCCTTGGAGCCGTAGCGAAAATCATCGCCCACCACGAGGTGCCGCACGTTCAAGTCCGCGACCAGCAGCTGCTCGACGAAGCACTGCGGAGACATGGCGCGGATCTCGTCGTCGAACCGCAGCGTCACCAACCGGTCGACTCCCAGGGCAGCGAGCGCCAGATACTTCTCCCGCCAGCGCGTCAGCCGCGGCGGCGCCCCCGCCGGATCGATGAACTCCTTCGAACTGGGCTCGAACACCAAGACGGTGGACGCACAGCCCAATTCGGCGGCGCGTTCCTTCAGCACACGAATCATCTGCTGATGGCCGAGATGTACCCCGTCGTAATTGCCGACGGTGAGTACGCAGCCGCTGTCGCCGGGGCGACTATCCGTAGGGCAGCCATCCGCGGCCCGGCCCGCTGCTTTCCGGAGATTGTGGAATCCGCGCGCTACTTTCATGGCGAAAACATTAGATTATACTCAAGTTTCCCGCGCCTAAGGCGCTTGGTTTCACCCCCTCATTGACAAGGGCGGGCGCCGTGCGCAAACTATGCGGCTCGTTTTAGGAGTCCTGCGCTTGGCGAATACGAAATCTGCTGAAAAAGCTGCCCGACAGTCGACCATTCACCGCGCCCGCAACGACGCGCTGACCTCGCATCTGCGGACCGCCATTCGAAAGGCCACCGCGGCGCTCAAGGCCGGGAACCAGGTAGAAGCCACCGCCGCTCTCGCCCATGCCACCCCGATCATCGACAGCATGGTCAACAAGGGCATCATTCATCGCAACAAGGCGGCGCGTCACAAGAGCCGGCTGACGAAACAAGTTCAGGCGCTGGCGAAGTAAGCTTCCGTCAAACCGCGCGGCTCGCCTTTGCAGCGGCCGCCTCATCCAGTTGCTCGTCCGTCGGAGCAGTGCGCGACACCCGCGGATGCTCTTCGAGATAGCGCATCACGGCCTGCTTGAGGTCATCGGTGCCCGCCCCGGTGGCGCCGGAGATCAAGAATACCCGCCCCTTCCACCGCAGCCGGCGAACGATGTCCTTGGCCCGGCGCTCGGCTTCTTTCGGCTCGAGCAGATCGATTTTGTTGATGAGCAGCCATCGTTCCTTGCAGGCTAAATCGGCGGCGAATTTCTTGAGTTCGGCGACGATGGTGCGGGCGTCCTTGACCGGATCGGCGTCCGGATCCGGCGGCGCAACGTCGATCAAATGCAGCAATACGCGGGTGCGCTGCAAGTGCTTGAGGAATCGGATGCCGAGCCCGGCGCCGTCCGCGGCACCCTCGATGAGCCCGGGAATGTCGGCCATCACGAAGCTGCGTCCGGGACCTGCCGTGACTACGCCCAGATTGGGATACAGGGTGGTGAAGGGATAATCCGCCACCTTGGGCCGTGCCGAGGAGACCGCACGAATCAGCGTGGACTTGCCGGCATTGGGGAGGCCCAGAAGACCCACGTCGGCGATCAATTTCAGTTCCAGGGCCAGTTCCCGCTTCTCGCCGGGAAGCCCCAGTCCGGCTTTGCGCGGAGTGCGGTTGGTGCTCGACTTGAAGCGCGTATTGCCCCACCCGCCCTTCCCGCCCTTGGCCACCAGCAAGGTCTGGCCTTCGACGGTCAGGTCCCCCAATTGCTCGCCCGTTTCGGCATCGGCAACCACCGTGCCGATGGGGATGGGAACGTAGGTGTCGTCGCCGCCGTGACCCGTGCAGTCGTTGCCGCTGCCGCCCTCGCCGTTCTGGCCCCGGTAGGTGCGCGAGATGCGAAAATCCGCGAGGGTGTTCATGCCCTCGACGGCTTTCAAGTACACGCTGCCGCCGAGACCGCCATCGCCGCCGTCGGGGCCGCCGAAGGGCACGAATTTCTCACGCCGGAAACTCACACAGCCGCGACCGCCGTTACCGGCGTGCACTTTGAGTTTGGCTTCGTCGACAAATTTCATGCTTGGTGGGTTCTGAAAATTAAAAAGGGGGACAGGTGTGGCCTGACCCCCTTATCTGTCCAACCGGCGAGCGCTCGAGGCCCGCAGGGACGATTACTTCGTAACGACGTTGACGTAGGTGTGCTGTTCTTCGCCCTTGACGCGAAACTCCACCGTACCGTGCGCCTTGGCGAACAAGGTATGGTCGGTGCCGATTCCGACATTGACGCCGGGGCGATACACCGTACCGCGTTGGCGGATCAGGATGTTGCCGGCGAGCACGTTCTCTCCACCGAATTTCTTGACGCCCAACCGCTTCGAATGCGAATCGCGGCCGTTGCGAGTACTGCCGCCTGCTTTCTTGTGTGCCATCTACTTCACTCCTGCCGAAACTTTAGGCCACGATTGACGTGATCTTCACATCGGTATAAGGCTGCCGATGAGTCTTTTCACGCTTGTAGTGCTTACGCCGGCGAAACTTGACGATTCTGACCTTGTCGCCCTTGCCGTGGCTTTCGACCGTGGCGACGACCTTGGCGCTGCCCAAGTACGGAGCCCCGATGGTAACCGAGGCGCCGGCGCCCACCAGGAGCACCTGATTGAATTCGACACTGGCGCCCTGATCCGCATCGAGCTTCTCGATGCGCACCACAGCACCTTCTTGGACGCGGTACTGTTTACCGCCCGTGGCAATCACGGCATACATGGTTTTGAACTCCAGTGGGCAGCCCTGAGGGTCTGCAAAAGAGCCGGGAATTGTACGGCGCCCCGGACCGAAAATCAAACCAACACCGGGACTTAGCCCTCAGGGTGTCCCACGGAATGACGAATTCTTAGGTACCATGCTCTATTCCCTTGGGCAATTCATGAAACTACATCAGATTCGCGAGCTGGTTACCGCCGATTTCGAGGCCGTCGACCGGGTCGTCAAACAGCGTCTCCACAGCCAAGTGGCCCTTGTCGATCAGGTGGCCAGCTACATCATTTATTCCGGGGGCAAGCGCCTACGCCCTCTTTTGGTGCTTCTGGCCGGCCGGGCCTGCGGCCACCAGGGGGACCAGCACATCGAGGCGGCCGCAATCGTCGAGTTCATCCATACCGCCACGCTGTTGCATGACGACGTGGTGGACGGCTCCTCCCTGCGCCGCGGCCGCGAGACCGCCAATGAGGTATTCGGCAACGCAACCAGCGTCCTGGTCGGCGATTTCCTCTATTCGCGCGCCTTTCAAATGATGGTGGCCCTCGACCGCATGCCCATCATGCAGATCGTCGCCGATGCCACCAATGCCATTGCCGAAGGGGAAGTGCTGCAGCTCATGAATGCGCACGATCCGAACACCACTGAAGCGCGCTATCTCGACGTCATCCAGCGCAAAACGGCCCGGCTTTTCCAGGCAGGAGCCCAGATCGGAGCGGTTTTGAGCGACGCGCCCCCCATTATAGAAGAATCGCTGGCGCGTTTCGGCCTGCATATCGGGAACGCCTTCCAATTGGTCGATGACGCGCTCGATTATGAAGCCGATGAAGGCAAGCTCGGGAAACACCTCGGGGACGACCTGGCGGAGGGAAAACCCACCCTTCCTCTTATTTATGCAATGCAGCATGGAAATGACACCCAGCGCGAGATGATCAGCCACGCCATCGAGCACGGGGGATTGGACAATTTGGGAGAAATCACGCGCGCCGTTGCAAGCCTCGGGGGGCTTGCGTACACTGCGCGCCTCGCTCAAGGCGAGGCAGATCAGGCGCTTGCTGCGCTGGCTCCCCTTCCAGAGACCGTTTTCAAAGAAGGTTTAAGCGAACTTGCCAGGTTCGCAGTGGCGCGCAAGCACTAGTCCGCGGCCGACATTCGGGGTGTAGCTCAGCCTGGTAGAGCACTACGTTCGGGACGTAGGAGTCGCAGGTTCAAATCCTGTCACCCCGACCATTGATTTACAAGGCTATTTTTACTTCGTGTAGTAAGATTCCTCCACTTGGTAACAAGTGTGGACGCCCTTGGTAACATCTTCGGTACCAGCTTCCATCCCATCGAAATCGAACCTCACTCGTGCAGGCGAGGTCCGCCATATCTAAGTCTCTAGATCTAGACCCGCCCGTTGGCGGCCCGGGGGGACGCAGGACGCAATGGTGAAACCTCGCCGGTTTGAGCACGAGGCCCAGCGAGTATGAGCGTGCGAGGGGCGTATTCGCGTTCCCACCCACGGGTCGCCACGGCTTCAGTTCGTGGAGTTCCCATCATTCAGTCGCACCCTGCGTAACCTGCACAACAACTTTTCCGATTGCAGAACGGCTGGCGAGGTGGGCAATCGCGTCACCACCTTCGGCCAGCTGATAGGTGCGGTCGATACGGGGGCGGATAAGGCCCTCGCGCCACCAGGCGAGCAACTGATCGACATGCTGCCGGTGCCGCTTGGGCTCCCGTGCCACAAAGGCGCCCCAAAAGACGCCCCGCACGTCGCAGGCCTTGAGCAGCATGAGATTGAGCGGCAATTTTGGGATGCCAGCCGGAAAACCGACGACCAGATACCGCCCCTCCCAGGCGATGCTACGCAGCGCAGGCTCGGTGTAGTCACCGCCGACGGGATCATAAATGACGTGCGCACCTCCTGACCCGACGACGTCCTTGAAGGCCTGCGCCAGCTTCTTGGAGGCATCCTTGTCTAAGGGCCCCCGCCCATACACGAGTGTGCGGTCGGCGCCGGCGTCCTTCGCGGCAGCCGCCTTTTCCTCGCTGGAAACGGCGGCCATGACGGTAGCGCCCATCGCCTTGCCAATCTCGATTGCTGAGAGCCCGATGCCGCCCGCAGCGCCGAGGATCAGCAGTGTCTCGCCGGCCTTGAGTTGACCGCGATCGACCAGCGCATGGATGGTGGTGCCGTAAGTGAAAATGAGTGCCGCGCCCTCGATGGGATTGGCATCCTTCGGCAGGCGGATTGCCGCCTGGGCGGGCACGATCAATTTCTCGGCGAGCCCGCCGTTGGGCACGACCGCAATCAGTCGGTCGCCGACCATCCAATTTGCAACGTCATCACCAATCGCTTCGACCTCGCCGGAGATCTCGGCGCCGGGCGCAAATGGGCGGGGCGGCTTGAACTGATACTTGTCCTCGATGATCAGTACGTCCGGATAGTTGATGGCGCAGGCGAGCACGCCCACGCGCAACTCGCCCTTGCCGGGTTGGGGCGTGGGCACATCGGTCAGTTCGAGCGTTCCGGGTCCGCCGGGCCGAACGGAAAGCAACGCCTTCATCACAGCACCTCAAACTGCGCGGCCGCGCTGACATTCATCGTTGCCATGACATGCCCTATGCCACGCTTATTGCGCTCGATCGGCGTATCGCCGACCAAGCTGCGCCTGACATGCCGTAGGGGTGGCCGATCGGCGTGCAGGAGCGCATGAGGCCAACCAACTTCCATCGAACTGTTCCAACGCCTCCACAGGGGAATGGTAACTGCGCTTGGGTGCTAAGGTGTCAGCAATGCTCGAATGATTCAAAACAACCACCGGCTCTCACCGCAGTACGCTGAACGGCATTACGTCTCATCCTGCTTGCCTCTGCTTGCCTCTGGTGTTGCGCAGCAGATTGTCGCGCAGCCTGACGACGTTCTTCTGCACGACGGAGAACTCGTCGCCTAAGCCGCAAGCTTCGACCAGTGCCCCACCGAGATCGTTCTCGAGCAGGCGCCGGCCGGCCGCGGTCAGGCTCACCCTCACCTGCCGCTCGTCGGCGGGATCGCGGATGCGGCTGATATAGCCAGTCTGCTCCAGCTTCTTGAGGATCGGCGTCAGCGTGTTGGATTCCAGGTGCAGCTTCTCGCCGAGCGCGCCGACGGTCTGGTCGCCCTGCTCCGACAGGGCCACCATCGCGATGTATTGGGTGTAGGTCAGGCCGACCGCGTCCAGGATCGGCTTGTAGGCGCGGCCAAAGGCCAGATTGGCCGAATAGACCGCAAAGCACAGGAAATTCGAAAGTTTTCGGTCTTTGGCTTCGGCCTTTCGGGAACGGGTCACGAATCCCTCCGGAGTTTGTGGTCGTCGCCAATATAACTCATCCGATTAAATCGGAAGTGATTGACCTGCTTCAGTTGCGACTTTATTATGAGCGTATCCGATTAGATCGGACACGATCCGATGTAAGGGCAAGGAGAGGTTTCAATGAGCATCGAAAAGAATGTCCAGACTGTGAAGGATTTTTTTGCAGCAATCGGCCGCGGCGACAAGCAGGGTACGCAGGCGTTGTGTGCCGAAGATATTGAATGGATCATTCCGGGCAAGGATTGGCCGCTGGCTGGCACGCGCCGCGGCCACGCGGGATTGGCGGATTTGTTTCAGACGCATTCGGAAAAGGTGGAAACTTCATTCATGGAGCCCCGCGAATTCGTAGCGCAGGGAGACCGGGTTCTGGTCGTCGGCTTCAGTAGGGGAAAAATCTTAGCCACGAACAAGACGTTCGAGGACGATTTTATCTTCGCCATTACCGTTCGAAACGGCAAATTGACGAACATCCGGGAGTATATCGACACGCAAGCACTGGCGCGGGCCTCCGAGATGGCGTGAACTCCGGGTCCTGACCCCTGCAAACATGATCGACGTCTATACCGATGCGACGCCAAACGGCCTGAAGGTCTCGATTGGCCTCGAAGAAATGGGCCTCAACTACAACGTCCACCGGATTTGGCTCGGCGGCGAGCAGTTGACCCCCGAGTTCACGGCGCTCAACCCCAACAACAAGATTCCGGTTCTGGTCGATGACGGCCTCGTAGTCACCGAGTCCGGCGCCATTCTGCTCTATCTGGCCGAGAAGACCGGCAAATTCCTGCCTAAAGACCCGAAGGCACGGATCAAGGCCATTGAGATGGTTTTTTTCCAGATGGCCTCACTCGGGCCGATGCTCGGGCAACTTTTTGTGTTCCGCGGGTCTTGGCAGAACAAGGCACCCGACGTTAGCAACCGTTATTTCAAAGAAGTCAGCCGCATCTATGCCGTGCTGAACAAGCGCCTCGAAGGGCAGCACTACATGGCCGGCGACGAATACACGATCGCCGACATGGCATTTTTACCCTGGGTCCGCGCCGGTTCGATTGTCCCGCTCACGCCCGACCTGCCGCTTGGGGCGAACCCGAACCTGGCCGCGTGGCTGGATCGCGTGCTCGCCCGCCCGGCGGTTCAGAAGGGCCTCACCATCCCCGAGCCGCTCCCGGAGGAAAAGCATTTCGAGGCCTTCTTCGCCGCAACCGTGGGCGTCGGCACCCTGCACGACGCCTGATCAACACGCTTCTCGGCTTGCACCGTGCAAGCTCGGCGGCACCCGATGAAATTAGAGACACTATTGGGAGCAAAATCATGAAGATCGGGTTTATGGGCGCCGGGGAAGTCGCCCAGGCAATCGCAAAGCACCTTCTGCCCTTCGGGCACCAGGTCATGCTCAGCAACTCCCGCGGCCCGGATTCCCTCGCCGACGTGGTGAAGGAGCTCGGCGCCGGCGCGATCGCCGGAACGCTCCAGCAAGTCGCCGAGCAGGACATTGTCGTGCTCGCGACCAAGTGGCACACCGTACAGTCGGTGTTGTTCGCCGTTCCGGACTGGAAGGGTCGCATCCTGGTCGATACCACCAATCGGGTCACGAGTTACACGCCGGTGATTCTGGGCGACATTTCGGGGCGGACGTCCAGCGAAATCGTCGCGGACCTCGCCCCCGGAGCGAAGGTCGTCAAGGCGTTCAACTCCGTCCCGATGATTTGGCTCCAGGATTTCTCACCATCAAAGCCGAAGACCGCCTTCTTCGTGTCTGGGGACGACGCCGATGCTAAAAAGGTGGTGAGCGATCTTATTGATGAGATCGGTTTCTGCAGCCTCGATCTCGGTTCCCTGGCGGTTGGCGGCCGAATCTATCAACTTGGCGGACCGCTCTTGGGGGTCAATCTTTCCCTCAACGACCGATTCGTCCTGTAAAACTGGGCGCGCCTCCAGGAGCCAGATCATGGCGAACCGAGTTGACCTTACCATTGGCGTGCGGTCAGAGGTGTGCCGGGATGGACACCTCCGGCTGTCGTTCGAGACATCGGAGATTGCGCCCCCCGCCCCGGACGAGATCGTCGTCGAGATGATGGCGGCTCCGCTGCATCCCGCCGACGTCGGCCTCCTCCTTGGGCCTGCTGACCTTTCCGCGGCAGTGGTGAGCGGGCGCGGCGCGGACCGCACGGTGAGCGCGAAGATATCGCCGGAGAAGATGGCGGGGCTCGCAACGCGAGTGGGCAAGTCTCTCCCCGTCGGAAATGAGGGTGCGGGCGTTGTCGTCGAGGCAGGCGAAACGCTCCTCCACCTGGTTGGGAAAAACGTGGCGGTGATGGGCGGGGGAATGGTGACGCGGTACCGCAAGGTGCCGATCTCCGACGCT
>Ga0137358_10000803_pt1 | contig 15623 bp, 7 predicted proteins | sample Mad1_20_16metaG_FD_105551 | JGI IMG/M metagenome (GOLD analysis project Ga0137358, IMG submission 105551) | Vadose zone soil microbial communities from Angelo Coast Range Reserve, California, USA - Mad1_20_16 metaG | ecosystem: Environmental > Terrestrial > Soil > Vadose zone | place: USA... | reverse complement strand
GGTATGAGGATTTCCGCGGTTTCCTCGGCGCTATCCATGCCTAAGAGGCGCAACTCCGTGATTTCGATTGCCTTGGGATCCCTCTCGCAACTCAAAGGAAGTTCACACAGTTTCAGATAGCTCATTCGGCCTCAGTCGCCCTTGGCCTGCTGAGAGGTGCCGAGGTCTTGGGCTGCCTTGGCCGCGATCAGTTGAAATCCTCTTGCGCTGGCATCCTTTTGTAACGCCTGCAGATTCGCGCGAGCATCGGTGCTATTGCCAAATTTCAGTTTGAGTTCCCCAAGGGCGAGCTGCGCCTCGAACTGGCGATTCACAAAGCGACTCTTGCCCGCCTCCAGGACAATTTGTTGGAGGTCGTCGATTGCGTGATTTCGAGGGGGGGCTGCAGAGACGGCTCGAACGCGGGCCGAAACAATTGCCGCGAAGAGTTCCACCCCACGGTTGTGGGACTCTTGTAAAATCGAAGCGGCACGGGCAATGAGCCTTGCCGCGTCAGTAACATTGCCTTGCATCAGCATTGCCTGGGACAGAACAACGTGGGCCAAGGCTGCATCCGGCTTTGCGTCGCCTTTTACGAGTTCGTCGGCAATTTTGCCGGCCACAGCGGCAGCTTCAGAGGCATTGCCCTGGTCAATAGCCAGCTGCGCAATCGCGAGCTGGACGCGAGCTCCGCCCAACTTGTCGCCGATCTCCTCAAATTCTTTTAAAGCTGCCATTTCAGTTTCTTGAGCAGCGTCAAGTTTACCCTGTGCGCGCAAGGCTTTCGCGATTCCATCCAGGCCGATTGCAGTCTTGGCTCGATCGCCAATCCTACGGCAGATCTCTACCGACTCTTCGGCAGTTTGCCTTGCCGCCGCAGGGTCCCCCGCCGCTAGAAGAACCGAGGCGAGTGCCCCCTTTGCCAAAGCGATTCCGTCTTCGTGACCGATTTCACGGTAGGCGGTCATCGACAGCTCATATTCGTGCCGCGCGCCATCCAGATCACCGAGGGCGAGCAGTACATCTCCTAGATCGTCAAGCTCATTGGCTGCGCCCCATTTGTTCCCGATCTCACGGTAAAGAGCTAGCGCTTCCTCGTATTTACTCTTGGCTCCTAACGGATTGCCGGCATATTGCAAAGCGATCCCAGTGTAGTTCGTCGCCCGTGCGACACCGCGCTTGTCGCCAGCGGGCGCATAGAGATTTTTGGCCTCATCAGCGGCCGCGGTGGCGTCATCGAAACGAGCCAAATTTTCGAGCGCCCAAGCCTGATCCGCGCGAGCCTGTGCCAGCAGCAAGGAGGCTCCGGAAGTGCGCGCTTTTTCGGCAGCACGAGTAGCTGCATCCAGATCTCTTCTGAAATCGCCCAGAGTCTCAGCCGCGCGAGCGTCTGCCAAGTCGATCCGCGCGTCATTCCCGAGAGGCTGGGGAAGCTTCCGTAACGCCTCAATTGTTTCCTCCGCGTCTTTTCCTCTACCCGCATTCACCTGGGCATCCGCGAGTGCAAGACCGTAATCAAGGCTGTCGGGAAAAAACTCGACCAGAGCGTGATAAATCTCGATCGCCTTCTCCCAATTTTTCGACATCTCGTGATAGAGTCCTTCCACCAGAAGCCGTTCTGCACGTGGCAAGGGCGATGATAGTTCAAACGCCATCTTGGCCTCGGTGCTCGCATTTTCGTCATATCCCAGCGCTGCCCAGGCGGTGGCCAGAGCGGAATGGGCTAGCGCGTATTTGGGCTCTATTGCAATCGCTTTTTCGAACAGCTGGCGTGCTGTCAAGGCGTCAAACACTCTCAACTTGCCCAAACCCTGCGAGTACAACCGCGCGGCATCATGATTGGAGGGTAGTGCGCCGGCGACTTCCGCGGCTTGTTCGCTGGTAACCGCCCGAATGCCCAGCTTCGCTCGGAGATGCTCTCCCGCTGTCGATATCAATTCGAATAGATGAGCTTCGGTTCCGGTCTGTGATACCGCATAGATCGTGTCGCCGGTCTGTGTGTTGATCAGTCGGAGGTCCAAACGCACTTGGCCGCCGGATTTCTCTCCCAGACTGGCGTACGAACCCATCACCACCAGCTCGGTACCAAGATTCTTTCCAATTTGAGCGAGGCTACCCCTTCCCAGAATCTCAAGATCGGGAAGTGAAAGTTCAATCCTGGTCCGGGCCACACTCTCAGCGGGAATCGTACGCAACTGCTCGCCAGCCGCCAGTTCGGTAGTGAGCCAATCCGCCAGCGCGGTGGAGACCCAGGCTTCATCGGCTCGGCCAGAGAGATTTTTGAAACCGAGAACCGCGATCGAACGACGCGGCATTGCGGAGCTGATGGCAGGGGGAATATGGGGGCGAAAATACCACAAGGCCGCGATAACGCAGCCGGCAACGATGAGGGGCGCAAGAATCCTCATTACGCGGATTTTCCAGCTCGGTCGTATGTCTGAGGCCCGGCGGCGCGGCATTTTTTCCGAAACCAGGTGCGGAACTGATTCCGGTACTGATAGTTGCGGTGGGGGTGCACTATTCGAAGATGCAGATACAGCCAGGTGCACCGGCGCAATGAACCTGTAACCGCGCCGGTGAAGAGTTTCGATAAAACGCGGACTCTCGGCGGAATCACACAAAGCGATCCGCAGCTTGTTCATAGCCTTGTTGAGATTGCGATCGAAATCGACGAACGTATCCGCCGACCAGAGCTTCTGGCGCAACTCCTCTCGCGTTACCAGTTCCCCTGGGCGCTCCAATAGCAGTGACAGGATGTGGAAGGGTTGATCCTGCAGCTTGAGGCGAATTCCGTGCTTCTTTAGTTCGGCTGCCTGAAGATCTATTTCGAAAACGCCGAAACGCACGCTGCGAGACGGGGAATGGGCAAGGACTTCCATGATCAGACCCGTGGCCAGGCGAACATCCTGGCGAAGATTAGCATGCGTATTGCTGCCGGAGCAAGCTCAGCGGGCTGAGATGCGGATCGGGGCTCCCGGGGGGAATATTTTCTTAGGATGCTCACACTTTTCCGCCATAGAAGGCCGCCACTTTAGGACGGGCGATGCATTGACAGGCCTTCTCCCGGCTCATGTAGAATCGCGCAAGAATGTCTTCCCCGCTCGCTATTGAGCCCCGCAACAGATTGGCGCAGCTGCTCTTTCTCGTTCTCGTTGCGCTGATTTTGACCCCAGCTTATGGGAACGGCCAATCGGCAGATCCAAGGGTTCTCGAACTTTATTCGGAAGCCAAGGCAGCACAGGCTGCTGGCGACCGTGCCACCGCGGCTGCCAAATACGAATCGATTTTGAAACTACAGCCCCATCTGGCCGCAGCCTACAATAATCTTGGCCTTCTTTTTTTTCAACAGCGTGAGTACAAGAAAGCGGCCGACGTCCTAGAAAAGGGACTGAAAATTGATCCGAAAATGCCGTCGGCTGAGGCGTTGCTTGGGATGTCGCTCTACGAGATGAACAGTTATGCGGAAGCTCGTCCTCATCTGGAAACGGCGCTCCGGCAGAAACCTACGGATAGCAATGTTGAGTTGCTCTTGGCGAAAGATTTTTTCAACCTGAATGAATTCGGTGAAGCCGTCAGACATCTGCGGCAACTGGCCGACCGCCAACCCGACAATCAGGAGATCTGGTATTTACTAAGCAAGATCTACATGAAGCTCTCCGAGCAGGCGCTCTCAAAGATGAACGCCATTGACCCCAATTCGCACCTGGTGCATGAGATGTCCGGCGAAGTCATGGAGAGCATGAAGAATTTCGACGGCGCCCTGGTCGAGTACAAAAAGGCAGTGCAGATGGCTCCGAACGAACCCGGCACTCATTACCGGCTGGGAAATATCTTTTATCTGCTGGCAGAATGGGATTCCGCCATCGAGCAATTTCAGGCGGAACTCGCCAATGATCCTTCAAACTGCAAAGCCCGAGCACTTATCGGTAATGTTTTGCTGGAACAGAAGCGCGAGCCGGAACAGGCCTTATCGAGCATCGACAGAGCGCTCGCGCTCTGTCCGAACCTGACTGAGGCGCATGCGGACCGTGGCAGGGCTCTGATTAACCTGAATCGGAATGAAGATGCGTTAGGAGACCTGCAAATTGCTGAGCAAGCCACGCCCGATGATGCGACGATCCACTTCTTCCTGGCGCAGGCCTACAAGGCACTCGGCCGGCTGCAGGACTCGCGAAACGAAATGCAGATTTTCGGGAAATTGGAAGAGGCCTCGCACGAAGCCACGGAGAAAAGAGCTCAAGAAGTCATCAAGAGTAAAGACGAACAGCATGAGTAGGGAGATGCTAGCGAACGGTATCAGGGAGCGCGCGCGTCCCGCGCAGAGCCTCTGAGCGGTCAAACTCCGCTTTGGCCTTCTCGATCATTCCTTGCTTTCTGTAAAGCTTCCCTAACACGAAATGCAGAGCCGCATCGTCGGGCGTCAACGCGACAGCCTGCTCCAGTTCCGCCTGAGCCTTGGCCAGTTGATTCTGATGTTCGTAAGCCTTTCCCAGTACTTGACGCACTTTGGAATCTTGCGGCGCAATCTCCGCAGCATGAACCAGATACGAAATTGCTTCTGCATCACGATTCTGCTCCACCAGCAGAGTGCCCAGGTCGAGATAGGGACCCGGGTTTTTGATCAGAAGTTGCGCTTGCCATGCGATGGCCTGCTTATATGCAGCCATGGCATCGTCGATCTGACCTAAGCCGGCGTAAGACAGGCCCAGGTTATCCTCTGCCTTCACGTTTTCCGGGGAGAGCTTGAGGCACTCCTGAAACGCGTGGACGGCCTCGTCAAAGTGGTTCTCGTTGTACTTGGTACGGCCGAGGTAATACCAGCCCTCCCAATTCTTTGGCTGCAGGGTCAATGACTTGGCGAGCCACTCGTCCGCGTGTGCGTAGTCCGCGAGTAGAACGTAGTTGAGGGCAACGATCTCCAGGTCGTAGGCAGATGGATCACGATACTTCGCGCCTTCCGTGTACTCGGCGAGAGAGTCCTTAGGCTTCACTTGCTTGAATAGGATCAGGCCTAGGAGGTAATGCGCATCGGCTGACCTGGGGTGCTGTCCCAAGTACTGGCGTACCGAATGCTCCGCATCGCTTACCTTGCCCTTCTCGAACAGCGCTTGGCTTTCCGCGAGCTGCGGATCGATCCGTTGAGCAGGTAACGGCGAAGTCTGCTCCGCAATATTCGAGGCTGAGTCTTGTGGCCAGCAAGATACGCTTAGCAGCAGTGGCAACACCAGCCGAAACGTTATCCGAAATTTGCCCATCGGATGAGATTCTAGGACAAAGCAATTGGCAAGGACAAAGGCCGGGGCATGGAACCCCGGCTCGGGGGCACTTGGCCGGCACGCTTAGAATGTTACCTTGAAGAAAGCCTGGCCGTGTCGCGGGGTATTCCCCTGGCAGGGCGCGGGTACTCCTGGCGATGATATGTTGTCGTAGCCGAAAGCCCCTACACCGTCAGAAACGTTGTGATCCGTGTTGTTAAATCCACATATCTGAGCTCGGTTAAAGATATTGAAGAACTCCATTCTGAGCTCGGCGGAGACTCGTTCGCCGAAGTAGAAGTGCTTGGCCAGGCCGATGTTTTCATTTTCATTGAAAGGATTTCGAAGCGCGCCGATCACGCGCGGCGAATTCCCGAGGGTCCAATTGCCGGGGTCGCTAAAGGCCGCAATCGTGAATACCGGCGTTCCATGATGATAGTTGTTCCAATTGACTGAAATGGGAACTCCCGACACCATGTTTGCCCGGTTGCCGGCGCCCGAACCCAACGGATCACCATTCGCAGTAATGCTGTTCGACCCGAATGGGCTTCCCGTGGAGTACGACAGGATGCCGCTCACCTGCCATCCTCCAATGAGATTCCTCGCAACCTTTCCACCACCGTTCAAGAACGGCTTACCCGGTCCGATGGGCAGCTCATAGACACCACTGACGTTGATGATGTGGGTCTGATCATTATTGTCAATGGTCCACTCGGCCTTCTGGTCGAACTTGTTTAGCGCCGTGCTCGCGAAGGACGTGAAGCCGCTGTTCGTATTCGACATCATCTTCGACAGAGTGTAGTTCACCAGGAAACTCACTCCGCTTTTGAACCGCTTTTGGAGCTGAGTCTGCAGGGCATTGTAGAGCGAACTTCCAGAGGTTTCGAAATTGTTAAAGATGCTATTGAACTGCGGATAAGGCAGCAATGCGCGTTGCAGAGTACCACTGGGGAAGTCCGTCGCGAAATTGCAGTAGGGCGTATAAACGCCCGCGCATTGGCCGAAACCATGTGCAGCCAGCACGGTCTGTGCCGCAGGATCTGTGAACTTGAGGCCAAGCATACAATCCTGCGCGCCCGGCGTACACAGCGACAACAACGAGGGATTCATCTGGTTATAAGGGTTTAACTGCGAAGGCAAATGTATGCCTCGGTTTCCTACGTAGGACGCCGACAGAAACATGTTCCACGGCAGTTCGCGCTGCACTCCGAAACTCCAGGCTTCGTTGTAGGGCGCCCTGCCATTCGTCAGGGTGAGACCATTGACGCTGCTTCCGTTGCCCATGGTGGAACTGAAAGCAGTCAGACCGGGTGAACTAACAGGGTTCCCGTCCCACGAGCCGTAGCCCGGATTCGTTGAATTGGTTGAAGGGACCTGGACCACTCCCGCCAGCAGGTTGCCGAAACTCACGGCTACTTTGTTGGTCCCGTACTCGAACATGCCGCCATCCAGGTGGTTCAACGCGAACCCGGCTAAAACAACAGTCTTGCTGGTGAGCGCATACGTAAGACCAAGTCGCGGGCTGAACTGATGCCAATCAATGCTACCGTGGTCGGCGCCGGCACATCCTGAGCAGTTGCCGAATTTGCTCACTGCTCCCAGCAACGGCTGGCCCGTGGCAGGATCGATGGCCGCTGGATTGGGCAGATTGGGCTGGAAAAATACAATGTGGTTCCCGATCTCCGTGAACGGCCGCATGATGTCCCATCGTATTCCGGCATCGACGGTCAACTTAGGAGTGATCTTGATGTTGTCTTGCACGTAGGGGGCGAAATAAAGGTTCCGCAGCTTCTGCTCGATGGCAAATCTGCGGTCGACAGAATCGACTTCGCCAAGCAGAAAACTCGCGAAACCGTTACCGCTGCCCTGATCGGACGCCTGGCTGGTGGTGAGAAAGCTGAAATTGATGCGTCCCGTGCAGTACTGGCATTCCTGATCGTCCTGATAAGTGCGGCGCGCTTCCCAGCCGAAATTGAACGTATGCCGGCCGTGGGTATAGAGGAAATTGTTGGACCAGCTAAGTCCTAGTTTACGGTTGTTCGAGAACGATTCCCCGCCGTTTCCTGCCCCCAGGTCATTGGGCTTGTTAGCGGGGCAAACCGAACTGCCCGCACATCCGAAATCGATCCTCGGGAAGACCGTGCCTCCCGTGATTCCAGGAAACGAATATCCCGGATGCACGTTCAATTCGTTGTTGATTTCGCCCATCCATCCCATGCCAGCAGTCATCACCAGGTGGTTGGTCAGCGTGTTGGAATAGGTCAGGAAAATGCCCGTTCCGAGCCTGGGTTCCTGCTTCATGCCCGACAGAGGACTGGTCGCAGCGAAGAGGGCGTGATTATCGCAGCAATTAGGCTGGTTATAGGAATCTCGCCAAAAGGTGAAGTGGAGATTTTGTGCCTGCGTTAGATTGTGATCAATGTTGAAACCCCAGGACGCCTGCTTGGTGAACGTAGAGTTGACCTGCGATTGCAGGTTGTTGGTCAACCCGGCCAGATTTGGGTCGGGCAGTACCGGCAAAATTGCTGCTGATGCAGCGCTGAAACAGGCGCTAGGAATCATATTGCCGGGGAATTGTGTTCCCGGCGTGACATTGCATCCAGCCGGAGGCACAAAATTCGAAGGGACATAAATGTTGTCCCCCAAGGCACTGAAGTCGCCAGCCTTCTCTGCGGCGGTGGGCATGGTCATGGTGCCGCTCACAGCGCTCTTCAGGCGGTACCACTCGAGGCTGACATAGAAGAAGGTTTTGTTTCTGCCGTCGTAGATGTGCGGAAGGTACACGGGTCCGCCGAAAGAAAAGCCGAAATTGTGCTCTTTGTCTGGATTGGGTCGGCCAGGCGTGTTGGGATTGACGCCTGGCGCGTCGAAGTAGTCATTGCGAAGAATTTCGAACGCATCACCGTGCAGAGCGTTGGTACCGGAAGAGAATTGATATTGAGCGACCCCTTGGCCCAGTCCGTATTGCGCGGAGAACACGGAGTTCAAGACACTGAATTGGTTTACAAGTTCGTAGGGCGGATTTATGTTGGTCTGCAAACCCTGGGTTTCCGACTGAGCCACGGGAATCCCGTTAAAGACGATTTCGTTTTGGAAATCGACGCCGCCGTTGATGCGATGACTGAATGAGCCGCCTGTTACTCCTGGGGTCAAGACAATGAAATTGTCGATTTGGCGGCCTCGAGCACCGATGTCGTTGCCAAACTCATTCGGCAACTCGGCTACGAGTTGAGGTTCAAGGGTAGTTGCAAGCTGAGGCTGGTCCGTTTCCAGCGTGAGCGCGCTGGAAGTGACTTCGACCGTGCTCTGGACCGAGCCAGCCTGTAGCACAGCGTCCGCCGTTGCCCTACGGGCCACTTCGACAAGTACGCCATTGATGAGAGCCGTTTGGAAGCCGGTTTTGTCGATCTTGACGGTGTACGTCCCCGGATTGAGCCCCGTCACAGTGTAGGTGCCCGCCGACGCCGTCACAGTGCGGCCTATTACCCCGGTAGCATTGTTTGTGACCGTGACGCTTGCATCCGGAATCACTGCTCCTGTGGTGTCAGTAACCGTGCCGTTTATACCGGCAAATGCCTGCGAGTACAGACTGGGCGGAAAAGCAACCAGCAAGAGGCTCAGGAGGAATGCAAGAAAGACTCCACAATTCGAATCAAATCGAACAGACGGTGCACTTGAGAGAGTTCTCATCTCCGCCTCCTCGAGGATCTTCCCTGAAAAAGGGAAACCGTTACGAACCAAAGCGTTCCAGGTTAGGGCACACCTCGTGCACACAACTCAGAGAGAGAGTGCGCTTGCTGCTCATGACAGGCAGGATCCCCCAACCTTCGCGGCAGCAGTCTGGTCACCAAGAACGGCCGTGTCAATGCACCTGGATGTCATCTATGCATTCCCGGCCATCCTGCTGAGTGGGCTCCGGTTACGCTCACTTGTTCCTGCAAAAGAGAAAAACGCCGATTGGCATTCGAAGGGCCGCGGTGGGCGCGACAGCAAGCGTCGTCGGAGCCCATTCAGAAATTCATATGTAACCAAGGTCTGCCTATGAATTCGTGAAGATCGATTGGCTGTGAACCAGATCTCGACCGGAGGGCCGCCGGATCACTGTGCGCGGTCAGCGGCCGGGTTGGCGATCGATTACGCCTTCGGCCTCGGTCACCGTAAGAATCCGATCCAAGCCGGGGAGTCGAATCTCTTGCCGAGAGCCGCTGGGCCAGTGAATTTCGAGCTTATCGATTTTGGTCGCGGACCCGACGCCGAAGTGGACGCGCGGGTCTGAGCTTGATCCGTAGCTGCCGCCGCTGAATACATCTGCCCGCTGCGTGGCCCCACTTGCGGTGAGAAACACCTTGGCACCAATTCCATCACGCGGACTTTTCGGGCCACCGACTAGTTGCAGTGTGATCCAGTGATTCCCATTCTTGACTACATTGCGAAGGAGGGTCGGAGTCGAGTCGATGTTGTTGGTGACGACATCGATATGGCCGTCATTAAACAGATCTCCGAAGGCGGCGCCTCGGCCGGTTATCACGTCCGCCAGACCGCTGTCGGTTGCCGGGGGAACTTCCTGAAATTTCTTGCCGTCGAGGTTGCGAAACAACTGGGGGCGCTGGGCGTAGGTTGTGCCCCAGTCCCATTGATCGACATCTCGATACACGTGGCCGTTAGCGACAAAAAGATCTAGAAGTCCGTCATTGTCGAAGTCGAGAAAGACGGTGCCCCATCCGAGAAATGGGATAGTCGGTTCCAAAATTCCGGCTTGGGCGGTGACGTCGGTGAAACTCGATCCACCATCATTGTGGTACAGAGGGTTGTAGTCGTCGGAAAATGAAGTGAGATACAAGTCCAGCTTGCAGTCACGGTCGTAATCGCCGAGCGCGATGCCCATCGATGCCTGCTCATATCCTTGGCCGCTCACTGCGAAGCCGGAGAGATAGCTCAGGTCTTCGAAGGTCCCGTTGCCGCGATTTCGATACAAGTAGTTAGGAGCTGAATCGTTGGCGACAACCAAGTCCAGCCAGCCGTCATTGTCGACATCGACGAAAACCGAAGCCAGCCCGTAATAGTGATTCCGGTCCGAGACGCCTGCCGGGACGCTGACATCTGTAAAGGTGCCATCCCCATTGTTGTGAAACAGGTGGTCGCTCTCGCCGGGAAGTCCCCGCGGACCGCAGAACACGTTGACACCGCGGAACTGGCATGCGCCGGGAGGTATGCCGCGCTTGCCGGCGTCGCTCGGATGGTCTACGTCATACTTCACGTATCCGGGAACGAACAAGTCGAGAAGACCATCCCGATCGTAGTCGCCCCAGGTTGGCCCGGCGCTCCACCCACCCAGGGCAACACCCGCCTTTTCTGCGACGTCTGCGAACGTGCCATCGCGATTGTTGTGATAAAGCCGATTCTTGCCGAAATTGGCTATATAGATATCCGGCCAGCCGTCCTGGTCGTAGTCCGCGACGGCTACGCCAAATCCCCAACGCTGGTTGGAGACACCAGCTTTGTCGGTGACGTCCGAGAATGTGCCATCGCGATTGTTGTGTAACAGCATGGCGTGCGGAGCTGGCTCCCTGTCCTTTAATGCTGGAACGGTTGACCCGTTCAGCAAATAAATGTCGAGCCAACCGTCATGGTCGTAGTCGAGCAACGCAACGCCGGAGCCGGGAGTGTCGATGATATGCGTTTTTTCAAGACTGCCGGAGCGATGGTGGAACTTATCCAGACCCGCTTGTTTCGTGAGATCAGTGAAAACGACCGGAGCCCCATCGACAAATCCGCCTGCGGTAATTGGGCGATGCTGAGCATCGCGCACGGCGGGATGCGCCCCGCCACTCGCCATTCCAGATTGCTGCTGCGATCGTGGGGAGCCCGTCGGCACCTGGGCCGCCAGAAAGAACACACCCGTCAGAACCGAACCCAGGCCGAGCGCGACTCGTTTCGACATTGCTTGTCCTGATTCTTTTCCGGCTCTTCCCCTTCGAGGATTCCCCGGCACCATAAGTGTCCCATGTTTCACCCGAGTCCGAGCAATCGCAGTGCGGAGTACAGGAACTAGAAGCCCCTCGCGAGAAAGGGTCGAATTATAGCCTTCCTGCGCCAAGACACCTCCGGTGTGCCGTGTCGTTCTGGGTTCCGCATACGGGGAACAAGTGGGTCAATCTACAAGGCCAGAATAGGGTTACACGGGGATCAAGAGATGACACCGGGGTGTATTGACAACATGTTTGGAGGAAGAAAAAGTGATGGCCCCATGAGTTGTTTGCGGTCTCGCCGTTTCACCGGCTCCGACGGCCTTTGCTCGCGCACCGACTGGATCCCGATCGTGGCATCCACGCTCTGAGGATAGGAGGATAATAGGTAACCGCTCGAAAGTTGCGTTGGTGGTAGACATCCAGAGATTTGGACGAATCGGATGAGAGGAAGTGAGATGTGCGATTCAGTTAAGGCTTTAAGAATGTCGAGGTTGGCGAGAGTGGGCGGGTTTCGAAGACTTGCTGAAGTCTTGCTGGGTTGCCTGATCTTTGTTTCCGCCGCGGCTGGACAGGCCAAGGACCCCGACCTGAGCAAGCGACCTACGCTCTACGTAGTCGGTTACGCACACTTGGATACAGAGTGGCGATGGGAGTATCCCCAGGTCATCAACGAATATCTCCGCAAGACGATGGAGAAGAATTTCGACCTTTTTGAGAAATATCCGCACTACGTCTTCAATTTCAGCGGCGCAAATCGCTACCGTCTCATGAAGGAGTATTTTCCCGAGGATTTTGCGAAAGTAAAGAAGTATGTGGACGAAGGCAGATGGTTTCCCGCAGGTTCATCCATGGAAGAAGGGGATGTCAATACGCCCAGCGCAGAAGCCATCATTCGACAAATTCTGTATGGCAATGATTGGTTTCGAAATGAATTGGGCAAAGCCAGCGCGGAATACATGCTGCCTGATTGCTTTGGATTTCCGGCCTCCCTGCCGACGATCCTGGCCCACTCGGGGGTGAAAGGATTTTCGACGCAGAAGTTGGTGTGGGGCTCGTCTGCGTCCGGCGGCGGTCCGGATTCCCGGGAGAGAACACCGGAAGGCACCCCGTTCAACGTTGGCGTCTGGGTCGGACCCGATGGCGAGAGCGTTCTGGCCGGCCTGAACCCTGGCAGCTACAGCGCAGGCATCGAGAGCGACCTCAGCCAGCCGTTGCCTCCACCGCCACCGAACACTGCACTCGAGCAGCTGAAGAGAACAATTCAGGAGCTAAGGCAAAAATTGGAGGCAGAGGACCGGGGCAATAAGGTCGATCCGAACGATCTCCAGCTGTTCCATTCACTTCGGGTCCGGCGTGACGGACTCAGTCGGGCGCAACAGGAAAACGATCTGGATCGCTACCAAGACGATTGGGCCTCGCGCGTGGAGCACAATGGTGCGGTCAGCGGCGTGCTCACCGACTATCACTACTACGGAACAGGAGATATTGGGGGTGCTCCCGACGAAGAGTCTGTGAAACGATTGGAAGCCATAGTCACGAAAGGTACGACCGCACTGCCGCCCGGTGAAGCTGCCGGGCTCTCGGGCGGACAATCACATCCCGAGTGGTCACAAGTGAAAGTCGGCGATGGGCCGGTGAATGTGCTCTCCGCGAGTGCCGAACAAATGTTTCTGGATATCAAGCCTTCCGAAACAAAGGGACTTCCGCGTTATACCGGCGAAATGGAACTCACCAATCATTCGGCCGGATCGCTAACCTCACAGGCTTACCAAAAGCGCTGGTTGAGAAAAGAAGAATTGCTGGCCGATGCTGCCGAGAAAGCTTCGATCTTGGCCCAGTGGTTGGGCGCCCGGACTTATCCTCTTGATCGCTTGAACAGTGCATGGACGCTGGTGATGGGCGGCCATTTTCATGATCTCGCGGCCGGCACCGCCACTCCCAAATCCTACGAGTTCGCCTGGAACGACGACGTGATCGCGCTCAATCAGTTTGCGGTTGTCTTAAAGAGCGCGACCGAAGGCGCATCCGCTGCATTGAACACAGAAGTAAGGGGGATTCCGATCATCGTGTTTAACCCGCTGAACATCGAGCGCGAAGACGTGGTCGAAGCCAGAGTAAACGCACCCGGAATGGTTCCAACGCTGGTCCACGTTACGGGTCCAGATGGCAAGGAAGTTCCCGCGCAAATGTCCAACGGCAAAGTTCTGTTCCTGGCAAAAGTGCCTTCCGTTGCGTATGCGGTTTACGACGTACAGGTCGGCGTTGGTACTCCGGCTAGGTCATCAGATCTCCATGTCTCAGAAGACACCCTTGAAAATCAGCACTACCGAGTAAAGCTTAATCCAGAGGGCGACGTTGCCAGCATCTTCGACAAGTCGCTGGGTAAAGAACTCCTCGCCGCTCCGGCCCGTCTGGCCATTTCCTACGACAATCCGCAGCAGTGGCCGGCGTGGAACATGGACTGGGATCAGGAGCAGGCCGCGCCGAAAACATACGTCCGCGGTCCGGCAACTGTTCGAATTGTAGAAAATGGCCCGGTACGCGTTGCAATAGAAGTTTCGCGTCACACCGCGGGGTCGGCCTTTGCCCAGACCTTGCGGCTTTCTGCGGGCGATGCAGGGAAACGCGTCGAGTTCGGGAACGTTATTGATTGGAATACGAAGGAATCGAATCTCAAGGCGACTTTCCCGCTGACCGTCGAGAATCGACTGGCAACTTACAACTGGGATATTGGTACGATCGAACGGCCTACTGCGGAGCCGAAGAAGTTCGAAGTACCCTCACACCAGTGGATCGATCTCACCGACATGAGCGGTGCGTTCGGCGCGACCATTCTGACGGACTGCAAGAACGGATCCGACAAGCCAACTGATAACACGATTCGCCTGACCTTGATTCGCACGCCGGGTACGCGAGGTGGGTACCCGGACCAAGCCACGCAAGATATCGGCCACCACGAATTCATATTCGGTATCGTGGGGCACAGCTCAGACTGGCGCTCGGCTCAAACTGATTGGCAGGCGCAGCGTCTGAGCGACCCGTTAATCTCGTTTGAGACCACAAAGCACGCCGGGGCTTTGGGCCGCGAATTTTCTCTAATGAAGATCAGCGACCCGAGAATTCGCGTTCTGGCGTTGAAGAAAGCGGAGCACAGCGACGAGATCGTTCTCCGCATGGTGGAACTTGACGGCGCCCTGCATCCGAACATCAAGGTATCGTTTGCCGCGCCAATTACTGGCGCTCGCGAAATCAATGGCCAGGAGCAGGCAGTTGGAGCAGCGAGCCTGACCAGTGGGACGCTCATGACCTCATTTACTGCGTACCAGCCGCGCACGTTCGCGCTCCGGCTCGCGTCACCACCCAGCAAAATTGCGGGCATGCATTCGCTGCCCGTCAAGTTGAAATATGACCTTGTGACGGCCAGCAATCATAAAGCGGAGTCAAGTCGCGGCTTTGATGGGAATGGCAATTCGCTGCCCGCGGAAATGCTACCGTCGCAGATCACATTCGATGACGTGAACTTTGAGCTCGCGCAATCGAACCCGGGCCTCGCAAACGCCATGGTTGCAAGGGGTGAGCGCCTCACCCTGCCGGAAGGGCGATTCAATCGAGTCTACATACTCGCAGCCTCCGCTGGCGGCGATCAGACAACTGCCTTCGAGGTGGGTGGGAAGAAGGTCGAGCTTAGCATCCAGGATTGGAGTGGACTCATTGGACAGTGGGATGACCGACAGTGGTCGAAAAGCGGGGCGAATGATGACTATGGGGAAATGGTCAGCCTGAAACCAGGTTACATTAAGCGCGCGGACCTGGCGTGGTACTGTTCGCATCATCACGACGCCGCAGGCGAGAACGTGCCCTACGGATATTCTTACCTGTTTGCATACTCGATTGACCTGCCGGCCGACGCGACAACCATCGAACTGCCGGATAACGACAGGGTATACGTGTTGGCAATCTCGGTTGCCGAAGCGAATCCTAAGGTGACGCCCGCGCAGGCGCTGTACGATGTGCTTCCTCCAGCGACAACAGCCACGAGCGAGTCCGGAGGGCCGGCCGTTGCGCATCATGGCAACTAAACGTGGCTACAACGGATTTCGAGGAAGTCATAAAATCTGGAAGCTCTAGTCAAGTTGGAGAGCCGGTTCCAGCGAGAACCGCGCGGGATGTTGCAGCCAACCCTCGTCGTATTCGAAGTTGGCGCTTTTCTTGTTCTTGCGCACCCCGGCCAAGAGCCGTCCCATCAGGTGGGGAACGCTGTCCAGGTCCACGTATACAAGGGTTTCTCTGTCCATAACTTATTCCTTCATGGGTTCTTGCTTGCGTGTCACGCGAATGCGTTGCGGCAGATTTTCCTCTTCGAGCTGCAGGCCACCGGGTCGTTCTTGGGGGCGACCAAATCGGCCAGCCGGTCCGCCAT
>Ga0137358_10000802_pt1 | contig 15627 bp, 18 predicted proteins | sample Mad1_20_16metaG_FD_105551 | JGI IMG/M metagenome (GOLD analysis project Ga0137358, IMG submission 105551) | Vadose zone soil microbial communities from Angelo Coast Range Reserve, California, USA - Mad1_20_16 metaG | ecosystem: Environmental > Terrestrial > Soil > Vadose zone | place: USA... | reverse complement strand
CTGAGCTCTTGCTCCAGCTTTTGGATCGTCCGCCAGGTTCTTTGGACTCCAGACTTTGTCGCCAATGCATCGGGCCGAATCGAGTTCAACATGGTTTTGTTTATGGACTGGTCTTTCGCTTCCAGCTGCTCCCCACCCCGCCTCTCGACGACGCAGTTGCCTTCCGCTACGGACAGGCCAGTGCTGCTGTCCGATGGGGACTTCCACCCCACTGTTGGTGCGTACTCTCAGGCGCACATCTTTCCTGCGCTTCGCGCCTTCCCCGCTGGGGACGTTTTGACGACTGGGCATATTTTGTTTTCTCGCATCTCTTATTTGTCATTATTAGCTGGCTCTCCTAACTTCTCGTAACCTGGCAATTACATTACTGTAACCAATTATGAGGATCGACCGGTTCACAAGCAAAATGCAGGAGGGTCTACAGGAGGGGCAGGCGTTGGCATCTCAATTGCAGCATCAGGAGTTGACGCCGGAGCATTTGCTTCTGGCGCTGCTTCGACAGCAGGACGGGTTAGCCAGACCGCTTCTAGAAAAGCTGAATGTCCGGATCCCCGAGGTTGAGGGGCTGCTCGAGCAAGAGCTGGCTCGACGTCCCAAGATATCAGGTGCGGCCCAGCAATACCTCAATGCCGATCTCCGCAACGTCTTGAATCAAGCAGAGACGGAGATGACGCGGCTAAAGGATGAATATCTCAGTGTTGAGCATTTCATTCTGGCTCTGATCGACCCGCCGAAAACGCCGGCGGGCCGAATTTTGCAAGGGTTAGGAGTCAATCGCGAAACCGTCATGAAAGCGCTGCAGGGTTTGCGCGGTTCGCAGCGAGTAACGGATCAAAACCCCGAGGGCAAGTACCAGACACTGGAGAGATATGGGCGCGATCTAACGGCAGCTGCTCGGCAAGGAAAAATTGACCCGGTAATCGGTCGGGATAGCGAGATTCGCCGGGTGATGCAGGTGCTTTCTCGTCGAACGAAGAACAATCCGGTGCTGATCGGCGAACCGGGGGTTGGCAAGACTGCAATTGTCGAAGGATTAGCTCGGCGAATCATCAGCGGCGATGTGCCTGATTCGCTAAAACGGAAGCGAATCATCGCACTCGATCTTGGTTCGATGATCGCTGGAGCGAAATTCCGCGGTGAATTTGAAGACCGACTTAAAGCGTTCCTCAAGGAGGTGACCGACTCCCAGGGCGAGATCATCCTCTTTATTGATGAGCTGCACACAATCGTTGGGGCCGGAGCGGCGGAAGGGGCAGTCGACGCTTCCAACCTGTTAAAGCCGCAACTGGCGCGAGGAGAGCTGCGCACCATTGGGGCAACCACGCTGGATGAGTACCGAAAGCACATCGAAAAGGACGCTGCGCTCGAACGGCGTTTCCAACCGGTAATGGTAGACGAACCGAGCGTGGAAGATACCATCGCGATTTTACGAGGATTGAAGGAGCGATACGAAGTGCATCATGGTGTACGGATCCAGGACGCTGCTCTGGTGGCAGCGGCAACCCTCAGCCACCGGTATATCTCCGATCGTTTTCTTCCCGATAAGGCGGTCGACCTGGTCGATGAGGCGGGTTCTCGGCTGAAAATAGAACTCGATTCGATGCCGACCGAAATCGACCAGATCGAAAGGCAGATCATGCAGCTGGAAATGGAGCGCCAGGCGCTGCAGAAAGAGAAGGATGAAGCGAGCCAGCAACGGTTGGCAAGGCTGGAAAAGGAGCTCTCGGATCTGAAAGAAAAAAGCGCACAGCTGAAGGCTCAATGGCAGAGCGAAAAACAGGTAATCGAGCGTTCGCGCAAATTGCAGGAGCAGATTGAGAATCTGAAGCAGGAGCTGGATCGGGCTCAACGTCTCGGCGACCTTGGTAAGGCTAGTGAGATTCAATACGGCCGGCTGCCGGAACTGTTGCAGGAGTTCAACGCCCACAATCACCGTTTGGCGGAGCTGCAGAAGTCGCAACAGATCTTGAAGGAAGAAGTTACGCCAGAGGATATCGCTGAGGTAGTGTCAAGCTGGACCGGGATTCCGTTAACACGGCTGCAGGAGAGCCAGAAAGAAAAATTGATCCACATGGAAGAGCGTCTCAGTGAGCGCGTGATCGGACAACGCGAAGCGATCACCGCGGTCTCTAACGCGGTCCGCCGTGCCCGAGCCGGCCTGCAAGATGAGAATCGACCGATAGGTTCGTTTATTTTCCTCGGCCCAACTGGAGTGGGGAAAACTGAACTGAGCCGCGCGTTGGCTGAATTCCTTTTCGACGACGAAAACGCAATGATTCGGCTCGACATGAGCGAGTACATGGAGAAACACACCGTCGCCCGGTTGATCGGTGCGCCTCCTGGCTACGTCGGGTACGAAGAGGGTGGACAGCTCAGCGAGGCGGTGCGGCGGAAACCGTACTGCGTCGTGTTGTTCGACGAAATCGAAAAGGCGCATCCCGACGTCTTCAATGTTCTGCTGCAGGTGTTAGACGATGGACGGATCACGGATGGGCAGGGAAGAACTGTCGACTTCAAAAACACGGTCATCATCATGACCAGTAATATCGGTAGCCAGTTCATTATTGATGCTAGCGAGCGCGCGGAAAGAAATCGTCGAGTCATGGAAGCGCTCCGCAACCATTTCCGGCCGGAATTCCTGAACCGGGTAGACGAGATAATCATCTTCGATCGACTCACTGATAAGGAGCTGAACAAGATCGTTGAAATTCAGTTGGCGCGCGTGTTGCGGCGGCTCGAACAACAGCATCTCGAGCTGACTCTTACCGAAGGTGCCAAACGGTTGCTGGCCGAAGAAGGATACGATCCGGTATACGGTGCGCGACCGCTTAAGCGGGTGGTTCAACGCCGCTTGCTCGACCCGTTGAGTCTCGCGTTGCTGGAAGGAAAGTTCATGCCGGGCGATCGCATCCGAGCCGAAGTCGAGGCAGGAGAGCTCGTTTTCCATAAGCAATGACCACGAATAGATCCGCCTTCGCTGAGCCACGTGAAACAAGTCGTGGTCGATAACCGCTGCGGTGGACGGGCAGCAAGCGAACGCGAATTGAGGGGGCGGACCGCAGCCAGAGCGGCGACTGTCCTACGAAGCCACGGGCTCTGCAAACCCTGAGAATTTGTTCGGAGCTGCCCGTGAAGCACCTTTATAAACGGCAGTCGCCATCGTGTGTCCTTGGGTTGGTTGAATCAATAAACGCGAATTTCTGGCAACTGCTCGTGAAACAGGTCCATAGACCCATTCTCCCGCGGCATCGATGGCCCCAGGATGGTTCAAAACCCCGAATAAGTCCGCTGTCGCACAAGGTTACAGCTGGCAGCCTGCGAATGGACACGAATGCCTAGTCCTGAGCACCTAAGAAAATGCTTTTGCGGCTCACCCGGTTTTGAACTTTCTTTATACCCATGAAATCAGCCTACGAACTCGCGATGGAACGTTTGCAGAAGGGGGCGCCAGTCGTTCCACTGACCGACACACAGCGAGCGGAGATCGCTGAGATTGATTCCACGTACAAGGCAAAAATCGCGGAGAAAGAGCTCCTTCTAAAAGATCAAATCAAGAAAGAGATTCAGGCCGGGCATTTCAAGGAGGTAGAGCCGCTTCAGCAGCAATTAGCGACCGAACTACGGCGGCTTCAGGAAGAATGCGAATCGCGGAAGGAAAAGGTTCGGAACCGACCTTCGCAATAGACGACGCCAATCGGCGATGTCGTTCGTTGTTGTTCATTGGCGTTCGCGGGCGTTCGTTTACTAGCAAGCCTCCCTGATACTAAAAACGGGGGAGTTCCCTACGCTTTCTGTTTAGAGTTTGCTCGCCATTCGGCTCGTGCAGTTCTAGAATACCGCTCTGGAGGAAAGAAAGTGAAAGATTCTCCGTCGTTCCAGCGGCGTATCGAGCATTGCTCTTACATAGTCGATTTGCATCTTTGGCAGAGAGGGGATCACGCGGCGTTTGCTACCTTTGTTTACGAAAAAGCCGGAGAGCGGCTCCTGCGGCATTTCGCGAACACCGACGAAACCGAAGTGATCCGGAAAGCGCTGGTGTGGTGTGAGCGACATTCCCATACTTCCCAGCCGCACTTCTTCACCTCGGTTTCGCAGCCTTGAGCACATCGGCCATCAGATCTTTTGGCATCACCCTTCACGCCTGTCTGTTCCGCTGAAAGTTTCCAGGAATTTCCGAATCGTTTCCGACGCAGAACGGGCTAAGTACTCCCTGGAGATATTCTCCGTCGGCGCTGTACCACCTAAAGGTGCCCATTCGCTCGCCCGAAGACCACCCAGCTGAGTACTTTCCGGGACGATAACTTCTTCAACGTATGGTTCGTTGTCGGCGGGGGATTCTTCGAAATTCATTTCGCAACCCACGAATTCGGATTCAAGAACTTTGGTCAGCTCATCTTTCTTCGAATAGTTCGCCGGTAGTTTAACCCGAATACTACAGTTAGTGTATAGAGCCATAGCTTACCTTTCGTTCTTCGTGAGTCTGCGTCTCTGGCCCAACAGCTTCTCTTTGAGCGTTTGTCTCGAGACATCGCAGGCGGCATTATCAAAGCGCAGCTATAGAATTTAAACGAAAAGCAGCGGTGAGAACAAGCGGCTTTCTAGGGAAGCCCAAATCCGGGTTGCCCAGCGTCGCCTCGGCCGCCCGCCGTCGTCGGAGCCGCCGGCAAGCTTCGTGGATTTTTGACTTGGGCATGGTGCCAGCATCCATTTTGGTTCGCTGTGATCGTGTTAGCCGCGATTGTACTCGGCGTGCTTTGAGCCTTCACGCATTGTTAAAAGACCTGCCGAGGAGCAAATGACCCAGCCAGAAAACCGATCAGCGAACCTGGTCGGCTTCCTTGAAATGCCGCAAATAGCGCAAAAAAACCGTTCCGCCGAAAAAGCGTCGTCACCAATCGCAGAGCCGCGACATTAAACGCTAACGGTGAAAATGACGGCCATACTCATAGTGTTTCTGGTCTTTTGGGCATTCTGGAAAGCTAAACACTTCGCTAATTGGATAGGTGCCGCGGCCACAACCAAGCTTTGCTGGTTCATGGCTGGGATCTGGGCGGTTTCATTTTTCTCCGTGTGGCTGATTCTTTCTGTATCGCAATTTGTGGGACAAACATCGTACTGGCCTCAGCCATGGAAATCAGTTGTTTCCATGATCTATGGCCTTACGTGTATTCTGCCATTGCCACTTTTATCATTGGCACCGTACACAAAATGACGTTGTGATCGCTATCGCCTCCCTGCGGCAATTGCGCTTGGTTATCAGCCCGAGGCCTTGATGCGTCCGCAGCCGAGGCCCGCATCCGAACTATCAGAGCTTCCAGACCCCCGCCAAGTACCCAGCAAAGACCCGGTCATCACGCACTCGATGATCGGCTTCTTGCTTTTGGGACTGGGTCACCCTTGCGCTCGAAACGCCGCTAATATCGCAATGAAGCCGTTCGGCTGAAAAAACGTCGCAGCAGCGGTAGAGCCCGCGAAATTGATGTGGAGACCCTAGTCAACCAAAGCAGAGCCGGTCACCAGCAAAGGTCGTCTTGGTGGCCGGCTTCTTTTCCTTTGGAATGGCCTTTCCGCTCACCTCGAGTGGATTGTCGCAACGCCTCGAGCCTCAATCCTCGTACACCCGGAACAGGACTTGGCTGCCCCGGTAGGTGCGCTTTTCCTCGGCCGATAAGCAGCCTTCCAGAAAGTGGATCAACGATTTGACCCGGTAATGCTTGGCCATTACCTGGAGCGTGGCCCGGTCATTGGGTTCTAATTCTATGACATTAATTCGGTGGGTCTCGGTGGCTCCGAAACTATTGAAAGAGCGAGCTTTTGCTGTCTTATTTGGCTTCTTACTTCGCGCTCCAACGATTCGGGGTAGTTCTCCGATCGGAGAGGTTTCGCCGGTGGACTTGGCTTTCATGTTCTGGGGGTGATCGTTTAGAGCATCACTGCTCGTTAACGCGAAACAATACCGGTCTATCCGGGTTCGCGTTCTGGTCTTCGGTGGCTAAGATGCCTTCTAGGAAATGGGTCAGTTTCTTAACCCGGTGACGTGTGGCCATCGATTCGAGAACGGCTCGGTCGGTACGGGTCAGATTGATCAGCTTTACAGCATGGGTTTCGGAACTGCCGGGATTAGCAATAGTGGCGGTTCTGGAGGCTTTCATACTCCAGGGTACACCTAAAGTTGGTTGGAACGAAACTCATTCGATCGACACAAAAGCAAGGCCCGGCTTTGCCTTAAAGCGTTGTCTCCAGCCCGAACCGCGGCTTTGACCGATCGATCACCACGTTTCCGAATTGGAACGGGATCGAGCGAAAATCAGCTTTCACCATTTATCTCTATTCGTCCACGGTGCGGGAACCGCTCACGATGTTTAGAGGATCGGGGTAAACTTTGGCAGCAACAACGTCTCGGCCTACAGCATCGGCGCCGACGCGGCCCTGACTCCGGTCGCAGGGTCGCCCTTCGCAGCGGAGATCGGGCCCTCCTCAGTCGCTATTACCCCGCTGGTGCCTTTCGCCTCGTCCTTCGCTAAGCTCGAAATTGCCAAGGAGGGCTTCGATCTAAATGAGTCCTTCACCCTGGGTGCGAACAGCAATGGGATTAACCCTGTCACGGAAAACGTGACCCTGCTTCGGAAAAATCCTTATCGCGCACGCTTCAGCGGATCGGCGTAAGGCACGCCGGATAGCTACGGCTTTTGACGCAGCATCTCCGTTTAAGCTTGAGCACATTTTCGTGCGAGCAACACAATGAGTTCCTCCGATTCGTCTGTCTCATTCCGAGGCCTTTTGGGAAACGCTTTATGCTCGATCTCAAAGTGGTGTTTTTCTAAAAATGTATAAAGCTCACGATTATCCTTGAGACCCTTCTCAGAAAACAGCGAAGAGTTTCCTCGATAGGGCAAATTGAGGACAATAATCCTCCCATCCGGTTTGAGGTATTTCGCAAAAGCACTTAGGACCTTTCGAAAATCCACGTAGTTCAACGTATCCGCACGCTCTGCTTTTTCGGCCGTTTTAGGGTTTATTCCAAGGAAAGCACAAACCCTAATTATAGCTTTTCGGAAACTCGGCGCCCCAAACTGCCCCACCTTCTCTGCGTCAAGCCGGATTCTCAACTCGTCCAACGATCCATCGTTATCAGCGGCTACATCGACGCAAACTCGCTTTCTTCCCGGCTTTGTTTTTAATAGTCGTGTTACTGGCGTCGCGCCGCTACCAACATCAATGATCAGGTTGCCGATCTTCTCTGCTGTCTCGAGCTTGCCAAAAACAGGCTCTAGCAGTCGCTGCTTTAATTTTGGGGCATACGATTCACCCCAATATTCTTGCCAGGGGTTGGCATCGACCAAGCCTATTGCCGAACATTGGCCTATAGAATAGCCAATTAAGCATCAAAACCAGTATCAGTGGTTGTCATTATTGCCAACTACGATCCAATGCGATCACCCTCCGATGCCCCGCTTCGCCGAAAATTATCTCTTGGTGCTATGCTTGGTGCATTCAGCATTACACCTGAAACGCACCGGCCTTCTTGGTCACACCCAGGGACGTTTCTACCAGATCGGCTGCGACAGAGAGGCCGTTGGCCTTCACGATCGCCTTTTGGAGTTGACGGGCATTATCCCGGTAGGTGGAGTTGTTTAGCACCTCATTTAGCAGCGTTGAGAGGTGGTCGGCGGTTAATTTGTCTAACGAGGTGACTACGCCGGTTTGCTTGTCTGCGATTCTGGCGGCTACGCCGGGTTGATCAAAGGTTACCGGGATTGCTACTTGCGGGACACCTTGAGCCAGAGACTCCAGCACCGTGTTCAATCCCGCATGGGTGATACAGACCGAGCTCGACTTCAACAACTCCAATTGTGGCGCCCGCTTTACGATGATGGCATTGCTCGGAGCCGGTCCGATCTGCTCCGGATCGACCTGATGACCCACGGAAAGCACCAGTTGCAAGCCTTTATGCTTGGCTTTGCCCGTTCTGCCGGAAAGCGCACAGCGAGATTTTGCAAGCTAACCCCTCGTTCGTTTACACAAAGGGCGCGGAACCGACGGTCCTCGAGTTCTACAAGATGATCACCCAAGGAGCCGGAAATTAGATTTCAAAGATCGAGTTAGTCGACCTCTCCGCCGAAGACGCAAAGAGAGCGGAGAAAATTTAGGACGGTCCGGGCGGAACAAAATCGCGTCTACCACTCAAGCCGACGAAGAAGTTGGAAATCACGTTGGAAACGAGTGACGCCAATGGCAATTCCTCCAAGACGAGCGAAAGCTTCCTCGCTGAGAAAGACGGCAAACTCGTCATCCCAATTCCGGTTCTGGCAAAATAGCACCGACACAATTCCCGCGGGGCTAGCGGCGATCTTGCTCATGACGCTTTGCAAGCAAGCGATCCCCAGACTTGCATATTGCTACAGTGCGAAACTCCGAAAACGATTAAAACTTCTCCCAGACCGATCCTGCGAAAAGGAACAAGGGTCGGTAGTAGCTTAACGTTAAAACGAAAACTTAAGACTCGACCCTTTTTTGGATCTGGAATCGGTTGCTTAAGCTTCCTTGTGCCAGATTTGGCGGGCAGAGGTTTGGTTTGGTTCTGCGTTGAGCTTTAGGGTGTAAGCGGCCACCAAGGTTTTCCCTTCGTCTATCAAGTACCTTTTGATGATCAGTTGGCCCTCTTTTCCCTGTTTGGTTTTGATCTGATGAGTCTCGGTGAGCTGCTGGTGGTCCTTGGACCAGGCGGTTCTGGTCTTGAGGGAAGTCGCTCCCAAGAGGTCTAGCTTGCTTGGCGCGGTGCGTCCGTCGAGGTAAAGGGTTTCATCTAAGGCGAAGAAGGGACCGCGGACAGCGATCGTCATAACATGTTCGGTTTGGTGGATGGTGGCTTTAAGCTTAACCGAGGCGGCGTATTTTCGTTCGAGGAGACTGGCCCCGATTTGCTTCATCAGGGGTTCGAACGAAGTCGATGCTTTAAGGTCCAGCGCCCAGGTGCCGGTGAAATTCGGATCGTCTGGTTGATCCGGATGGAGCGCGGCGGAAGTTTTGGGCAGACTGCATAGAGCGAGCCACACGAGGGCGGCGAGCCAGCGGAGCAGGAGGTACCTCATCAGAGGGGGAAGGGTCTCTTTAATCTGATGAGCCCGAGGAAGTAAAGGCGGGATTTATTCGAGGACACCCGCCTGGGTGGACCCATACCAATGGCCATGTGTAATCCGCAAGTTGCTGCCGTGGTGCGTAAGCAAGGCGGCGACGCGCTCTTACTTAGTTCCGACAAAGAACAGGTCATGGGCAGTTTTTCGACTGCCAATGCGACCGCTACCGGCTGGGCAATGCTACCACCTTCGGCAACACCACCACCTTTAACGGAGGCGCGAACGCCTTTGGATCGGGAATGACCATGCCGATCGTGCGCCGCAGCTCCCGTTACTACGTCATCAAGTACGTCAAATCTTTAGAGCCCTTTGGGATAGTAATTGGTGGTCAGAAGGTCCGCCCGAGAGACGCTGCTTTCCTCCATTTTTTTTTAAAGTTATCCGCTTTGTCACCGATATAGCCAGCTAGGTTTAGCATGTTACTCCAAGAAATCTTCTTAAAATGGCAAGCCAGAAACCCTACTACCCAAGCCATGGCACGAAAGTGCAGGGAAAAGGCGCGGCCGCAGGGCTTATTGCGTGGGTTTTCACCCGGTCTGGCAAGTGTTTCGATAGGTTTATCAGATGACAAGAAAGCCGTACGTGACGGGGGGTTGCGCTCTTTTTGCCGGTTATTTTTGGGCGATGCTCACCCGGACCAATCGGCCCGTGAGCGGGAATTGATTGAGTTTCAAGATCGCGACCAAATGAGGCGTTTGCGCGCCTTTTTCAAAACACGGATGGCGCAGCTCAAGTCTTGGTTCGGCGTATCGAAATGAAGACCGAACAAATTCACACGCTGGTGCTTGGGGCAGGGCCGGCGGGACTTGCGGCCGGCTACGTGCTGGCCCGCGCGGGGCACAAACCGTTAGTAGTCGAGAAAGGCAAGTCCTCGGGCGGTCTGATGCGGTCGATCAAACGCAGTGATTTCATTGTCGATATCGGGCGCAAAGAACTCTACGATCGGCTGGAGCGGGTAGATCAATTCTGGGCCGAATTGCTGGGGAATGATTACCGGCAATATCCGCATCGCGGGGGCGTGCTGTTTGACGGGCATATCATCGAGATTTCCCCGTCGTTTCGCGGTTTCCGGCGGGGAATGCCGTGGCCGATGCTCATTGGATGCGCGGGAGATTTGTTCTGGGCGCGAATGCGGGCGAACTCGGACCGTCCGCAAAACCTGGAGCAGTACTATTATCAAAAGTGCGGACGGCGTCTCACGCAAATCACCTCGCAGGGTTTTCAAGAGAAATTGTCCGGCATGAAGTGGGCCGAGGTGAAATTGCCAGAGAATCATTCGCACGGCAGCGACGCGACGTTTTTCCAAGCGGTGAAGGCGCTGATGGTGCGGACATTTTCGCGCAAAGAAGTCAATACGTTCAAGGGAGTCTGGCGGCACCCCGCGCGCGGGACGGGGCAAATCTGCGACGCGCTGGAGCGGGGCGCGGCGCAAAAGGGAGGCAGATTTGTTTTCGAATCGAATGTGTTGGAGATTAATTCCAGCGACGGAAAAATCATTTCGGTCAAGGTCGAGGCCTGCGGGGAAACGGTTCTCTATGAAACGGAGCATGTTATTTCGAGCATCCCGGAACAAATTCTGTTGAAACTGTTGTTGAAGGACCGATTCACGACGCTGGACGTCGCGCTGAAGGTGCCGCCTTCCTCGAAAAAGACAATCGTGCTGGTCTATTTGTTTTTGAACGAAGAACCGCGTTTTCCACACGCCTGGCTCAACGTGACGTGTCCGCACACCCGGATTGGACGAATCACCAATTACTCGGGCATCAACCGGCAGATGGTTCCCGCCGGGAAAACCTGCCTGTGCTGTGAGTTCTACTGCAGTGCGGGAGACCCTTTGCTTGAACGGGATCAAAACGAGTTTACGGCCCTGGCTCTCGAAGAGTGCGCGAAATACAAACTGCTGGACGCCGCGACGTGTTTTGACAGTCTCGTCATCAAGTTGCCCGGAGCTGATGCTTCTCAGAACCGCAGCAATTGGATGAACAATATGAGAAAAGGGCTGCTCGAGGAGTTGCGGCCGTTCAAGAATTTATATTACGTCAGGCGGACGGATCTGGACATTGCTACGCTGGCCGGCATGGAATCGGCCGAGGCGATATTGGCGGGCGATCGAACGACATTTGACCGCCATATCGATCCGACGCAGCTGGGGATTCGTAGCACGAAGAAGGCGTTTGAATTTAAGAACCCGATGGAGCAGGGAGTTTGAAGGCCGGGTTGCGGGAGCGCTAGGAGTGTGAACATGGTGATTATCAACGCATAGCCTGTTCCGTATACACACACCTCGGAGAACGGCTCTGGTAAAGGATGTTCCGTCTGTTCCGTCTCAAATGCGCAGACGCGCGCGCCCGCGCGGGCGTGCGCATAGGAGCTCTTTTCCCGTTGTAGGGTAAAATGCAAAACCCCTACCCCCCACCCTCCGAGCTGGGGATACCTTAAGCCGGCGCCTGGCCCCGGGGGGTAATGTTCCAGAGCAAGGGACAAATTCCCGAAAATCTGCAGCCTCCACTTGTGACTGCGGGCAATGCGCGAGATGGGACCCAGCAGCGGGCAATAGGCGGGTCGAAAATGCTGCGTTAGGCGGGGACTGGTCACCGTCCTAGGCGGGGCCCGAGAGCTCGGGCATCAGGCCCGCGAGCGGCTGCGCTCTTTTCGCTCTTTGGTGCAAAGTAGGCACGGGATTTCCAAGGATTTCGCGGGACATGTTATCCATTTTCTAACTCAGCTGGGGCAGCGACTTTTCTAACTCAGTGCGCGTCAATGACTTGGAGGTAAGGGGATTCGAACCCCTGGCCTTCTCATTGCGAACGAGACGCTCTACCAACTGAGCTATACCCCCACCTGAGAAAGGTTGGATAGTTACAGCACAAAATGACCAATAGCAAATACCCAATGTCGGCTATTGGTCATCGGCTATCGGCTATTCTAATGCCCAGGTTCCGAGAGGCTATAAAAACTACGGAAATCGAAAAATTGGAGTAACAGGATTCGCTTAAGCTTGGCTCGATCTAGCCGATCAAGCGAACAACAGAAAATATGGGTCCTCTCCTTCTTGGGCAAAAAATCCGGCTCTGCTTTGGGATACACGTCTCCGGAACACCTTTGCTCAAAGAGGGGTATTGGGAAGTTTGGTGTGCGAGTGGCGCAACGCGCGTGCTTATCCATTTGTATAACGATGGCAAGGTGGTTGCGACGACATCGAACGGCAATCTTTGGGTATTCGATGGACTAGAGACTGTGCCCCAAGTAGTCGCGGATCTAGACTTTCAGGCGGTAGGGTGAAACCATCCAAGCGGCTCCGCCAGGTTGGCATGGACGACAAAATGGCGGAGTCGCAGAAGTCTGCGGCAGAATGAATACCTGGCGAAGGGCCGTACTATTCTTACAGATTCCCGCGGCGCGCTTGTTCTCTTTCGAGTGCTTCAAATAACGCTTTGAAATTGCCGACACCAAATCCCTGGCTGCCGTGTCGTCGAATCACTTCGTAGAATACGGTCGGACGATCCTGGACCGGTTGACTGAAGATCTGCAGCAAATAACCTTCATCGTCGCGATCTACCAAAATACCACGCTTTGCTAACTCGCTGATATCCTCGTCGATCGGACCGACCCGAGTCGGTAATTCTTCGTAGTAGGTCGGCGGTATGCGGAGAAAATCAACGCCGGACGCGGTAAGTGCATCGACCGTCGCGATAATATCTTTGGTGGCCAGTGCGATATGCTGCACTCCCGGTCCCCCGTGATGGATGAGGTATTCCTCGATCTGACTGCGTCGCTTTCCCTCCGCCGGTTCATTGATGGGAAATTTGATTCTACCCGAGCCGTTCTGCATCACCTTGCTCATCAGGGCCGAGTAATCAGTACTGATATCCTTATTGTCGAAGTGGGTGAGCTGGCTAAAGCCCATCACGTCCCGGTAAAAGGCGACCCACTCATTCATTTTGCCGAGCTCTACGTTGCCGACGATATGGTCGATCGCTACGATTCCGGTATCGGGAGCGGGTGCTGGATTGTCGATCTTTTTAAAGCCGGGCAAGATTCCGCTATAGTTGTCTCGCTCGATGAAACTGTGCACGGTATCGCCATAGGTAGCGATCGTTGCTCGGACGAACCGTCCAAAACTGTCTTCGAATTCTTGCGGTTCTTGCACGATTTTGCCGCCGCGGCGGACCGCTTCGTCAAATGCTGCTCGCGTGTCGCGGACGCGCAGAGCGATGTCGCGAACGCCATCGCCATGGGCCGCGATATGACGAGATATTGCGGACGCCGCATCCGGCGCGAGTGGGGAGGTGAGAAGAAACTGGACCTGGCCTCTCCCAACGAGCCACGAAGCTCGATCGCGGACCCCGGTTTCCAGTCCGGAATAAGCGAGTGGAACGAGACCGAGAGTAGTCCGATAGAAATGCGCTGCTTGCCGAGCGTTGGATACGTAAAACTCGACGTAATCGATGCTTTGAAATTCGAGAGGATCAGAACTCATGGTATTGGAGGGATTACAGCTATGGGTCGCATGACCGGGTGGCGGAGGGCGCAACCGATAAAATACAATCCGATCGGCCCCGGAAGCAAATGAAAAGCGGCTAAGCAGCCATTCCGATGGGTGGAATGACGTTCCGGATTAGATCATTTGGGGAACGGTTCCGGCCGAACACAAACCGGACTCGCCAGAGCGATCCTATCGAACCAGCCCTTCCGCCGTTCGCTTGAGCGCGGATATGATCCTGAGCGCTTTGTTGCGATCTACTCTGGTCTCCGGCGCAACGGCGACCAAGACTAATGGCGCTCGGCGGTGGAGGCTATCTTTCCAGCTGACCGGCACCGCCATGCCGACGAGCTCTTCGGTATATTCACCATGCTCGATCATGTGTCCCGCCTGGTGAACCTGATGAAGTCGGCGCAGGAATTTTGCGCGATCCACGATCGTGCGTCTGGTGTATTTGGGCAACTTTTTTGGCAGATAACCAGGCCAGCTTTCAACCGGAAGACTTGCTAATAGCGTGAGACCAGTCGCTCCGAAAAGCAGTTCGCGGCGAAAACCGGCTCGCGCGGCGACGCGTAACGCTCGCTGCGGCTCTGCTACGGCTAAGTAGAGCAATTGCTTGCCCTCGACCGTCGCTGCCAGGACGGTTTCGCCTAGGTTCTCGGCCAAGGCTTCGACCGACCGGTTAAGGTGGTCGCCAAAAGAAAAGCCTTCTCTGGCGATCATCCCGAGCTCAAAAAGGCGTAGGCTAGGACGATAACCATCGGGTGCTGCGGACAGTAGATCGCATTCCACCCCAACCTTAATCACTCGGAACACCGACGTCTTGGGCAATCCGGAAAGGCGGGTCAGCTCTGCCAACGAGCGTACCGGATGCTCGAGATCAAACTGCTCGAGAATGCGGCTGAGTTTCTTAAGAGTACCAGTAGCGTCTGATTCGCGTTTCTTGGGCATGGGATCCGTCGGCGCGCCCTAGGGGCAGGTTTGAGAAACTGCATAAAGCTGGCCGCAATCCGGAAGCCGCCGGACGCAGTCGGGAGTGCGTCCCTCCCGGCTCACACCCCGGCCACTTGCGGAGTCTGGATCGGATGATACCAAGAGGTTGAGTAGGCCTCGATCGCACTTTTTAACGCTTCCGGTGTAATAAACAAAGGTTCAACCGTGTCTAGCGCGATTGCGTATTCGTTCGTCTGCTTGGTGAGGCCTTGGCGATCGCGCTCCCAAGCTTGGGGATGTGGGCCGTGATCGATACCCATTGGATGTAATGTCAACATGCCTGGCTCGATTCCGCCACGAGAGAAGAACGTCCCTTCGTGATAGAAAATCACTTCATCGTAATCAATGTTCCGATGATAGTAGGGGAGCCGGAGAACTTCGTCGTCGCCGAGCAATCGGGGTGCAAACGTCCCAACAAACACCTCGTCGCTTGAGAAAGTGGCGCCCGCGGTTGGTGGAACATGATAACGCATGCTGGCTACCGGGCGGAAATCGCGAACATTGAGCTTACTGGGAAGAACAGTTCCTTTGTAACCGACCACGTTTTCGATCGGGTTGTAGTCGAAGAAAAGCCGGGTACGAAAACCGGTCCGTTTAATTTGCAACTCAAACTCTTCACCCTTTAAATCCGACCGCTTTTGATCGAAGTCAGGATACTGGATCACGGCGGGATCAAACAGGGCGTGCATCCCGAGAATTCCTCGGTCAGGAATACCGTAAGGAGTGCGGGATTCCGCAATGAACGCCAGTGTGTCATCCGAATGCGGTACCAGACGATAGATGGATCCTTTTGGAATGATGATGTAGTCACCCGACCGGTAGGGAAGGATGCCAAACTCGGTCTCAAAAAGGCCTTTACCTCGATGAAAGAAGTAGAGTTCATCGCCATCCACGGTCCGGTATAGGTAAGGCATTGGTTCGCGCCGGCGGGTCAAAAAGATTGACATCGATTTTTTGGCGCAGGCCGCCATCGATTGCATCAGCAACATCGGGGTGCCACGCGAATCGACGCTG
>Ga0137358_10000800_pt1 | contig 15653 bp, 18 predicted proteins | sample Mad1_20_16metaG_FD_105551 | JGI IMG/M metagenome (GOLD analysis project Ga0137358, IMG submission 105551) | Vadose zone soil microbial communities from Angelo Coast Range Reserve, California, USA - Mad1_20_16 metaG | ecosystem: Environmental > Terrestrial > Soil > Vadose zone | place: USA... | reverse complement strand
CATACATACCTCCCCCACCACCGAAACCACCCGCGCCGTTGGAGGCCGCGATGGCCGCGCCCACGATCATGCCTCAAGTACACGATCCCGATCGCCCTATCCCTGCTCCTTGTCTTTTATCTAACCTGGGAGCTACACATAGAACTCGCCCTCTACTGGCGATCCTGGGTCCGGCAGGAGATCGAGCCATTAACACCCCTGCGCGGGTGCTTCAAGTCCGAGCAGGTTTCCCCAGTTTACAATGTCTCTGAGCGACTGTATGGTCCTAGGACCACCGAGGTCCATGCTGGCATGGCCATGCGCCACGGTCTCGACTGCTACGACTTTGCGGGCACCATCCATCCATCACCTTCGTCGTTTGCCCTTTCGCGAGACCGTCCACGCACGAACTACCATACCTATTGGCGCACCGACTTGGCGCCATTCGGCGAGCGACAGGAATACACTCTCAAGTCATTCTTCGCTACGCAGAACCCGCATTCGCGCCTCATCATGTGGTCCAATGGCGATCTCTCTGGCAACGCGTTGCTCGCGAGTTACGTCGCTCGCTATCCGGGCGCGATTGAGCTTCGCGTCGCGGACGTGCATGAACTCTCCAAGGGCACGCCACTCGAAAATAGCCCGTTGCTCTCTAGCAGTGACAAGAAAGCGTGGCTTGACGGTGATCTCGTACGCTTGCTGGTGATCTGGAGAGATGGAGGCGTATGGGTGGATATGGACACGCTCCTCACTCGCGACCTTACACCCCTGCTTGAGCACGAGTTTGTGACGCAGTGGGATTGTTACGGTATGTTTCTCCATCCACCTCAGTAATAAAAGTAAGACGATGATGCCTTTCCATCCAGATAAGATCTACCAGCCTCTCAATGGCGCCTTGATGCACTTTCATCAACACTCACCTTACCTCTGTGAGGCTTTCCATCTTATGACAACTTCAACGCCACCACGTCCATCCTCTTCGGACTGGGGTTCTATCCTCTACCTGCGTCTCTGGCGCCGCCTCGTTGCGGAAGGTATCCCACCGTTCAAAATCCTACCCTTTTGCTTCTCCGATGGCCACGCATGTCGCCTCGACAACCGTCTCCCAGACCCATTCGAGCCAGACCCCAGTGACGGACACTGGACGGGCGGTTTGACACGCGCAAAAGGCGGTGGTCTTGATCGCAAACTCAACAATGTATTCGCGGTGCACCTGCACAATCAATGGGATAAAAATTTCCCGTCTGGCGGTTGGGTGGACAGATTACTGCTGCGGGGGTATGAAAAGGAGTTGGCTGAGGGAGAGGGTTGGTAAATTGGCGTATCATGGACTAGGATCTTCAACATATACTGTAGATCGAAGCCTAATCGTGGAAGCAGAGTTGAAAAGCGTTCTCCTATTGCACGTGGGATGCTGGCTTCAAGATTCAGCGCCTTGGTCAATGCTACGCTCCTTATGAATGCAAGTCGGGCATCCGTCTGACCACCTTTCCCTCATTCCGCGCATGGACCTTCAGTTTCTCGAGGAGCCTCGAGCCGGTCCATCGTTCGGGTGGCGTCCGTTTTTCCGTAGCCCAATAATAAATATCCCAGTCCGATTCATCCATAAGCTAGCGAAAACAAAAACACTCCCCAATTAAAATAATACAGGAACTGGGTTCTGAAAAGTAGATGCTTTACCTTGTCGAATTCGGACAACGCCTCGGCGTCCATCGCCCCGAGATGTTCCTGTGCGAACGTGCTGAGGAGCAAGTCGTTCTCGAGCGTGCCACGCTTGCGGCTCTGGTATACGAGACGCGCGCGCGTTGTTCCGATGGGTTCTCCGGGGCGCGGTAGAGGTTTGGGGGGTGGCATGTTTTCAGGCGGTGTTGTGGAGGCGATGTGTTCAGGGGTGTGGGGCATCGACCAGGGGTCCTTCCATCTCACAGCCGATGTGGATAGGTACCTCGTGGAGAGGAGGACCCTGGGGTGTAATGCGAGAGTGCGAGAGATGAAATGGTGCCGAAAAATTGACATGGTGAGAAGAGAGAAGAAGTTGACTACAAGCCAACGCTTCACAAGTTACATACACCGACTCTGACACCTCGACTTTATCGCACACCGTTTTCATGGTACCGCAAGTTACATTAATGGACATAGTACAATAAGTTACCACCACTTGGCAAGCGACAAATTCAACGATGAAATGACCCTAACCAACTTCGCTCTCGCCTTCGAGGTCTTCTATTGCACGCTGTACCTCTAGTTTCTCTAATACCGCACGGTGTAAACTTGACCGCGGTGCACGGCCCTTAGTTCTAACTTCAGTGACGGCTTTCCCCGAATAAGTGGTGGGTGCGGGCGATATTGAGCTTTCAACCGCTTTAGATGAGGCAGGTGTGGAGTCGGTAGCAGGGTTAGCTGTTAAGTGTGAGGGGACGATGACTGGCGCGGGGCGTGGGGGTAGAGGCCACTTGGGAAGGATAATAAGACGTTGATAAGAATTACACGAGGCAAAGCCATGATATTAAACTTACACCCCGACGAGGTTGATTGAAATGCAGGGCCGCCCACGGAGGATATTCGCGCTCGAGTTGAATAATGTGATCTTCAACAAACTTGATGCGATGAAGGAGAGATGCCGGAGGTGACGGTACTTTTCGCATATATCATCAGAACGAGCTGACGACGGGAACAAGCAAGTCTTACCATATCGCATGGCCAGATGAGTCTCCAAATTTTCCAGTCTTTCGTCAAGACCAGGATGCCGACTTGCAGTGACCAAATGGTCACCCTCGATAATCTTGTCCGTGGTGCGATTGTTTTCACTCTTCATCTCAACTTTCAATGTTCTTCTGAGGGGACCTTCTTCGTTCTTCGCGATGTCGAATTTCATCATCACATCGCGATCGACCGTTTTGGCATCCGTTCTTGCACATGATGCACTCTCAACTCCATCACCCTCACCCTCATCTGGGTGTAGGGCTGCTGACCCTTCGCTAGTTTGAAGGCGCCGGCGTGTGAGTAAGAACTCTGCGCGGTTCGACGCGTCATTCCGGGCACGGTTTCGCGCAAGAAGCTCAGCAATGGACTTGTTGATCTGCGGAGACTCAAGATGAAAATGCGACCGCGTTGGTCATGATGTGGACTCACTGCAGATGGCGAACGGGCCTCTGAGCCTCTTTCAACACGGACATAATCCAGTTTTCGATCTTCCAAGGGACGTTCAGGAGGATCTGTAGAAATTGGTTGTAAACCCAACAGCCGCTAGACCATCACGGCTTCTTTTAAGTCATTACCGTACGTCTGGGACGCCTGAGCTCAAACGCTGATGGACATACCGAAATGCTTGATTGCAAGCCGCGTAACGCATCAGGCACGACTTTTTTCTCCCAGTCTGGATTCATAACAAGAATATCGGCCTCTAGGCCCGCTAAGCACTGAGAAAGTCCAACAGCGAGGAAAAATGTCTTCAAGGCTGCGTCCCAGTGTCTTGGGAAATCCTTGGGGGGTGGGGACGGTGATGGTGACCGGGGTCGCGCTTTTTTCTTAACGGAAGGACGCGGAGATGAGGCAACCTGAGTAGGCGGCTGGTATTGTTGAAATTGTGTGGGCTGGTAGGGGTGTTGTTGAGGATATGGGTAACCATTCAATGGCCATGGTTGGCCCTGCCAGTTGGGGTGAGGATAGTATGGAAATGTGGCGGTGTGAGGGGCCTGTAGATGGGGGTGTGGGTAAACGTGTGCATTAGACGGCCCAGGCTGGGGTTGGGTGGGCTGCGAAGACATTCTGACTGTGATGGGCACCGAGTCGAGCGGAAAGTACCCAACACCTAAGTCGAGGTTAGGGTCTCTATGTTCCTTCGAGCTACAGTGGTGCTATGAGCGAACAGCTTCCTCATGAACTCCTTCTCTCCATAAGTCGTATCCTTGATCTCAAGGAATCTCCAGATCCTCTCGACACAATTGAAACACAATCTAATGTCATTGACATCATTAATCATTACTTCCCGGACGGTGCGTTCGTATTCGAGGCAAGGCCTACCAAATTACTAATGCCGCCGCGTTATTTTCTTAGAGGAATCTCTTGGACAACTTGATGCGGTACAAACGCAGCTAGCGCAAGATGAACAGGATCTGCGCGAAGAGATTGCCCGACTTCAGAACGAGTTGAGACTGCAGCAGGGCCATGGCAGAATTCAACTCATTCAAGAAATGATATCCGTGTGTCTCGACGTATTTATCCTTCATACGTCTCTCTGACCCATTTCCTGTGTACTAGGACCTTTTGAGTCAGATGTCTCTCATCCGGGAAAAAGCCACGGAGTCTGAAGCCATCGTCCGTAACATCACGAGAGATATCCAAGTCCTTGACCTAGGAAAAGGCAACCTCGTACGGAGCATGACTATGCTGAAGCGGCTTCAGATGCTTGGTGAGTTACCTCCGCTGTTGCATAAAAACTGATCAGTATTCACAATGGCAACAGTCAATGCTCTGTCTCAACTCGAGGATTACGTCAAGGAGAAGAAGTACCCCGACATCACGCAAAGTCTATCTGTAAGCCTATCGTACGTGGGTGCCGTACATTACTCAACCATGGTCCCATGCAAAGGCCGTGAAAGAAATATCAACCTCATTTAAGCAATACACGTCTGTTCCACGTATAAACCAACTCTGGAGGCGAACCCAAGAGCTCCAAGGCGAGATACGAACTCTTCTAGAGTCGGACTTTGATACCTAGTGAGCCCAACTAAAGATATTCCGCCATACAACATTCCTGAACACCGTTGTTTTAAAGCTACTTACAAGCACCAAACTCGCCCAAAGCCCCGACGATAACGGCGGCATGTGCAACAGCTGATATCTTGGGCCCTGATGTGCGCGCTGCGCTCACTGCTCGCTACACGGCGCTTCTCCTCGCGGAGTATCGTCGAGTTTTTCGACTGACAGACGAGGCTGGACAGCTCGATAACATCAGTCGTCGCTACGCATGGTTCCGGCGGATATTAGGTACCCACGAAACTGGACTCGGGCGCGCATTCTTGTCAGAGTGGAAAGTTGGCTGGTGGTTGTTAGCGGGCTTTATCGATATAACGAGGTAAGTCCCCGTTCGTTCCTATTTGCAACTTTATGCGATCTTATGGAATGAAAGGGGCGATATGGCTGCCTTGTTATCCAAAGCGGGAAAGGACCTTACTGTGACAGTCCTCCTCGACGCGTTGCAGCAGACTAAGGACTTTGAATTGTCGATGGCAAAGAAGTTTGGTGCTTCTGTGAGCTTATCTCCTTTGTCGAGAGGTGTTCATTTGAACGATTTTGCCAGTTACAAGATATCCTCCAAGCGACATCACCGACACCAGCTCGACCTTTGCAGTCAATCAGCTCCTCATTCGAGCCGCACATGGGGGTATATGTACAACACCAGGACAAGTGTGTTCTTTTTGCTGCTCCTTGGGCTCCCGCGTTCTTACCAGGCTCTCAGGGCTATCGCTGATCTTCTTGCTCCCCATCGTGGTTCGAATACCAGGGCGTCCCTCGACACGAACCAAAGTCACTCTACTGTGGATGACGCAGAGCAAACAGCTATTGTCGTTCTTCCATCCTCGACTGAATTGTTTTACGTCTATGGACAAACACTCGAGGGTTGCGCAACGCTGTCGACAGGTAAACCATTATTCGACTTGCTTGGGGTCTTCAAAAAGTGGCTTCGGGTCTATGCTGGTGAGAAAACCCTTGCATCCTGTCAACGGGGTTTATTCCTACTTGTGTCTACAGAGGAAGTGCTCCTGTCACAAATGCGCCGGTAGATTTTTAATTCCGTCCAATATGGCCTTCTTGATTGATCTATTCCCATCCCAGAACTCGACCGCAACCTCGCCGATCTTCAGACATGAGACACGATATGAATGAGATCAAGAACGCTTGCCTTGTCATCAACACAGCCGAATACTGTCAAACAACAGCACAGGAGGTAACCATCCCCATAGAGTTGTGCCACGATCTGGAGCTGACAGATCGACAGCTCGAAGAGAAAGTCCGCCAGCGAATTCATGGTGAATTCAAGGAGCGTATTTCGCTACAGACGGAATGCGATTTGTTCATAAGGTGCGCATTGGCAGGTAACCGCCTCAGTATTGTTCCGCCTAAAGCAGGAGTTGTAAATAGTGTCGCGTTTGCAGCTATAGTCGCCCTTCTTCGGGAGCTCGAAGCCGTTTGCGAGCCGGGTCTAATGGCACTGACACGCACGACGTGGATAAATCATGAACTCGTCACCGGACAATCGCCGTACATCGGTGATCTCGTTCGCGCTCTGGAATCCATCACAGAGGCGATTGTTCCGCTGGTCGAAAGTAAGAAATATCTACGGAATTTATTCGATAAGGCGTCTAGGTAAGCATGCACCGGCCGCTCACACCTCGTGTTCCATTAAACATTAAACACTTGGGGGAAAGTCTGGTTATCACGCGGTTTACGAATGCGCTCGTGCGGAGCCGACCGCTGAAGGAGAAAGGTGCCGAACAGGTGCATACATAATAATTTCGATAAATGCCAACATATTAGCTGACTAGTGTACGATTACTAGCTCTTGATTGATCTATCAGCGCTGAAGTCATCTCTGTTGAAGCTCCCTGGGGAAACCTTATTGACTCCCGGGTAGGTAATCGATTACTAGTGAGACGTCCGCGAACCCCTGACCATGATCATTCCCTCCGCCCACCCAGGTACACCAGAAGCGTTACCAGAAGCACCCAACGATTGGAAGCTTTGCTCAAGGTCATCGTCACGCCACAGGTCCGCCGTCCTTCTTATTGTAACTGCATGTTTGACATTGATTTACGCCGTGTGTACATACAACAGGATCCAGCCGAGGGCTTTATCCTTAACTATACACTTCTGATCGGCGATGCATCCTTCACCAACTTCCAAAAGGTGTGTGTCGAAACACAGGTACAACTTTATTGCGTGATACTCACAGCCCTCTTATTATGTGATCCATATCGATCGATTATTCGATTCATTCCATCTCTTCTTGTCAGATAATTGATTTGAAGGGTACGCCACGCGCAGAACAGAACGATCTCCTCGATTTCTTCGTTACCATCACAAGCACAAAGCCCGAACTTGAACAAACATCATTTCTCACGGAGCTAGATATGGATCCTTCGACGACAAGCGCCCTCGCTCTCACAGCCCCGAACAGCAATCGAGTTGCGTCGCCTGGCATTAATCCTGGCGAAGCGCTCTTTGCAACGCTCGCATCACCACCACTTAGCAACACCCCTTCTGGCTCAGAGACCCCACCACGTGGTGATGCCAATGCTGCAACGGTCTTTTCAGATATCCGGCGCTTGATGAGCTTTGCCGTAAGACGGGACACAGCGCCGCAGTAGAATACCGTTCTGTAGTACTGTATAGCGTAAATAGGTCCTTTTTAACTTATCTAGGCTGCGACTTTTGTGACCAAAGAGGTCAAGTGTGCGTCGGATATCAAACAACGGGCGCAAACGGGTGCAAGTGAAACAAGAGCGGGCTTCAAATTACTAGACTTGTTCCCAGGTAAGTGGCCGGTCGATCCCAAGTTTGCGCCTCTCGAACCACCGCATTTTCCGGCCCGGTGCCCAACCTAAGTCTCCCTGTGCTCGCCGCAACGCACTGCCCGAAGCACCTGGCAGAGTCTCCCCGGCCTTCAGTTTGTAATCTTTGATGCTGCGGAAAAACTTTTGGTCCGCATCTCCAGACTCCTTTTCCTTTTCTCTTTCTTGGTGCTCGCGGAGGGCTTTGACGGCCACAGGCCGTGCAAGGAGTGTATCCTTACAAGGGCATCAGTGTAAGGATCGATAGTCATGTGTGCACCCTGTGGGCGGGCGTGTGCGGGCCCCGGCGGAGTTCTCAGACGTACCATATGCTCTTGAACCTTATCCCCAAACCGCCTGACGTCCTCCGAAGATCGATAACGCAGCGCCTTTCGAAGATTCCAAGTCGTCCTTTGGCGCAGCTCGCCCTCACCCACACCTTTACCCTTACCGCCCTCAGCAAGCGCGCGCGCGCGCTCGCGCTCAATAGTCTCCTCAACATCTCTCATGCCCCCTTCGACCAACGCACGAGGCGATCGTGTCTTGAGCCGGGAAGAAAGGACGTCCCACCCCGTAGCGCGCGCCGCCATCTCGAACTTCAAGTCGCGTGGGCCGTCGACGAGCTCGAGCACCGCGTGCGGGGCATTGTCCCCGGGCCGATGTCCGAACTTGTGTATGCGCGTGTACCCCCCTGGGCGCTGGGCGTAGCGCGTCGCGAGGGTTTCGAAGAGCTTGGGTGTGAGCGAGGGCTGGAGGAGGAACCCGGAGGCTTTTTTCCAGGCGGGGTGCGAGCCTTTCTTCCCTAATGTGATGACCTATCCGGCAGTTCAAAAGTCAACCGTTAAGAATAAAAAAAGGAACCGATTGGAAGAAATTCGATGACCTTTTCGGCGAGACGGGCAGCATCACGGGCTTTTGGGAGTGTGGTCTTCACCTGCTCGTGCTGGATGAGAGATGTGACCAAGTTTCTAAATAGAAATACGAGATGTATCAGACGATGATGATGTTCGAGAAACGGGAAAAGAAAATAGAGTTTTATTACCGTAGCATCAACATCCGATGCGACGATGTTCTCGAGAATTTGCGAAAGGCGACGCGATGCTTCATCAAGGGGGCGTTAGAGTTGGACAGGGACAGCGGACAACTCGGAACAAAGCCAACGTTTTGACACGCAATTTGACGGCCCGGAAGTGGCAGCAGGAAACGGTAGCTGCGGACCGCATCAATTATGAAATTGGTATCATCATTGTTGGTGGGAGCGAGCGACATATCAAGACAAAAAAAGAAACTATTGCACATTGCTAAAGAGACAAATTGAAAGGTGTAGACATAAAAGAACAGAGGCAGTGCCCGGTAAACAAAACCAAAAACAATAAAGCCCCGATGGTAAAACTCTCAAGGTCGATGATGATTAATGTGGTTGGTGATAAATGCAAACGAAATTTAGGCAGAATGATGTTCAGTGGGATGACAGTTCATTAAGGCCATTAGACGTCATCAAGGTCATGAGGTTCGTTTCCTTAGCCTTGTTGCTTCGGAAGCGCCGGCGGAAGGTGGGTCTCGATCGCGCAGTCTAGACGGCCCTGCACCAGGGCTCTGCAGGGAAAACTGGGTGCCTCCGGGTGCCGTGGGAGGAGCTGCTGGTGTACCAAACAGTTTATGCATGATGAATGGTGATGTATAGGAACGCTGTGGCAGTGGCGGGTGTGGTGGCGGGTGTTCACTCACAGCTGCGCTCGTCCGCCTACTCTCCGGCTCGCCTGGTTCATCGTCCGACGAATGACGGAAATGAATATCAGACACTGTCACCGGGACGCTCTCCGTTGGCGAGATGACAGAGCTGGTACGGGGACGTGTGCGCAAAAATGAGGAAGGATGAACGATAATGTTCGGAACCCTGTCCCCACCGCTCATAGCAGAAATAGGTGGTGCCGTGGAGATGGAGACTGAACGTGGAAGGGTTTGAGGCTGACCAACTTCTGTCCGTACGCGTAACGGTGGGATACTCTGAGCTTGTGGTCGCGTAGCGCGCAGCGAGGGTGCTGGGAACATCGAGGATTGGGGAATCTGTGGGAGGGGGCGGATATTCAAAGAAACCCGCGGAAACTCGATACCCGTGGGTGACGTGCGGGACGAGACTGGTGGATCGCGGGGGAATCCCATCACAAATGGGAGTGATATTCGTTGGGAGGGCAAAAAAGGTCCACTCCGCCGCATAGAGCCGGAAGAAGAGGATGAAGAGGAGGGATCCCGGGCTGGATGTTGTATGCTGGCAGATGATGCCTGAGAAGAAGCGGAGATATCCAGGAAGGAGTACGAAGGCTGGCTTTCATCGCTGCCTCCCTGTGCTGGGCCGCTGGAGGCAACGCCAGGGCGAGGTGGAGACAGGGGCGCTGCTGGCGTAAGTTCGAATGTCCTTCCCTCAGCGTGCGCCACCGTCTCCCGGTCTTGGTGTGTATCACTTGTGAGGTTGCCTTCATTCGATATTTGACCTAGTGCAATAGATGAAGGGGGCCGCCGCCGCTCGTCGTTGTCACCACCATCTCCAGCAGAGATTTCGTGCAAAGGAACGCCACGGCTCGACCCTCTTGCGTGAGTGCCAGGGCGTCCTACGGAGACTGTAGGACTACGCGGAAGTTCTTGAGCACTATTTCCGGACCAATCACGCAGCGAAAGACGAAGTGAAGGTCTGGACTGAATTGGCAGGTCAAGCGTGAAACTCAAACTTTCACTGCCGTGGTTCGTGGGCTGCCGGCTTTTGTCTTCTGGAGGCTTGTCTTCATACATATCATCAATGTCGTCAACACCGGGTCCGCGGACAATGTCAAGAACTTTCGAATGATCGTTTCCATTTGGGGCGACGAACGACCTTTTACGATGCAAGATACGGCCAAATTGGCGTCGGCGACGCCATAGAAAGAAGGCAGCAATGAGAAACACGAGTACTCCCAGGGTCGAGGCAACCACAATCGCTGCAATAGTGCCCCGGGACATGTGCGATGAGGAGCCTGAGATAGGATTCACCCTAGTGGAACAATTAGAATTTTGAGGGATGGATGAGATAATAAGGGACTATGCACTTACAATTGCGACGATGCAGTTGTAACATTGATCGAGCCTATGGCTAAGAGATTATTATCCACATTGGTGATGGTCAATGTGTGAGAGCTATTGTTGAGTCCTGTACGAAAGAAGAGCGTCGTTGCAACCTCAGAGGAGGATGCACCATTTAGAGTGAGAGTGTCATTATCAAGTTTCACAGAGTATCTCCCAGAAGTTGAACTACGGAATCCAAAGACGGACACAGCAGTGCCTAATGATAATAGTGCGGATAACAGTCAGAGGGAGCCAAACATGAGCCGCGGAAAGCGCACCCGAAAAATTGAAATTGACGAAGTCCCCATCATGAGTCGTGGTATGATACGTATTGTCCAGTGGAGACAATGAGGTGTTGTTGAGGAATGACCACTGGCCGGTGAATGGGAGCGACGTATCGTCGATGACCGAGGTAGAGAAGGTGGTACTAAACCGGGTATAGTCAGTATCCGAAGCGCCTCGGAACGCGCGGGAGAACAAAGGTCTGCAGTCGTCTAGGAACGCACTTTGGTGATGTAGAGTTGACGGTGATAAGCGCATGGTCGATCGCGATCAATGCGGATGTTGAGTTGGTGGGGTTATGGACGATGAGCGACAAGGTGTGGTTACCGGGCTGAAGGCCACCATATTCCGCCAATAAAGTTCCACCCGAGGTGGAAGGCGCGATGGAGGAATTTGTATGGCCGTCGAGCTGAAGGTCGTATGTGATGGGCCCTTCGGCGATACCGGACAACTGAATGCCGTTTCCTGCAGGGAAGACAGATGGAGATGGGTGGAATTTTTAAAAAAAAGGGTGATGGCGCACCCCACCACTGAATGGAAAACGCGGCACCATCCCGGGATGTGACATGAAAACTGGTGCCATTTCCCTGCTGACCGGGGAAGGTTGGGCAGGCGGAGATGGTGAAGCAGGGGTTCCAGCCCTCGAAGAAATTGGGTAGTGAGAGTGTGTCGGGAAAGGGAAAGTAGGAAAGGATGGGGGAAGTGTCATTGATGAGAAGGCTGAAGGAGTCAGCCATGCATGGGAGACGGAGGAGGGGGAGAGGCCAAGCGGAGGGGGGAGAAGGGGGGTCTGGGCGGAGGCATGACGAGTTAATATGTCACGACGGATGGTCGAGGGTCGCCCGATCTAAAAGCACGGCGCTCGAATCGACTTTTGTAAAATAAACGATGACAGGGCGAGATGAACATCGAAACGAAACAACGAAACACCCATCATAAAATTTACCCTTCCCCACATCTAATCTTATCGCCCCCATCTGCCATGTTCCTCCTCCCCATATGCTGCCAATCACTGCCAACTACGTGCCACACCCGACTGACACTCCAGCTAGAGCCATCATGCGCCCTCGAATCTCAGTGCTCCCACCTCGCGTCTAAGTTATCATGCCACATCACACATCCACGCCTGCCAATCTGGAACCCGGATCTCTGTACCCACATAGTGGATGCGCACAGCCTCTCCCCAGGAGGATAAGTTTTCACATCACTGTATACCCCTTGATTATCCGCAACCGACGTTAGCACCGTTCATCCGCGACTTGGCAACAACCCCCTGCTAAAATGTGATTCCATGATCCATACAGCAACGACTCCCCCCCCCGGAAATCTAGAAAGCACAGTCGTCAAACCATGTATCTCATGGCGCCAGCGCAGCACCCAATCAAGGACAATGCCTTACGTCCGTTAAGGAAGATGTGGTGGCTTAGTCCCAGCGCTCCGATAACGAATCGTACATGTTTGCCCACTGCGGTCACGAGCGGCGGACCGAGTGGCAGGAAGCCAGAAAGAAATGATAGCACAGCCTCTCAGATCTGCTCTGCTATTTGGAATGTTTGTCCATCATCTGCCGCCGCCGGCACCCGTGACCTCGTTGGTGTAGGCCCCTGGGCCAGATATATTTTTTAATCGAAATCCATCAGAGGTCTTTTTATCTGTAGCCGACAGCGGCGTTACTAGTGGATGGCAACTTCCGCGGGTCTCATTTGCACCCTTCGCTCTTCCACCATTCAGGCACGCGCCGACTTCACACCGCTGCGCCAACTCTTTCATGACCCCTATCCTTGCAAGGACTTCCGATTTGATGATGCAGATATGCTACGACATCTCTCTCCACAGATGACTTGTTGTTTTCCTTTTCTAGCGGTCACTGTTCACGTGTCGAGACTTCTTGCCGTGACATGCACTAACTTCGCGTCCTTCTCATCAGATGCGCCACGGAGAGATACAAGATAACGTCCCCCGTGGAATCCACCAGTCGTTACGGCTATCGTAAGTAAATCTTCGTAATTAATTACGACCCACTGGCGCCCAGCGCTACTTTTCCTGATGCATGCCAGACTTCCGAGTGTTCCCCTCGCGAGTGCTGACACCAGTTTGTCAAAGTTGATATGTCCTCTTGGATCTCAATTTGGTGTCTTACGAGCGCCCCTTTCCGCGTCCCTTTCCGTGTCCCTTCTACACATAACTTGAAACGCACGAACCGTGGCAACCCATTGGCATGCGTTTCTCAAACCTGAGTTGCACGGGCTTCTAACACCGCGGGCTTCCTTCCTTAGTTCTCGGCAAACCGACACATGTCTGACTGGCACATCCACCGTGACCTATGGACCAACCTACCGTACCCGAGCATTTGTGCAAATTGAAACGAAGCGAAGAACCCGCGTCTTGGTTTTTGTTGTATCCCTCGTTCATTCACCTCGAGGCAAAAACGCTGATCTGTCAAGCCACGTGGCGGGTCGCGATAGAGGACACGGACGTTGGCGCAACAATGAAATCAGTCGTCATCGAGTCAACCCTCCTATGGCGTTATTCGACGGCGTTGAACTCGTAATATAGTCGAGCTTCCTGAAGCGCGGTCTTATTCTTATGCCGTTATCATACGCGTACCAGCCATATACAGAACACGGTTGGTATAGACTCGTCGCGAATCTCGCCAACGCGTTACTTATCCCCTCATAGGACATACCGGCACTGTGCACGCACAGTACAGTAAGTGGGGCCGCTGTCCCATGCCGTGAAAACGAGCAACCTTCACTTCATATGGGTTTGGATGCAAGGCGACGGGAAATGGGGATGGCGCTGTCTCGGCGACACTCCGCCGACGAGCAATTGGTATAATCTTGCTGCCAATATAGCTCAGAATCGGATATCGTCAAGGGATCCTCGCTGCATAATTTCCACTTTTCTCCATCACTCCATCACATGCTGAATATGTAGGAGATCTTATAGAAAGCCGGGTTCACTCTGTGGCGCTCTTCTGCAGACGAGGTCGCCGAAGCTAAAACCCTTGTCAGAGAATGGGTTGCGTAGAGATTTACAAGATATACACGGCTCACTGGTAGGTAGGAGTGTGTACGCCTTGGATGACCTTTGAAGGTGCGTTTTTGTGGTACTACGATTGAGATTGACGAAGGCGCTCAGACTCATTGCCGCGTTGCTGTAGATACTATGCGACAGGCTGCGCTCCATGTCATATCCACTGGGGCGATGGCAATGGCTGCCAGGGGAAAGTACGCGAAGTTACATGAGAGACGATGAGAGAAAATGACCGGCTTCATGAAATGTGATATTCTGAAATGGTGACACATGTGAGAGAACAAACATATGGCCGGGGATAGAGGGGACGTTCACTGCTGGCATGGCATGTGCGTCTGTCTGGATTTGTGGAGAAAGTGCTACTAGTGGTTGCACGGCAACCACACAGGGCAATGGCAAGTACTCGAGTCGAGTCACAAATGAAAAGCCTCTTGGGGATCGTCAGAACCACGTGCATGAGAAAGCGTTGTCATTTACTGTAAGAGCAGTTGGATACCCGCAGCATGTCACGGTTTCCGAGTCGGCGTGTGCAGTTGCGAGGGAGGGAACAAGTATTCACGATGACATAACATGCCGTCATGCGGACTCGGACTCGGACTCAGAGAGGCTTGAGAAGTCAAGGGACATGAAAAAAGTAACAAAATTGTATTGCCATGGTTTTCAGTTGCAGTTATGATCGCTCTACAAGCCATGAGGTGGAGTGGCCCCAACCGAAGTCAGTACTGTACAGGAAATGAACATCATATGAACGATTCATCTGATGGCTAGTAAGTTAGGCAATTCAATACTAAATACATGATGCTTCATGGGCCCCGAAGACGTCCGACCCGACAAATCTGGCCGCGGGAAATTACGAAGTTTCGATGTTCTTTTGTTTTCCGCACTGACGTGTGAGCGAGATTGAGAAACGTCAGGCTGGAGGGAGAGAAGGGAAGAAGAAGATGATGCATTCCGAGTCATCAGTTCGGTTCGTAGCAATTGAAGAGCGTTAAAACATTTGATGCCGTCTCCCAAAAATCAATCTGGGCTGGCCACGAATGGAAAACGTTTAATTCACGCAAATGTATATCGAGGAGCGCGGTCGTGTTCAAGTTGATTGGCGTACTTACCGGAGGCCGCGGCAACTGACGAATTTAAAACATAAGAATGGGGTAAGTGGGGTCTCCACCTGGAGACAACGTGTATGCAGCCTGGGGTTTGTCGTGGCCGAAGTCAGCGGAGGGGGGTCGAATTGTAGACTCGGAATTCGGGAGAAATTTGTTTTCCAGAACAAAACGTGGACTCGGATGCTAAGTTAGCAGGAGGACATACTGCGCCCGAAGTACTACTCGAGAACATCCGAGTTTTTTTTTGATTTGGTTCCACTGCTGTCCACGTCCTCGGCGATCTCAGACTAGACTCGGAGAGAGGTCTCGTGAGCCCGAAAAATGGCTTCGAATCATTCATTCATGATCATTCATCAGGCTTCTCCGCTCTTGCGCAAAGGCCGGGAAGGGGGAATCTCTACGGCAGGCTCTGTCATGGATCATCTTGCTTTCGTAGCCGCCGCCGCCGCGTACAGACGTCGCCCACAGAGGGCCGCATGCCATCCCGCAAGGACCTCGAACGTTCAACTTCGTCAGCGCGACTTTTTTTTACCTTCAGATTTCCGGTTCTCTTCCACCTCGCGGGCCTGAGTAAACCGCGATGCCAACAATCCCAAATTTG
>Ga0137358_10000799_pt1 | contig 15657 bp, 10 predicted proteins | sample Mad1_20_16metaG_FD_105551 | JGI IMG/M metagenome (GOLD analysis project Ga0137358, IMG submission 105551) | Vadose zone soil microbial communities from Angelo Coast Range Reserve, California, USA - Mad1_20_16 metaG | ecosystem: Environmental > Terrestrial > Soil > Vadose zone | place: USA... | reverse complement strand
TCTTGTGCTCGTGTGTTTCCTGCGTGGGCAATCCCTGCGGCGGCGATGGCGTACCGCTGTCCCGGGTCTGGATCTGGGACCGCAGGGACGCTAACTGCAAGATGTGTAAGGTCGTGTACATCGAATCTCAGCCTCCTTACCGCCGGCCGCTTTCGCGCGCTTGCCGTCCCACGGAACCAGGGTGCCTCGATATTTCGCGCTACATCTGGCGGGACAAGGACGAAGTCCTCGAAGAACTCCGGCGCATGGGATACGACAACATTTCGCAGAAGGATTCAGGCGCAAGCGATATTTCTGTCCTGGAAAAAGAAATCTTGTGTATCCGGCACGGAGACAAGGCGCTGATGCACTACTATCCCGATCCTTACGGAAAGCTTCGCGTCTTGGCCTTCCAGGCTTTGTAACATTATGAGCGTCCCTTCGCGCTTGCTTTTTCGTGAACGTCAGTTGCTCCGCGCTGCCGATCTGCAGACCGAGCAGCAATACCTCCTCGGCCTGGCGGGTCGTCATCACGTAGCTCCTCACGCTTGGGGAATCGTGCGCGGTCTCTCCATTTTACTGCAAGGCGACGTGGCAACGGTACGGCCTGGTCTAGCGATTGATGGGTACGGCCGCGAGCTCGTTGTTTTTCAGCCGGTGCGACTCACCTTTTCCCAGCAGACGTCGCCACAATACGTTTACCTCTACTATTGCGAGCGCCCGAAAGGCGCGTGCGGATCGGTCCCAAATCCGCGCTTCCAGGATTCCGCGGAAGCGCAAGTCAGCGCAACGGCTTCGCCAATTCCCAGTGACAATCCCGATCTAACCTCGGCGACGGCTGCCGGCGGCATCATCGGCGCGGTCCCGTGGCCGGTGCTTCTCGGGATCATCAAAGCGCGCAGGGACGCGAGCTTGCACGTTCATTATTCTCATTGCGTCTATACGCGCCTCCGCGCTTCACTTATTTGTTCTCCTGCCGGTGGCACCGTCGTACGAGTGGGCCCGGAGAATCTTGCCGATCCATATAATTTAGGCATTTCGTTACGAAACGCCGCGAGTAATTTTCAGAAACGATTTGCCATTGACCGCGATGGCAATGCCATTTTTTGGGGAAATCTGATTCTCACCAGCGCCCAGCGCGGCGCCTTGCTGCCGACGCTAATCGATAGTGTCTTTCTGAAGGTGCAGGTCAAACCCAACGCTGCCGGCGTAGTTCGCGTGCAAACAAGCTTCACGCCCTCCACTATGACTCTGCACTTTCGCGTCAGCGGTACGGCTCAGGGGACGGCGGACGATATTCTGAAGCTCGACATCTCATTCTCAGCGACGCAACGGAAACAGGCCATCCGAAACTTCAACAAGAGTTCATCCTCGGTCGTTTTAAAAGAGGCCGATCTCAAATCCCAGAAAAAGAGTGCTGGGCTCCGCAGATTGTTTGCAGGTGTGCCTCCGCCCAAGCCTGCCACACCGGTCCTTGATGATCGCCTGCTGACGGTCGATTTCACAGGCGCGGACCTTTCCTTTGTTCCGGAAGACGTTCCAACACTGCTACCTTGCGATTGCCTGACGCCAGTAGACCATCCGGAATTGCTACCGGAAGGCTTCATATTTCTCCCTGGCGCCAATCCTCCAGCGCCGCCGGCTCGTGACCTTTACAGCCTGCATCAGGAACCGAAGGACCAATTACCCTCCGATGAGCTTCGTATCTCCGGCGGAGCCAAAAAAAACGGCGACTTTAGCCGCCGCATCGTTGTGTCGGGTCAGAATAAGAACGGTTTTATTCCGCTCCTGGCTTTTCGTGGCAACGGCAGCCTCGCGCTTCCAGGGGATCTTTCCACCGCAGCCGTGGCATCTCACCTTCTCTTCGTTGTTGGAGGAACCGCACAGCTTCCGATCGTCAAACCAGATCCTCGCGATCCTCTCTTCAACTATCTTCTTGTGCTCGCGTTTATCCAAGGCATCATGACCGCGAGCTCTCAGTTAGTAAAGGTGGATTTTCCAAGTTTCCCTACCTTCTTCGAAACAAACCAGAACTTGGACTATATGTTCTCGCTGCAAAACCTGAGCACCACCGAACCGCTCAAGCCCGACAAGTGCTCCGAGACAATCGTCACGAATACTCTTTCGGTTTTTGGGACTGTTCCATTCACCACGACCTTACAGCCTTCTGCAGGTCCGACGGCTGTACAAGTCAGTCATCCGCCCGGCCAACTCCCCGCGGGAGCCACTTCCCTTCAGGTGGAGATAGATGTCTCCATGAAACTCGGCAATCTGAGCGTTGCCGGCAAAAAACGATCACCAACAGTTCCCATCCTGCCAAGTCCGGCGGCGGATCTTTCCGGTTTGACCGACCCAATCCCACACGGAACACAATTTCCAGTTGCCATAACAAATACATCTCCCGTTGATTTGGTCCTGACCGTCGCGCAACTGACTGCGCCGGGGGCTGTCCAGAATCTTCTGGGCATCGGCAGTCCACCGCTGACCGTGCCGGCAGGCCAGTCAATAGCGCTGCCGGTCCAAGCTGGGGCGCCCGCTGCCGCTGCTGCCAACGTTCAATTCACTGTGCAGATCACTTACCACTGGATGTTTGCGGGCGGTCCCAGCAGCAACAGCTCTCTCACGTTTTCCAAGACCGTCACGGTCAGCTGAAAGCGAGGCGCATCGTGGACAACTCAACTCTGCCATCACGCGTTCATTATTTTCCGCCGCAGTATTTGCGACGCCAGGACTTTTCCGACGAGCAGGCTTACCAGGTAGCATTGCGCCGCCGTCATAACATCGCTCATCACTCCTGGGGAATCGTCATCGGTCTGGACCTCGCGGTGGAAGAAGGTCAACTTCTGGTTCGTCCCGGCTTGGCGATCGATGGTTACGGTCGCGAACTGTTTCTCCCGGCGAAATTTCCAATTTCGACCGGCGAGTTCACGCGCCTGGGCTCTAATCGTCTGGATGTGTGGCTCAACTACGACGCCATTCCCGGCTCGCAACCGCCTCCCGGATATCTCTCGTGTGACCCTTCTCATCCTGACGCGTACTATCGCACCGACGAAACGCCGCGCATTTCGCTTGAGCGCGCGCCGGTTAGCCGTGTCAGGCCGCGCCAGCCAAAACCGGTTCCCCCGGCGTTAGTCAACTCTCCTGCCCAACTGTTGACTCCGGATGACCCCCTCGTCCTGTGGCCTGTTTATCTCGGCCGGCTCAGCTTCCAACCGGACGAAACCGATCCGCTAAAACAGGTTCTCATCGACGCTACCGATCGCCCCTACGCGGGCATCGTTGCCGAAACCATCGACCATCCCGCGGACGCCACTCGGGTTGAAGTCGGCCGCATCTCGGACCGTCCGGATCAGCGGACTATCGCGGGCACGACGGTTACCTACAACAAGACTGCCTCACGAGGCTTTGCCGTGTTCGTTCCGCCCCCGGACGCGGATCCCCAGGCCGCCAGCATGCAGCTCGACCCGCGCTTTGAGATCGATACCAGTGGAAAGAATTTTTTGCGCGGCGCGACCACGCTACACGGAAATCTCGAGATGGCCGGTGGGTCCGTTCAGTTCACGGATCCCGCTCATGTCGATGACACCGTCATACGCGCCAACCCATCTATTTATCGTGCCTCGGTAACCTCCAATGATGAGCTGCGCATCGATCTCGGCGACCTTTCCAAGAATCCTGTCTTTGTGATCGGATTCACCGGCGACGACGGCACTTTTAGGCCGTCTTTGAAACTCACCTACGTCGTCCCTGACGCTTCGCCCGACCCCCAGCCAATCGTAACTGTCTATGGGGACCTCGTTCTCAACGGCCTGGTTCAGTCGCCAGACGTTATTTTTCGTTCGCTGAGCACGGAAGCGCTCAACGCTCTCATTTCCAGTTTCCAGGCGGGCGTGATCGCCGCCGGCGGCCACTAGCTTTGGTTTCACAAGGAGGTGCGTCATCCAGACGCGGATCGGTCGGCTTCATCTCGCTATTCGAACGCCGCGGGTGTCTCCAGGGGTGACCGTGGCCGTCCATTCGCTCGAGCGGGTAGCCCGCGAGCGAATCGAGGAAGTTTGCGACCGTGCGTTTGAAGAAACTTTTCAAAACGATCCTTCCGTGTTTGTCGTCCGCAAGGTGCAAACCCATGTGGCGGTGCTAGCCCCGCCGGCGGCTCTCGAGTCCCGCCTCGCTGAGCAGTGGGGCGCTCGTTTGTGCGCCTCAGTGGTTCGCGTGATCGCTTCGACATCGAACGATGAAAACGTCGTTCGGTTTGAAAATCAGGCGGCATTTGTTTCCAGCTTCCTTTCCGATTTCGTTGCGGGAACTGCCTGGGATCACTGGTATCACGGCGCGTTCCGCGTCCATCGGCGGCTTGCAGTTGACGAGGCCATCCTCGCCGTGCTTATCGAGAACCAGGATTGTCTCAGCCAGATCTTGCACCGTCTGGCGAAAGCCAATGCCCTGGACGCGGTGCTTCATGCTCTCGGGCCCGAGGGACAGCGTGTGTTGTGGACTCGCGTCTCTCGCCTGACCTCTGGTCCGTTGTCCGAAGATGCGCTCCGTATTTTCGTCCACAGCGCTTTTGACCTGGCTGATTCTCTTTCGGTATGGGCGGCTCCCCCCTCGGAGCGAGATTTCCTTCGCGGCTATCTCGTTACCCATCCGGCTGTCCCCAATTGGATCGAACCCTCTTCGCTCGCTTCCGCGGTGGCCGACGTTTTTCGTGTGCTCCTCCGCGATGGCTGGCTGTCGATCCCAGATGCCTCCCACCAAGATATGCTGGCCAAGCTGGACTCAGCTCTCAATTCTTCCTACGACTGGTTGGACAAGTCTTATCTGAAGAATTCTCTCGCTGCGCTTCTTTCTCCCGCATCGCCGGAGAGAATCGTGCGCTCCTCCACGCTTCGTCCTCCACTTCCCACTCCAGCGCAACTGCGCCTGCTTCGTTCTCTTCTTGCTGCCATCCAAATTCGGCGCTGCCATTTGGAGCCTGCTGATAAGTCCGTCCATTCGCACCTGCTGCGCATTCTCGCCGCGCTCGCCTCAACCGAAACAATTGCCAGTCAGGCCACCATTCAGCTCATCGAAAGCATAGTGGAAGCGTGGGTCACGCTGCGGACTTCCGCTGAAGGTGATTCTGCTCTGTTGAACTTGCGCCGTCGCCAACTTCATTTCCTTCTCACTCGGTTATCGCCTTCCGAAAAGATCCGCCTTCAACCCCATCTTGAATCGGTCGCCAACGCCGGCGAGCCCGCCATCGCCGTTGTCGAAGAACTTCTGCGACAGTACCCTTCCATCCCGCAGGCGCCGGCTCTTGCAGAAATCAACTCGGCCTGTGGCGGTCTCTTCCTCCTGGTTCGAACGGTTCAGGACCTTCGCCTCTCTACTTTGCTCAAAGAGAGCGGATTCGATTCGCTTGAGCCAATGCTGGTGGCGCTTGCCATTCGAATATCTGGTCCGGCGGCGGCCCTGGACGGCAACTTCGATGCCGGGGCAGCCCTCTGGGCTGGCATCAAGGCGGAGGAATCCTCTTTTCATTTGTCGCGCCTGGCAACGCTTGCCTCTCAGCTGTTTCGCGACAAGCTCGCTGAACTGGTCGCGGCCCAGCGACTGGTCGAAACATTCTCATCGGCGGACTTCGTGGACCAGCCGCTTCCCATAGCCCTGCCTCCAGAAGTTGCGAACGTTGTTGATTTCGCGGCTGCTTCTTTGCTCCACGGTTGGGCGCGGTGGCTTCCTGGTCTCTCTCGGTCAAGTGTTCGCCTCCTGCTCGAACAATTCGTGCAGCGCTCCGCCATTCTTCATCTCTATTTAGACCGCATCGAGGTAAGTCTTTCACCCGGCCCGCTCGACGCAATTCTGAAAATGGCCGGATACCTTTCGGATTCGCCCAATGCTTCATGGCTCGGCAATCGGTTTGTCCGATTCCGGACCGCTTCTTAGGTGAGCCATGGAAACCATGACCCTTCCCGATATCGTCCTTCGCGGTCCTTACTTGCAAAGCATCGACCATGTCCACGATGAACTCACCCGCATCGAGCTCCTCGTCCGAGCTCAAGTCGTCCGCTGGCAAATGTCCTCCGCTTGCGCCGGCCCAGAGCGCGACTGGGGCATGGTGCTGGTCTCCCGCGACGAAGTGGACCACTACTTGAAATCTTCCATCGAAGCCCCCGGTACTCTTCCCGCCGCGGTCTGGAAGTGTGTCAAGCCCTGGTGGGATCAAGCCGATCAGCTCCGCGCGCAGATCGACAAACACTGCAAGGACCATCCCTCCCATGATCTCCGCCTTGACGCACTCACTGCTCTTTTCAATCTCAGCTCCTCCGAAAAAGACATCCTTCTCCTGTGTCTCCTCGCGGAATCCGGCGAACGCTTCCGTCGCCTCTTCGCCTACCTCCAGAACGATGCCTCCCGTCAAACGCTCAATCTCGATCTCATCGCTCAAATTCTTCGCGATTCACTACCTTCCTCCGCCAGCGTCCGAGATCTCTTTACTCCCTCCGCGAATCTCCTCCGCCATCACCTTCTCGTCGTCAACCTAGACCCCGCTTCCCCCGATCCTCTCCTCTCCCGTTCCGTCCGCATCGACGATCGCATCGCCTCCTATCTTCTTGATTCCGATGCGCCGGACTCCCGCCTTTTTGGAATCCTGCAGCCTTCTAGACATTCCGTCGTCGAACCCATCTATGTCCGCGAAGACGCCCGCGAACTTCTTGAGCAGCTTCCGGAGTCACTGTATTTCCGTCTCCGTGAACAGCACGAAACTGTCCGCCTCTTTCTTTCCGGACCCGATCCCCGCCTCGCCGCAAAAGTCGCTCGCAGTGTCTCCGTAGCTCTGCAACTTCCTCTTCTCGAATTCGATGTCGCCGCCGCTCTCCGCAGCAATCAGCCCTTTGAGCTGCTTATCGATCTCGCTTATCGTGAAACCCTTCTCGCAGGCGCCGCCCTTTTCTTCCATTCCGTCGAACCCATTCTCGCCGCGGATGCCGATCGTTTCCGGTGGGATTACCTCCAGTCCTCGGCCGCTTCCTTCCCCGGCCTCTCCATGGCTGCCGCCGACTCTCTCGCCATTCCGTCCGGCTCCGTCAGCGACGCGCACTTCTGGGTCGTCGATCTGCCTTTGCCGGACTATCACACCCGCAGAGCCCTTTGGCTCGGCGAATTGCCTCTCCATGTCGACTCCTCACTCACCGATCCTGATCGCGAACGCCTGGCTTCCGATCTCGCCTCCTCTTTTCAAACTACTCAAGCCCAGATCGAAGACGCTCTCCTGGGCGCTTCCAATCTCGCTCGCCACGAATCGCCATTCGCCTCGCAATCCGCTCCCAATCATCTTTTCGAAGCCTGTCGCCGCCAGGCCAGCAAGCGTCTCGTCACCTTCGCCCAGCGCATCGAACCTCGCCCTTCCCTTTCCATCTCCGATGTCGTTCTTCCCGAACCCAACAAACGCCAGCTTCTCGATCTGCAGAATCGCATCCACTACCATCGGGAACTCCTCAGCCGTTCCGGACTAGACGACTCCATGCGTCTCGGCAAAGGCATCCTCGCCCTCTTCGCTGGTCCGTCCGGCACCGGCAAAACCATGTCCGCCGAGGCTCTCGCCAGCAGCCAATTTGTTGATCTATACCGCATCGACCTCTCCGCCGTTGTCAGCAAGTGGATTGGCGAGACCGAGAAAAATCTCAGCCGCATTTTCTTTGAAGCCGAGAGCTCGAATGGATGGCTTTTCTTCGATGAAGGTGAAAGCTTGTTCGGCTCCCGCGGAGATATTAAGCACGCTCAGGATCGCCTTATGAATCTTGAGGTCAACTATCTCCTCCAGCGCATCGAGGAGTTTTCCGGCGTCGTTATCCTGGCCACCAACTACCGCAACAATATCGACGACGCTTTTCTTCGCCGCATCCACGCCGTTGTCGAATTTCCTCAACCCAATGCCCAGTTCCGCCTCGCCATCTGGAAAAAACTCCTCCCTTCCCCGGAGCTTCGCGACTTCGACGATCAACAACTCCGCAAACTTGCCGCTCGCTTCGAAATCTCCGGCGGCAATATTCGCAACGTCGTTCTCGACGCCATGTTCCGTTCTTACGGTACGCGCTCCAGCGTCCTCACGCTCCGCCATCTCGTCGACGGCATGGCGCGCGAGTGCCAGAAACTCGGTCGCCCCATCCTCGCTCCCGAGTTTGGCGAGCAGTTTTACGCCTGGGTCGTCGAGGACATTCTCGATCCCAAGCCCATCTCGAATGCGGTCGTCACCTGATGGCAATGGCAGAAAAAACGAAAGCGCACGAGTCTCGGCATCTCGAGAAGCCGCACACGCATCCTTTCGCGCGCGCTCCCCTTGTTCCCACGCACCAAAAACTCAAGTCCGAACTTGGCCCGCCACCACAGACCGCTACGCCCGCCGAACGTGCCCGCGCCAGCATCTCCCTGCAACATAGCGTTGGTAACGCCCGCGCCGCTCAAGTCCTCCACAGTGATCCACTCTCTCCGCAGGCAGCGCCTCTCGCAGCACAACCTGCGCCGCACAAATTTCCAGCGGAGCCGACAAAGTCAACCACTCACGCGGCAACTCATCCCGCAATGGTGCACCAGCAAGCGAGAGAGACTTCGGCCCCTCAGCCAGCTCACGCTCCGAAAGACACGGCCATCGCCAAGATGGGAGCTCCACTCGCTCCCGCAGCTCACCACCCCATTCCTCACGCCATCCACCACACAACTCCTCACACGGCTCATCACGCTACGTCTTCAGCCGCTCCCCACTCCGCCGCGGCGACTGCCCACGCAGGCAAACCTCACCCCGGCCACCCTCACGCAAAATCCGCCGATCATTCCGCCGCGGCCCACAAGGAAGCGCCTACGCACGGCGACAAACACGCCGCCTCACCGTCAGCTCACGCCGCCATAGCTCCTGCCGTTCATGCCCTCCATCACCGAGCCGCCGTTTCACGCAAGCATCCCTCGCCCGGAGCGCCCGTCGCCTCCGCCCAATCCTCCGCGAAGATCCCAGAGACGGAAAAGATGCGCGGCGCAGCGGCTCAAACCGTCGAGAATCTCCACGCCGCCGACGCGGAAAAGATCCGGCGCGACGAATTCAAAACCAAACTTAAAGAAGCCATCGAAAAGGCCACTCCCAAGCCCACCACCGAATCCCAAGCGGACAAGGTGATGAAAACGGGTGCCACCGAAGCCAGCGGCGCTTTGCGCGGTCAATTGGCCACCGAGCGCGACGCCGCCGCTGGTCCTCTCAAATCCGCCTCGACCACCGAAGCCTCGGCCTCGGACCAGCACGCCGATCCAAAAACCGATTTGCACCCCGAGACTGTTGGCGCTCCTCCCGCTCCCGTCTCCGCCGCTCCCATTGTTCCCGCACCGCTCCCCCCCGAGCAACTCGACTACTCCTCCGATCGTGCTCCCACCGATCGCGCCATGGCCGAGGGTGGCATCTCCAAAGAGCAACTAAAAAAGGGCAATGAGCCGGAGTTCAACAAAACCGTCGCCGACCGGGAAAATGTCGAGAAGAAAGAAGCCGCTGCCGAGCCGAGCTATCGCAAATCCGAAGCCGTCCTTCAGGGCCGCGCTCATACTGCCGCGGATGCCGTCATCACTCACGGTCTCTCCTCCTTGCATGGCGTTCGCGGCTTGCACATCGGCAAAGTTGTCGGCCAACAGCTTGGCACCTCCACCAAGAACTCTATGGAGCGCCAGCGAATCACGCAGAAAATCGCCAGTATCAAGGACCAGGCCCACGCCGATGTCACAGGCACCCTGAAACTGATGGAGACGGGCGCCACCACCATCTTTGAGGCTGGCCTCGCACGGGCCGAGCAGGCCTACAAAGACACGTTCGAAGACGCCAAGGGGGGCCTCGGTACTTGGTTAACCACCTGGGGCAGCGATTGGGAAGAACTCATCGAGAATTCCCTCGGCAAGGCGCGCGTCGAGTATCTCCATCAGGTGGACATCGCCATCGACGACGTCGCCAATTTCGTAGATACCAGCCTCAAGGCCGCAAAAAAACGCGTCGCCGACGCGCGCACCGAAGTCAAAAACTTCGTGAAGGGCCTCGACCAGAGCGTCCAGCAATTCGGCGAGGAGGCCCTTCATAAGGTTTCGGCAGACTTTGACGCCATGGATTCGGAGATAGACCAGCATCGCGATGCCCTCGTCGATAAACTCGCCCAGCAGTACAAAGCCTCCTATGAGCGCATGTCCGCAATGGAGGAGAAACTTCGCGAGGAAAACAAGTCCCTCTGGCAGCGCATCTACGACGCCACCGTCGGTCTTATCAAGAAAATCCTCGCCTTCAAAGACATGCTCCTCAGCATTCTCGCCAAGGCCGCCGACGTCATCATGGACATTATTTCCGATCCCATCGGTTTCCTCGGCAACCTGGTTTCCGGCGTCATGCTCGGCCTCAAGAACTTCAAAGACAATATTGGCGCTCATCTGAAAAAGGGTCTCATGGACTGGATCTTTGGCGCTCTCGGTGGCGCCGGCCTGAAGCTCCCAGAGAACTTCGACCTCGAGGGCATTGTCAGCATCGTTCTCCAGGTCCTTGGTCTTACCTACGCCAATTTCCGCGCCAGGGCCGTCGCCATCGTTGGCGAGCCCGTCGTCGCCGCTCTCGAGCAAGCCGCCGAAGTTTTCAAGGTCATCCTCTCCGAGGGCATTCCCGGCCTCTGGCGCTTCATCAAGGAAAAGTTGAACGACCTTAAATCCATGGTCCTCGACGCCATTTTTGACTTCATCAAGGAACGCGTGATCATCGCCGGTATCACCTGGGTCATCGGCTTGCTCAATCCCGCTTCGGCCTTCTTCAAAGCCTGCAAAGCCATCTACGACATCGTGATGTTCTTCATCAACCGCGGCTCGCAGATCTTGGCCCTCGTAAACGCCATCATCGATTCCATGGCCGCCATCGCCAAGGGCTCCATCGGCGTCGCCGCCAAGTGGATTGAAGACGCCCTCGCCAAAGCCATCCCCGTCGCCATCGGCTTCCTCGCCAGCTTGCTCTGCCTCGGCGACATCAGTGGCACCATCAAGCAAACCATCGAAAAGGCCCAGGCCCCGGTCAACAAAGCCATCGACTGGGTCATCAACCTCGCGGTCAAAGCCGTAAAGGCCGTCGGGAAGTTCGTCGGTGGCGCGCTTGGTAAGCGCGACACCGCTCACGAGGACGACCCCGAAAAAGCGGCGAAGATTCAGGCCGGCTTGATCGCCTTGCACGCGGCAGAGGCTTCCGCGGCCCACGAGGGTGAACTCTCTCCCAAGGAAATCTCGAGCACAGTGAAGAAGGTCAAGTCCCAGCATCCTGTTTTCAAATCGCTCGAGGCCGTGCCTAAAGCCGATGGGTGGGAGTATGAATACAGTGCCAGCGAAAGTCGCCGTGAACCCTCGCCGCTACGTCGCCATTTTGAGGATGAGGAGGTGTATCAAATCATACGAGACGTGGCCAATCTGAGATTCGGCAAAGCGTCCAAGATTGTTGAAAAGCAGTCTAAGGCCGGGGACGAGTCTCTCGTGATCAAGCCGGGTCAGCAGCCCCTCGTACTTGCACCCAAGATACTTACTCGGGAAGATATACCTGAAAAGGGGAAGACCGTACGTATCGACGTGGGTGACGCGCCGGTCTTTGCAAAACAAGGGATTGGACCAGGCAACCTCATCGTCGCAGGCTTGGGCAAATACAGGGAGATCGCTGCTGAATTCGAGAGGCAAGGTTGGGATGGTCCGAAGGTTCATGCCTTGGTCATGCATGAGCTCAAGACCGGTGAAGGTCCTCTACCCATAAAGCGCTTCACCGCCCTCGTCTTCGGTGTGGAACCCGCTCGGCTGACGGTGGCGGGTGTCACGGGCCCATTCAGCTTGATAAGCATGGGTAAGGGCGAATCTCCGGACAAAATGCTTGGTCGCGAGCCCGAGGGCAAGGAGCTACCAATTGGGGGTGGTAAAGATCCGGTTTCCATGGAAAAAGCCGCCAAGGCAGGTCGTCGGGCCGACGAGACCATAATCGAAGGTAAATCCTTCCCCGAAGGCACCAAAATCCAGGAGAGAACCGAGGAATTCGTTCAGAGAGTCGTGGACCTTACATACAATGTGTTGAAGGGCCAGCCAATCAAGTCGCCGGATACGTTGCGACTCCGAATTGTCGACCTGCTCGAACAATTCGACAAGGCTGCTGGAGTCCGTAGATGACTCATGTCGTCTTTAAGATCGGTCCGCTCGAGCAAGGCGCTGGGGACGTTTACGCTTATTTTGTCTATCCTGGGGATGTCGATCATCGAGCCTTCTTTGGCCATGATGATTCCTCCGTTCTGTCAGAAATTCTCGGCGTCTACTCGCCGGCCGAGTTGGCGTGCGAACCTCAACTCTCGGCGGCAGCTTCGCCACTGGGCATAGCCAGCCGGGAACTCACTCCGGACGAAGCCAAGCAAATCGGCGTCATGGCGTTCGAACTGGCGTTTCCTGGCCAGTTTAACCACATACACGCAGCTGCGTTTTTTCAACTCGCCGCGGCAAGCAAGCTGTTTTTCGAATCCGCGCCTTGGAATCGGCCGTTCGCGCGCCAGACAATTGGTATCGCTGCGACCGGAAGTGTAAAGCGCAGGCTTTCCGCTCGCATTCTTGGTTCGAAGGGCGCGTCGGTTGGACTCGCCCTCTACCCAAGTTCCCAGGCGATCGATCGAATCATTGATCTTTTTGAAGCTGGGAAATTTGAAGAAGCGGCGGACATCGAAACGCTGGGCCTCAGCCTTGAAAATGGCCCGCCGTTTGCAATCGACGCCATGCGCCGTGCTTACGGATTGCCTAAACTTCCCGCGCCACTAAAAATTGAGGCGGGTAAACGCGCAAGGTTGGACGATCTAGATTTTCTGCTGCTGGCGGCAGCTCTTCGGGCCGTTTCAGTGCTATCGAGTGAGAACAAAGAATCGAATTCTCAAGTACGTGTCGGTGAATCAGAAATCTTAGTTATGGCCTATCTGTTATAGCGTGAGCCCTGAAATCGGCTGTTGCATTGCTTCGACGCAATCGCGTTGCATCCATTTCAGAATCTCCTCAGGAAACTCGAACTCGACAATTACCGAGATACCTCGTCTAATAAAGTGATTATCCTAGACTTACCTCGAACGAGTTTCCCGCGGGAGTAAGGTTTCCACCGCGGTCCCACCAGCTCGGAACGCCCGAAAGCTGTTGGTACTCTTCTTCAGTTAAGCTTAGGGAAGCCGCCGCGACGTTCTGCTCGAGATGTTCGATCGAGGAAGTCCCTGGGATGGGCAGCATAATGGGAGATCGGCGCAGGAGCCAGGCCAATGCGATCTGCGCGGGGCCCCCCGCACGGTGTGCCTGTGCGATTCGGTTAAGCACTTCGCCGGCAACCTGCCTGCTCCCAGCCGGAACCAGGGAATGAACGCAATTCCATTTCCCTCACAATAATCCACCACGTAGTCCCATTGCCGGTCGGCAAAGCTATAGCGGTTCTGCAGGGAGACAATAGGGACAACTTTGCGCGCTCGCTCGATGTGCTCTTGCGTAACGCTCGACAACGCGACCAGGCGAATCTTGCCTTCGCTTCGCAGTTGAGCCAGGTTTCCACCGTTGCCTCAAGGGAGACGACACGATCCGGAATATGCAGTTGATACACGTCGATGCGGTCCAGCCGCAGTTTCTTCAGGCTCCCCTCGACCGCTTTGCGAAGGTGCGATGGACTTGCCTCGGGGGTCCACTGATTCGGGCCGGGACGGTTCCAGCCTCCCTTGGTGGCAATTACAAGGCCAGCCGGGTATGGAAACAGCGCTTCGGCAATCAGTTCCTCGCTTATGTTTGGGCCGTAGGAACCCGCAGTATCAATGAAATTGATATCAAGCTTGTTGCCCACTCTCCGTGCGCGAATGGATTCTACGTGAAGGAGTCGAAGGACGCGATTGCAGTTGAACTGTCTTCATCGTGATTCTCTGCAACCGTAAATCTTTGAATCGATCGCCTACGGCGCTGATGGATCGATCATGCCGCGAGTGACGACTGGCAACACCATGGCCCCTTGCGTAGTGATTGGCGAAGGTGCCGCAGAGGCCCGGTGACTCACAACCTGTGACTTCAAAGGGTGGAGAACAGGTACCAAATGAGCCCAGAGAGCGCTCCGTTTTCCACCATTTTCCAATTACCAGGAATTCTGTTTTAGTTAAGTGCCGCCAGTTCAGCGTGTTAGGGTTTACTAGAGCAAGCTTGGGAAGCTCCTATTCTGCCATTGAACTACGCCCGCTCGCTCTCAATCTTGTTGATTATACATGACTAAGCGAATCGCGCGCACAGCGCGTATTTTTCCTCATTTTCCAAAATTGGCAAAAAACCATTCTTTCTCGAAGATCTTCAATATATGCGCGTCGTGCCTAACTTCGTAAGTCTTTTTCGCCCAGCAAATTAGAGTGATTCCTCGCCGATTCGAGCGCCGGTCATGAGCAAGATCCGAAGCTGGCAGGGCTTCGGATGTACAGCGGATAGAATCTGTAGTTGTTACCTCGGCGTAGCGTGGTATGATGGAGCCATTATGATGGCAAAGACTCAGATCACACTTGAAACCGAGATGCAGCGCCGCGCGCGTCAACGTGCCAATGATCTCGGGGTGTCTCTGGCAGAGTATTTTCGCCGTCTACTCGCACGTGACCTTGCTCGTCCCGAGACGGCGGCTCACGTGGATCGTATCTTTGATCTCGGGGCTTCGGGCGGCTCAGACATTGCGAGCCACAAGGATTCCATGATCGCCGAGGCTTTCCGATCTACGCGCAGAAAACCGCGCCGCCGCTAGCGTTCTCGCCATATGAGCTTATTTGTCGACACTTCCATTTGGTATGCCGCGGCAGACTCTTCCGACCGCAACAACGCTCGATCAAAAGCAATTCTCAAGTCCGGTGAAACGCTAGTGACCTCGGATCACGTTTTGGTCGAAACATGGACGTTGCTTCACCACAAGCTTGACCGCAAAGCTGCGGAGCGATTTTGGGAAGGCCTGCGGAGCGGGATAGCGGTGATCGAGGCGGTTACTTTGGCGGATCTTGAGGTCGCGTGGGACCTTGGCGTTTCCTGGCGTGACCAGGATTTTTCCATCGTGGATCGCACGAGTTTCGCTGTGATGCGACGTCTGGGTATCGACCAGGTGGCGTCCCTCGATGCTCATTTTGCCGTATTTCGCTTTGGTCCAAAACGGCGCCAATCCTTTCATGTTCTTAGATAACGTCAAGCCGCTCCTCTCGAACGCCTGACTTGGGCGCACGCCAATCGACTCCAACGATTCCATCCATTTCTTCTGATTACTAATGTTTCGATCGGGCTACGAGTCGGCAACTCGGAAGTTATGTTTGCTGCCACAAGGACGAAAAGTCGGCTTTTCGTGAAAGTGGATCGGGATGTTGTCAGTGCAAGCTAACGCGATCTTCTCGAAAGAAATCTCAACCCACAATCCAACCCACAACACGCCGTGTCTTACGCGATTTTCTATGACTTACGCAGCCCTTTGCAGTTCCCCGCGGTTTTGTAAGTTGTTGTAAAACCTATCAGGGGGCCGCTGTCACGGCAGAGACCGCAACTCGCTAGTGCGCCTCGTCGCTCGTCCATTTTCCACTATTTTCCAATTACGGCTTGTTTAAAATCTCGTAAGTGCCGCCAGTTCAGCGCATTAGGGTTAACTAGAGTGAGCTTGGG
>Ga0137358_10000798_pt1 | contig 15679 bp, 16 predicted proteins | sample Mad1_20_16metaG_FD_105551 | JGI IMG/M metagenome (GOLD analysis project Ga0137358, IMG submission 105551) | Vadose zone soil microbial communities from Angelo Coast Range Reserve, California, USA - Mad1_20_16 metaG | ecosystem: Environmental > Terrestrial > Soil > Vadose zone | place: USA... | reverse complement strand
TGATGACTGCTCTCGTGAAAGACCCTTTGTAGGTTTTCCTTCAGTAACATAGTTCCACCCCTTTGACTTTTGACCCATTTTAAGGTCCTTTGTTTTTCGAGAACCCGTAGACCCAATTGCTCTCGGGATTCCACAGTATCACGAGATAATCCCTCGCAAGGACGCACGAGACCTTAGGGTGATACGGCAAAAGTTGGATGCAGACAAGTACGAAACGCCTGAGGGTTGGGAAACCGATATAGACTTGATGACCCGTAATGCCATCCACTTCAATGGTGAGGAATCTGAAGTGGGTCAAATTGCCGTGGCATTCAGGAATCGGATCAAGGAGCTGCGGGCACAACAGGGTTCGAAGAAACGGAGGGATAGTGAAAGGCCTGGGGATCAGCAGCAGCAGCAGCCTGCGACAAAGAAAGCTAAGTTGAGTTGACGTAATTTCGGTGTATTTTTGTACGTACGCTGCCGTATCTAAGTACCATTATCATATCAGAGCCAACAGCGGCCTGACCTGAGTCTCTCATCATATCCGAACCACCCTCAGCATGAACTGCCCATTTTTCCCATTTTATTTAACATGAAGGGTTCTTTGGAGTGGGACGTCCAGGCTTTCGTCTAAAATTGGTTTGTCATCGTTCAAACTTTACAACTGACAACGGAGTGATGTCCCTGAACAATACAATAGACAAAGATTTTGACACATGGCGACAGGTGACAAATAGATTCTCGGAGGGAATAATTACGCCCAGATAAGGCCATGACTGTATGCGCGTCATCTATTCCGGGACATCGATGGATAGGAACACAAATATTAGATCAGAACTATCTAGTGGCGCACGACGTTTCCATCCGAACACGCGGCCGAAATCAGCGAACGGCCTTTGATATCAGGCTCCTAGTCCCCAGTCCCGTTGAGAACCATATGGTAGGGATCCTTTTAGATCTGGTTCCTTTGTACACGCATTCGAACGCCTGTTATCTCGTACCAACTGGTGCAAGAATACACCATTGTCAGACACGCGATCTAGGCCCAGACTGACAGAGTCGATACCCCAACTAAAACGGCGGTCCTGCTGCAACCCTATTTTCGCTACCTCGACCAGGGAGTCTCTCTAACCCCTCAAGGACGAAGTGACTGATCGCCCTGGCCATACTTTCGCTAAGCATCGGGTCACTTTGTCACAGAAATTGAACTTTGATGCTGTCCTTATGGAAGCCGCCGTTTGCATATCCATCATTCAGTCTCGTCGATCCTATTCTGTGCGTCAACGCGTCAAATATCGATCATGCATCCGTGCCAGTGGGTTTGACTCTCGAACCCATACCGCCAAACGTTCTATATGGCGGAGGCTCCTTGTATATGGACAAGGTATTGAGAGGTGAATTAAAATGCCGACATGTTTTGGATGAAGATGAGTGCGTAGTTGCTAGCGCACTCATTTTCATCCAAACAATGCCAGTGAACTGTATACCTTGACAGTCTTCTCAGGGAGTATCTCGGCTAGGTGTTGCTCATCCGCAGCCTGTCCTGTCCGAAGTAAATTCTTGCATGAACGCAAGACTAGGTAGAGATGGAGCTTGCAGTACTGCCATATCCACCTTGGGTGACTCCGAGCCAAGCAAAGCCGTCGTTGACATCGGCAACCAAACATGAGATGTTTAACTACTTCTGGTCCGTCCCATAGTCTGGATCCGTCGGAGCCTTGGAACATACATGATCACTGGGGCATTGACCAAGGTCAGTCCTAAATGTGACTTATGCTGAATTCGGCTTCACCGCTGACACACCGGACAATGGTGAGACCTGAAAGGGATAAAACAGCGGGTCCTACATTGCTATAGCACCTTTCGTTGTTCATACAAGGTCCCACTCACGAAGCACTCATTCCCCTGGGAACTCAGAAATGAACATGACAAGACACGCTTTAGCGAGGTGGCAAGCTTCTCGCTACCAACAAAGAGGAACAAAGGTTCGCTAGTTAGTTTGTACTGCATTGTACCAAACATCTGAACGCTACCCTGACGTTTTCAGGCTCAGGATACTGTACGTCGAAACGTCCCTTAAAGAGGAAGCAGTTGTAACTTAAGATTAGACGAGCTAAAAATAAAGGAATGGAGTAAACGGCAATCTCGGCCGTAGCATGCGAGCGCCGAATAAAAGGGTTACAGAACTATATGTCAAGTTTTCTATGGCCGAAATATCTCGTACAATGGAAGCGACTAGTCCGAGCGCTCTGAACTCGACTCGGAAGATCAATCATACCGACTTATCCGCACGAATATACTGTATGGGAATATGTTAAGGCTGATGAGCGGTGAATCAGAAAGTCTTGGCCGCCGCGAGTGGATACTGCTGTGGAGAGGTTTGAAACCCCACAGCCAGCGGAACTGATATGAGAGCCATTATGAAGAGATCTGCTGGTAATGGTTCTGCGTGACAACAACAGTACCCAGGCGCAAACTGCGCCGATCCCATTGACACAAGGAACGAAGGAACGTCGACGGAATTTACGGAGCTTGCTTTAGACCCGGCCAGGCAACGAGTATCAACACTCTAGGGAAGATCAGGAATACGATGGCGACAAAGGCTCTCGCTGCTGCGGTGGCGATGGTCTGCTGCGGCCAATACAAATAAAGTGTTATGTGATAAAATATGCGCGCTTTGGTGGCGGATTGCGAAAGCAGGTTTCACACAGACAACCTCTTTGAAGGTTCTGAGGGAGAGGGCTCTAACCCAATATATGGTGATCCATGCCAGTAGCTATGGGCCCACTTTTGCGACAGGGTGTACCAGGGGTCCAATTCCAAAGAGAGATACTTGGCACACTGGTACAACGTGGTAACTGAAGGGGGCAAGACCAACGCCAACCAGGCTGTGCAGATGCAGCGCAGCAGGTGTAGTAGTAGGCGGCGTCCATCAGACAAAAGACATCAGAGGGTCTGTCTGACAGTTAGCGAGAGGGCCTGGCCGAGGCGCGACTCGGTCGGAGCGCTGGACAACAAACAAACATGCCCCCCCCCACATCCCCAAAGAGACAGTGAAGGGGATCACCTGGCAGACCCATAAAAAGCAGAAAAAGAACAAGACAAATAGCTCAAATAGCTAGCTCCGCGTCAAGTGAGCGTGTGCGGGGTTTTTTTTCGACTAGACCATCTATGTATGTAAAAGCGGGGTGGGTGCAAGTGGGTGGGGGGCGCCACTGCCATCTGCCATGCCATGCACAAACGGGCAAATCCGGAGTCAATTTGCCGAAAAGCGAAGCGTGGAACGCCAGCCGGCGGACGATTGGCGCTCGGACCCCACGGCGGACTGGACTGGGGTAGGGTCCGCGTCCAGTTTAACGCCAAGGCGTAAAGTCGTACACATTTTTGGCTAACGGACCTTGTGAAACTCAAGGTATCAGCTGTCAGGAACAGAACCCGAGATGAGCCGTTGGCTGGGGAAGGGGTCTTGATGTTCCCAATGCTAATCGTGACCCATCTTCACCCGTACTTGGCCCGCAGCCAAAAAAAATTTCGGTCCTCTTATGCAGCAGCGTGAATACCGGTGGTGAAAATTATTTTCAGCAGTGAGGCTTCGGGCTTCAGGCCTTCAGGACTCAGGGGAATGGTGGCTTCCCGTTGCTTCCCGTTAGGTCACGTCTTGCTCGCGTGCGGCACCGCAACAGTTGCTTAAATCTCTTCAACACAGTACCAAAACTTTCACGCGGGCCTTAATGGTGTCACAACATGAGCTAACGAGCGCTATAATTCAACGAATTACGCGTAAGGACGATCTCGGTGTATAGGTACCTAATGAGGGTCAAGTGCGTACGTGGGTAAAGAAAGGTAGCTATCATGGTGACGTAGTACGAGCAACAACCCAGGCAAGGTAGGTGAGTTCGGCAAGCCCGGCTGGCGAGTGCGAATCACCAAACCTACACTCTGGACAATCGACCACGGACATCCCACATCACCGCATCCTCGACAAGGTCGCTCAAAGCATGCGCATCAACTCAAGACTCGAACGAGCGGGAACTAGCCCCGCCACATAAGAGACGAGGTGCACGAGCGTGAACAGCCGAGTCGAATCAGCAGAACGAGGGTGACGAGGTGAATTCCGAGTGCACTGCGAGGGTTTGGGCTGGACATCACTACTGAAAAGAACAAAAGCACGAGTGCCGTCCCGCCACCATACCCAAATGCCCTCAACACCGCGTGCTCAATTGGAGAGCGAATAGGTAGGAGGGAGGCGTAGCAGACATCACCAGCGTTGATCAGACGCAAGGGAAGCCGTGTTAGGCATACAGGGCATAAATCAGTTGATAATAAACGTTAGTGTGCAGAATGACGTCGCAAGGGTCGCGGGGGCTGGACGTTGACTGGGGAAAGAAACTTGAGGTCGTGGATGCGTTCCGATGAAAACGAGAGAGGCGAGAATGCCGGTGTATTGGCGCACATATATATGATGGTGAAGCGATGCCCAATGAAGGGATAGCTTGATGTGCAGGCGAGTGGATCGATCGGGGATGGAAGAGACATGAGACGGTGAAATACAAGATGAGCCGGTCCTTGAGGCGAAACGCTTCATTGCTCACGAAGGGAGCACAGCGTCTACAAGCCTCCAAAGGTACGCGGTCTTGTGTCAGTGCCTTGTCATCTAGTCATCGAACCGAACGAGAGTAATCGCCTTCTTGACGCCTTTCGTCGTTATCGGATATCACGATGTCGCCACCAACAATTGACCGCGGGTCAACCATCTTCGGGGTGGACGACATGAAGTACAGAACCAACGGCTCGGCCGAATGGATCTGACGACCTCCAGACAAAATGAAGGGACTGTGCATCGCCGAAGCACACCCAGTCGGGTCCGTCCCAAACGCGAGAACACCAATGGAAATAACTGTGGTGGGGCGACGGAAAAGAATATGCAGAAAATAAAAAAAGATAGAGTGCGGGTAGAGTCCATGCGTTAATAAGAAATGCATCGTCCTGCAATCCGGGCAGGTTCAAATATCATCGATCATCAAAACGTGAGGGCGGAAGGGTAGTCCGCTTTTCGTAAGACCACAACGGGGAAGGGGAGGAAGGCAATGAATGAATGACGAGAAGGCTCCAATGATGGTGAATCAGAAAGACGACTGCTGAACGGCGGCCACAGCGGCGGCAGCAGCAGCATGACGTTGCTCGGCAGTGCCCAGCATCAACGCCTCGTTGACCCTTGATAAATAATGTCAGTACAATGACAAGGTATTTGCTCTAGAAGCGAACGCACTGACGAAGGCGGGCAGTCTCATTTTCTGCCTGCTGGAGCCTCGTCTGAAGCTGCTGTTGGGTCATCTCCAAGTACTTGATGTGGGTGGTGGCACGGTCCAAGAGAGAAACCTTGCTGGACTTCTGGTTCGAAACGGGAAGGGCATCCTTGAGGCGACGGTAGCCATCTCTGAGCTCATCGCGTCTCCTTTGCTCCGACTCGATACGTTGGCGACGAATTTCCTCGCGGCGGCTGTGATGAAAACATAAGAAACGAATAGTCTTGGTAATGGAAGCATGACTTACACCTCATTTGAGGCCGTGGGGGCACTAGCGGGGGCAAAGTCGTCGTCGTCGTCGGAAAAGTCGTCCTGCTTGCTCGAACGGCGCTTGCGTTCACGACTCGAGCGCGCCACAGAGGGGACACTGATGGGGTTGTAGCGCACGGAGCGAGGCACAGAGGAGAGGTTAGGCGAGTGGGAGCCAGAACCGCGGCTGGTGCGGCCAGAGGTGCTGTCCGAGGACATCTCGCCTGCGCTCAAGGACATCAATGCAGCGGGGTAGACACTGTGGGGAGGAGTGAAGGGACGGCCAGGAGAGCCAGTCGCGTAAGAGCTGCCGTAGGTGTACTCAGCCATAGGAGCGGCAAGGTTCAAGGTGGGGAAGCCCAGACGGGGGGAGGCTATATTGTGACGATAAGCGGACGAGTTATTCGGATGGAGAATAAATTACGTACGGTGGATGGAGGGCATGCCAAACGCTTCTGTATGGGGGTACTGGAGATAGTCGAGGCCAGCGAGAGAGTCGTAGGTGAAGCCAGAGGCTGCAGCGTCAATAAAGTCGGGGCTCTTGGGGTGCTCAAGAACTTGCTCGAGGGGGCCTTCCATTGTAGAGGTGGGGAGAAAGTGGTCGTGAAGATGTCAAGTAATAAATGAAACGGAAATAAAAGCGTGGATGCTAGGGGGGAAACAAGGAATTATTATTATTATTATCCCTTGTTGTGCGGGGCAAGGACGAACCGAGAAGTACAACAGACAAAGAGAAATGTGACGAGTGAGGTGTTGTACAGATGAGATGCAACGCAGGAGAACCCGGCGATCGGGGATGGACAGAGAGGGGGCGGACAGGAGAGAGGGAAGGAAGGGAAAGAGAGTACAGAGAGCGTTGGGAGATCCTCCACGGCCAATCAACACTTGTCTTATAACATGACCGACCCGGCGCGATCTCCCGATACCGACAAACTGGGCAACTCGGTCCCCACCTATTCTCCATTCCATCTCTTTTCGTCCGTCACACCTGCCACAGATCGAGATCCGCCTCCCTTCTTCCCTTGCCCCTCTCAGCTCGACATCCCCTTCCCCTCCTCTCGAGACCGACCGGAGCTCCTCAGACTGCTCTGCAGTGTTGCGATGTCCCGCTCATCCCGTTCCCTCCTATCCTGCTCCTCGTTTTGCCCCACGAACCCTACTTGCATGAGGCTGTTCCCCCACGTTGTTTTAATCATCTATACCTTTTCCATTTCTCGGCTCTTTTTTCTCAGCTTTCCGATCAGACAGGCGAGGCTTTCATCTCACCCCTTATCCACTTATATGCGCGGCCGGCTTTTCCCCGGATGTTACTTATACTTATCCTTTATCCCTTCAGAGCTTGACCCCGCCAAAACAAGCCTGAGCGCTAGGCTTGCCCGGCTCTTCTTAATCATCACGTCAATCCAAAGAAACGCTGGTCCATAACCCATTTCCTTATTTGGCACACCGGAAATAATCGTCACAGTGTAAGTCATTAGTGGAACCGAAGCAACGTTACAGGTCGTACATCGTGGCACAGTCGTAAAGTCGTAACCGTAATATATCGAAAGAGACGCAGGAAAACGAAAGATGAGGTCCGCCAACAAGCCAAAATTATCCACAAAATAACAGTCGGTGCCTCAACGTCTTGAGATGAACCCAATCCGTCCAAAGCTAATAAACCCCGTCAGAGACAATCAGATCAGGAAATGAATCGAGAAAAAAAAAGACAGTTTTACCGGATCAAGCTTCCACGTATTTCAAGCTTGAGTAGTGTTCCAGCCTTGTCGAGTAGCGCCAGACGATGAACATCATATATATCTGCCGGAACTGTCAGATACATGCGTACCCACCACGTTAATCACTATCCGCGACAAACCTGGAACACGAGGTCCACCAATACGGACACGATGAACGCCGCGTTCAAACTGGAAAAACCCGCTGTGCAAAACACAGAGGGGGTGTTCCCGGTACCGTACCCGGCAGTGGCTGATGCCGTCCACAGTTGGCCGCCGTTTGCACATTCCCATTGAATCTTCTCTTTCCTGTCACATGTCAAACAAGTTTACTGAGCGCTGTGCGCTATCGCCGAATAATTAAACGCTTTACCCCCTCTCGAGTTCCACGATAATGATAACGTCACGAATGGCGGAAATGACAATCAGAATTGGCCACAGGACAACGCAGGCTCGAGTCCATGTATAAGACCGCTGTGATAGGGATGAAATTGCGATCAGCACTTCACAAATACGCGAATGAATGGAGAGCTAACATTGCCCAGAGCGAGGGTGGTTATTGCAGCGACTAGAGCGACGGCGAGTGCTATTCCGCCGTAGATTTGCCTGCATACAACACAGCAAATGAGAGAGTGATGTCACAACGCCGAGATGGGGCCATACCACTCTGGATAGACAAAGAAAAGGAATGGCCCATAACGAAAGAGGATTATTCCCCCGATGAAACTATACAGCTGTATGATACATCGATCAGGCGCGAGGCTGAATGCGTGTTCCGAAAAGGAGACTCACGAAGATGATGGTCGCCCATATCATACCTCCGACACGCTGGTTAGTCACACAGGTGAACATCAGAAGATCGCGCAGCATGTATCGCATACAGACCAGAGGGAAGATCAAACAGCAGTTGTCGCACCTATGGAATGGCAAAGAGGTAGAGATATGAGATCAAGGAGGCGCCAAGACGGCTAGATCATCTTACCACATAGCACACTCAGAGATGAATTGGTATCACACAAAAAGGAAAGTTAGTGGTATACAGGACGCAGGCCCGAAACCAGTTCGTTAGATCGTGGAGAATAACCTTGGATGGCCGGGAGGCCAGAGAGGGACGGCTTGGCGGTAAGAGAGAGATGGGGGGATCCGAGACTGGAGCAGGTTGCGCACAACCCGGAAAGGGTAAGGGTTGCCGTCATGTCGTCACCAAAAAAAACAATAATAATTAATTTTATTATTATTGTTGTTTGTTGAAATACAATATTAACTTCGCGTCGCCAAAGAGTCGGAAACATGGGCGCCCGGATACGATTGCCGGCCGCCGCCTGGACGCTTCTGGGGGATTGTGTGACAGATTGTTTTCTCTCGAGATTCCCTGGCGACCCTTCACAACATGTGGTGCTCTATTATCACTCTCGAGATCGCACGGAGCTCACCATGGAACGCTCACGCCGTTTAACCTTCGTTTCGCCTTTCATCTTCTTCCATTCAGAGCGCTTACCTACCAGAACAATAATCCTCGATTAGCAACCACTAGCTTTAAACTAGTGCCTGTGCTTGTCAAAGCTCCATCTATGCATATCGTACAACCCGCTGACACAACCCTCCGTCTTTTCTCGCTCGGTGAACCCTTCCTCACCGGTTGCACCGCCCCTCCGACATTGTCGTCCTCTATACATGATCTACGGCCAACGTTCCGCGTCGGAACTTGATTCCTTGTGAATTAACCCTTGCGGTGTGCCCAGTTTGGTGCGATATGACCGCATTATTCTAGATGTGAATGTTCACATCTCGGTACTTTGCAACGCGCAATCGGATCCCGCACGCTGGAAAAGATTCACACTACCCATTCCTGGTACTATCCACCCAGTACTCGTTCTCATTCACTTCCACGCCACCCAGGCTCTGGACTCAACCGTCAGGGTCTGATCACCTTTCTTTCTCGGGGATCGTTACTACCCCTCTAGCTTCACATGCTTCTGGACAACTGGGGCCGGTGAATCGTCCGTGCGTTCGCACCCTCTCTCTCGGTGGTTCCATCGGTCGCATCACCACCCTTGAATCACCAATGTTCTGGGTGGACCTCTCTATCTCAATCTTACTTTTTCATATATGTGCTAGAATCGAGAGGGTTGATCTTCCCTTCCATCCTTTGTTTCCGACAGCTCTCTTTGCCGCACTACTGCCTCTTTTGTGAAACGGGTGACTGGGTTTTACTCTTGACAAAGTCTGGGTAGCCCGTGCGATTCACGTTTATTTCGACAGCTCCGCGATTCACAACTTTACATGCACCCGATGTCTGTGCGATTTTTTCACGTTTCTGAGATACAATTATCATATAAGGGCATTACTTTTTCAGAGATCGAAACTCGGTAACGGACGAAACCCTTTACCTATTGGATATTCCGTCGACTAGGGGGGAGCGGAAGAACTGAGGGGGGTGGGGGTAACTATGAGATCTTTTCTCCGCAGACCACTCTCTCCGCCCTCACCGTCATCGGTCATCGCTACTCACAAAAGATGGTGTGATATTCAACATCCACTACGCCCTACAAGTTTCCCCTGTAGAAAGAAGGTCCTTATCGGATTCGCCGGAGGAAAGCCGTATTCTCGTCTAGTCCTTTCGCGGTCCTGCTTCTCTGCCTCCTATGATATGACAAATTCTCGTTTACCATTAAGCAAATAGCTCACCACTACTCGATGAGCGCTCCGTCGCTAACGAAACATCCTCTCGGTGCTTTGCGCCGGCGCCTTTCGGCCCTCCCCCTTCCTTCCCGTCTTTCCTTCGCCCCTTGCTTCCTGCTTCCTTTCCCTCCCCACTCACCACCCCACGCTCCCCCGCTCACTCAACCCAAGCGCTTTACGGAAGGGCCATACAGATACAGATTCAGATTCAGACGACGGCGTCCAAAATGACAGATCGGTTTCACGGCACCAGGCGAAACGCCACCGATTACTACAATTACACACAACGCACAATTCATCATGCCCCTGCTTGTCGTACATATTACGTTCGCTTCGCGCCGCCGTTTTTGTCCCCATGACCCCCACCCACCCCTTCCCCACCGGGGTGGGCGGTACGAAATAAAATCTTTGTCCCCGGCTCGCTTTACGCCTGATTTTCCCCCATTCTTGGCGGGCGTTTGTCAACAGTCGCCCTCCAGCCCTGCCACGCCACGCCTCATGGGTGGCGCGTAGTCATGATGATGATGCCTTGGGCCATGCACCGCATCATTTGGTTATTTTTTGTTGATGCTCCTGGGATTGTCAGGGCTGAAGCTGAAAAGTTTCCAAGACACGCTGCACAGGCCAGTCGCCCTCTACCCCAATCGAGAAAGCTGTGCACATACCCGGATTGACCCCGAGGAGGGCAACATCACGCATGGCCTCAATGCCACTCCTCGTGCATGGACTTCGTTGTCATTGGTATCATGGTTCATTGGCCAGCAGTGTCTGTGGAGAGGGAGGCTGTTGTTAGGATTAGCGTCTAAATTTTGTTATTGATCTACATGCAAGCTGCCAACTATCCCTCTTTGACCTAGTCGCGAACTAAGAATGACTACAATTTCACTTTGATTGCCAGCAAATACAAGAAAACACTGCTCGGAATATTGAAGGCTGTCAAGAAAGTGCCAGGACGCCGGCCGCACAGGCGCAGCCTAGGGCAGCCGCCGATACTACTTTTGCAAAGCACAGCTTCAAGAAAGGACACGCAAAGCAGGAATTCAAACCTCTGAACGTCCTTCGACTTCCAAATGCACCAACGTCCTGACTGGTAATGTGTTTGTTGAGCGTGTACGTACAGTCATGAATGGTCCGTATCCTTCGTAAAGATTATCGTAATAGCCAATGGCACCATCAAAGAGGTATGGACGGATGGAGCGATGGAGAATAGGTAAGAGAACGGAGGAAATGATAGTTGCCGCCACTACGGAGGACGGGAATCGTGACGGAGCGCCGGATCAACAGCAGTGAAGGGGAGGATGGTGGGATGTCGAGGCGAAATCCGCTAGGGGAATGCCTTTGGAGTACGAGATGATGGAAGAACCGATCGACGAAATACCAGATGTCGAGTCACCTGGATGTCTTCGCAGTCTAGACTTCGGATGGCCCTTCCAAAAACCCTGCCCGCGACGTCCAGTCACAGGTCTCGTGGACTCTGGTCAAAAGACCTCGGAGGGTCATGCGACGCACGGCGTTGCAGACCAAACCCCGGTGGGATTGCAGACCAGGTCTTGTCCAAAGTGACAAAAACACACAACCACCCTTCTGAACCCCGGAAACAGCTATAAACGCAATAGGGTTGATGGAGATAGAAAACAAAATACAAATGGTGGGTCGTGAGATGAAATGCAAGAATAATAGGTGGGAAGAAAGTCGGAGAAGAAACGAGCCGCTATCAGAAGTCACCATCGGATGATGGAGGGGAATCCTCCCGGGGAGGTTCTTGCCCGGAGACGGACGTGAGCTGGGAGAGATTCGACGACTCTGGAGGGGGAGACAGTGGACGGCTATCGACACCCATCGACACGCCTGGGGAAGGGGTGTTTGTATTGTTGAGGGATATCTTCTCGTTGAGATTCTGCAGCCGTCCAATCTCGGTGTTCAATCCCAATAATTTTTTCTGTAACTGCTGATTTAGTTTCTCGAGCTGCACGATGTGGTTGGTTGCTGTTTGGAGATGGATAAGTGGGGGTCCGCGGGGAGTAGGAAGATAGTACCTCTCTCCAAAAGGGACACCTTGCTGCTCTTTTGATTGGACACGGGGAGGACGTCTTTCAGACGGGCATAACCATCTCTGAGTTCATCGCGCCTTCGTTGCTCTGCCTCGATGCGTTGACGGCGAGTGGCCTCCTTCCTGGTATATGCGATACTCTCAGCAATGTTAACGCCCATGTCCTCGTCGGAATCGCCAAATGATCTGCCTCTGCGACGACCAGATGAACTGGATGGGGAGGGAGTAGGGTTATAACGTAAGGGATTCCTATGGACGAGACTGTTTGCGCGAGAGGACGAAGTGCTGCTGTTCCGAGAATGATAGGCACCGTCGGCAGAGGTATCGGAGCCGGAGATGGGGGGAGAGAGAGGGCCGTACATATCTGGGGAGGGGGGCGGGCCAGGTTCAATCATGAGGCCAGCACTCTGGGCAGGCGGGGACGAGCTAAACTCGTGGCCGCTGTCATACTGGGGATGGTGCGTGTTTGCCATGAGGCTCATGGGACGCATCTGAAAAGCCTGCTGTAGTTCTGAAAGGGGGGAAGTTGTTTAGAAATGAGAACATGAGGCAGGATGGTACCCACGCGGGGGAGGGGCGGCGGGCACGACTGGATAGGTGTTGATGCCTTGCTGTGGGTAGACCATGTCGAAATTGGCCTCCTGCTCAGTCGGATAAAAGCCGTATGGAGTGCCATGAGGCATGTTCGCGGTGTTGTGGCTATCGTGATGGTCCATGAGGTGAAAAGAGACGAGCAAGAGAGTCCCGTGCGACGAACTTATAAGAAAAAAAAAAGCAAGAGGGAGAAAAAGAAAGAAGAGGAGAAGAGGAGACAGGCTCGAGTCGAAAGCGAAAGGGAGAGGAGATGAGGTCTGATTGAACCTCGAACACGACCTTTACGTGCTTCCAAAAGAAGAAGAATGCGATATTTATTTTTGTGCTCGATATCATCTCCGATAACAAACAGGGCGTGCTGCTCGGACACCTGCCATGCCCACCACCTCTTTCCCCCGCCCCCAATGACCGCACCCGACGCGTCCTCTCACCCCCGGGACGCGTCCGATCCCCATCCCGTCCCTCCCGACAACGTCCCCTCCTGGCCCCGTCCTCGCTCTCCCTTACCCCCCCACCGTCTCGCAAAGCTAGTCAACGCCCTCGGCATCTCTGCCCCCGTCCCTCCTTTTCATCCCCCTAGCGATCCCGCTCATCCCGCCTCCCCGCTCTCGACGTCCCTCTCCCCGGAAGCACGCCGCTCTCCCGTCCCCTCCCTTGCATCGACCTCCAATTCTCCCGCTCCCTCATTGCACTCCAAGTTTCTCCTCCACGTCGTCCCGCCATCACATATCCCCCATGAGTCCAACTCTTCCGAGACGTTTGAACTCACCCCTCCCCCTTCCTCCGCCTCCGGTTATCACACCCAATTTCAGCGTGGTACTCTCGTCCCGTTACTCCCCACTCTGCAGGGTCAACTATGGGCCATCGCAAAAGAGTACGCTCTCCCAAGTACTGTCGGGATGATTCTTTACCTCGTCTCTTCCGCACCGAGTCCCAATCCAGACACAACTTTGACCTCGTCAGATGAGCCTGGTCCGAGGCTCTCAGAGGACATCTGGAAACACCTCTGGATGCGAGTGGCCAAGTTTGAGACCGAATCCTACTCTCGTGCAATCACACCCAACACGGCTGTTGGTCTCGGCTTTGGCTACGGAGGTCCTCCCTCTCCTCTCTTTCCTCAACCTCCCAACACACTTCGGCCTCTTCTTTCCCCTAACCGTGTCGCACCCCAGTCTTTCCCTCTCCCTCTCACTCCCACCGGGTCTACGGCCTCCTCCAATCCTCCTACTCAGGCTTCCTTTTCCGAAACCTCTCAGTCGGAATTTGATTCGCCCGACTCGTCTCTAGCTTCAGATTCCCGTGCTGCGACGCTTGATCTCCCTGGGCTCACATCACCATCTATCATCCCGATCCTGGCCAAGGTAGAATTCGACATCGATAAGCGGAGAGCTGCATGGTACGGGCCTTGGATCCGCAGTCGGAAACTGGGCCACCAGAAACGGGAGAATCGCACTCACACCGCAAGCGATCCCGGCACTTCCCCCGTCGCAGAGGGCGCCAGTCAACGCGAAAGCGATGCTCTCAAGGCCGCGCCGTTGCCGTTGAAGCTCGTAGATCGACAAGCAATCCCCCGATTCCTCCTTTCAGTAGGCGATGAAGGAGACGACGGTCACGGCTCCGGCTATCCGCGTCTATCAGAATCGCCCCCTAATCTGGAAGACTCTGATCGTGTCAGTGCTGAATTGTCTGGAACAGTGAAGGCCGACGGCGATTCGGCAAACGGTGGTGACGAGGAAGAGCTTCAGGATTCATCCGAGTCTCAGGAGCGGCCAAGGCTCGCTCTAGATATCCTTTCCTCTCCTCCGAGTGCCACGGTGCTGCCCCCTATGCCCGCTGCAGGGACAGGGACGACTAGCACGTACAAAAAGGCAGCGCCGCCACCGCTCACTCTCATGCCGTACTCTTTCGGTGTGAGTGGTTCTGCAGAGCCCAGCCCCTTACCGTCTTCAAGCAGTACAGGACTTGCGTACTTGCGCGACGGAGTATCGACACCTTCGGACGGAGATAAACGCACTGGTACGGTCTTCGACGAGCTAGATTTAGGATTGGATTTCGAAGACACGGGAGAGGTTGTTTCCTAATGTTATCTACCGAGGTCTTGCTCATCATAATTTCATCCAGTTTGACGAGGACGATCCAAATGATCGACGGCGAAGCCAGTATGCTCTCAAAGCTAAACTAGACGAAATCGAGAAGGTTGTTAATGCCTCTATGCTCATATGTCAGCTACTGACCCTTGCTCACAAAGACTTTGGTTCGGTTGTCCCCGCGTACGCTACAGCACGAAATACAGCCCCAGAAACGACCAGTGAAATCATCTTCACCTTCGCCCTTAACATCGCCGCCTGTCTACGGACCGACGCCTGGATCTGCAAGCTCCCTCTCATTATCCTCCGATTCCTCATGGCAAGGTCCAGCAGAACGAGAAAGCAAAGAGTAAGTTTCCTTTTGTTTCTACGGTATTCCACACTCACGTTTGCCATAGTCTTCCTAGTCCGCAGAGCGCTGTTTGGCCTACAGTGTCACACTCTTCGCTAAGGGAGCGGGCTGCCAAGCCGGGCTCGTCTTCAGGACTTGGTAACCTCCTTGCACTACCAAAGCTTTCTCTCAACGGCACTCCGAATCCTCTCCCAATGTCTCCATATAAGAAGTCGTTTTCTGAATTGGAGGAATCAAAGGCAAGGAGGAGAGAACTAGATGATCATGAGCCTACATACCCCGAAGTTTTCGCTTCACCACAAGGGCCAACATCGGCCAGCTCTCCCATCATCCCACTGTCCCCCGACCCTTTCGGACGATGGCCCTCTTTCCCTTCTACGCCATCAACATCATCGACATCTCAGTCCTCCACATTCTTGGATAGACCAGTTCCATCGCCCAAGAACAAGTACTCTGCAGTCGAGGTACCATCTGAACAGCATGCTTCAGGCTCGCAGAGTCATAGAGACAGCCGTACTAGCAACGTTGACACCGCATCGAGACCACCATCCAGCCGTTTCTCACTTGACTCGACAGACGAGGGTAAGAACAACCGGATAAGCGCCTCACTTAATCCTGTCAAGAGTATCAAATCGCTGTGGAAAAAGGGCCGAAAGGCGTCA
>Ga0137358_10000796_pt1 | contig 15682 bp, 15 predicted proteins | sample Mad1_20_16metaG_FD_105551 | JGI IMG/M metagenome (GOLD analysis project Ga0137358, IMG submission 105551) | Vadose zone soil microbial communities from Angelo Coast Range Reserve, California, USA - Mad1_20_16 metaG | ecosystem: Environmental > Terrestrial > Soil > Vadose zone | place: USA... | reverse complement strand
CTGTGCGGTACTATGAATGTCCGCGCACACCCGTTCCACGTAGCCTCGGAACATGGGGCGCGAAAATACGTCGGAAACGAAGTTGCAATACGTGCACTTCGTTCGGCAGAAGGGAACCGAAATATACAGGCCGAGAGCCATCCTCATTGATTATCCCACTCCGGTCCTGCCGGCTGGCTTCTTTTGCAACAGGTCGGCCCGCTCCTACATCTGACTGAAACTTGCATGTTTCCTCGCGTCGTTATTACCGGCATGGGCGTCGTTAGCCCGAATGGCATCGGCAAGGATGCCTTCACGCGCGCGATCCTCTCCGGCAAGTCGGGCGTGAAACGCATCTCGCGCTTCGATCCTTGCTGCCTGCCGGTGCACATCGCGGGCGAGATCCCGGAATTCGACGAACTGGCGTGGGTCGATCCGCGGGAACGTAAGCACGTTTCCCGCGTTGTGCCCCTCGCAGTCGCCGCTTCCGCAGAAGCCTTGAAAGACGCCGGGCTCGATCACGCCACGATGTCTCTGGACGAGCAGCGCAAAATTGGCGTCATTCTCGGATCAGGCGGGGGCGCACAGGAGTTTTCCGAGGAACAATATCGCCTCTGGCACTCCGGCCACGTCAAGCAGGTCAGCCTGTTCTGCATTCCGAGTGGCACCATGGGAACGATTTCGAGCGAAGTGTCCATGCGGTTCGGCTTCCGCGGATACAGCCACGTGGTCACAGCCGGCTGTACCTCTTCCAGCGACGCCATGGGATACGCCTACCAGCACATCCAGGCACGCGTGCAGCCGATGTTTCTGGTGGGTGGAGTCGACGCGCCCATTACTCCGGGGATCATCAAGGGATACTCGTTGCTGCGGGCGCTGACGCAGTCCTGGAACGACCAGCCCCAGCGCGCTTCACGGCCTTTTTCCGCCGATCGCGATGGGTTCGTGCTGGCCGAAGGGTCCTGGATGTTCGTGCTGGAGGAGTACGAACATGCCCGCGCAAGGGGCGCGCGCATCCATGCCGAGCTTGCGGGATACGCGGCCACGTGCGAAGCCTTCCATCGTGTCCGCATGAGTGATTCGCCGGAAGAGCCGGCGCGCGCGATCACTCTCGCGTTGGATGAAGCAAGATTGGCTCCGGAAGACATTCACTATGTGAATTTGCACGGCACTTCCACCGAAATGAACGATCGAGTGGAGACGCAGGCGCTCAAGCTGGCGCTCGGCAAGCATGCGGCAAAGATTCCGATGTCGGGACTGAAGTCGCAAATTGGACATGCGCAGGGGGCCTGCGGCGCGGCCGGACTTGCCGCCACCCTGATCGCAATGCAGCAGGGCCAGATCGCGCCGACTATCAACCTGGACCAGCCCGATCCTCACTGCGATCTGGACTATGTTCCCGACACTGGGCGCAGGGTTCAGATCGTGCACGCAATCTGCAACTGTGTGGGCTTTGGGTCGAAGAACTCGGCTCTGGTGCTGCGCAAGGTCGCCTAGCGCTGTACCCGTCGTCAGTCGCAAGACGTCAGTCGTCCGCGACCCCTTCCTCTGGTCGTCATCTCTAACAATTCTTGTCATTCCGAGGGGCGCAGCGACGAGGAACCTGCCTTTTGACGGCGACCGACGGCTTCCCCTGTCTTTCATCAAACGGGTCGCTCCCTCGACGGTTTTCCGTCTTTCCTCTTTCCTCCGCCATCTATTACTCTTGGTCTCAGGGCACGTATGGCTCAGGAAGAAGAGATTCTCGGTAAAGCCTATGACAGCCGCCTCATGCGGAGGCTGCTCACCTACCTTGGCGCCTACAAGTGGCAGGTGGCGATCGCGCTGGTCTCCATCGTGATCAAGGCCGGGCTGGACGTTCTCGGACCGTTTCTTACCAAGACCGCAGTCGACAAGTATCTCGCACACAATGCGGGCACCCGCTCGATCCTCGATCCCTGGTTGAGTTCCCGGGCGATGACCGGGATCGCTCAGATCGCCGCGCTCTACCTCGGCACGCTGGTGTTCAGTTTCTTCTGCGAATTTCTGCAAACCTACTACATGCAGTGGACCGGCCAGAAGGTGATGTTCGACCTCCGGAGCCAGATCTTCCGGCACCTGCAGCGCATGCATATCGGCTTCTACGATAAGAATCCCGTGGGACGACTGGTCACGCGCGTCACCACCGACGTCGACGCACTGAACGAGATGTTCACCGCGGGCGTTGTGTCGATCTTCGAAGATGTGTTCGTGCTGGCCGGCATCATCGCCATCATGATGCGCATGAACTGGAAACTCGCGCTGATCACGTTCGCGGTGCTCCCGGTGATTTTCTGGGCAACCATGATCTTCCGGGTGAAGGTGCGCGATTCTTACCGGCGAATTCGCGTCGCCATTGCACGCATTAATTCCTATTTGCAGGAAGCGGTTTCAGGCATGTTGGTGCTGCAGCTTTTCAATCGCGAAAAACGCGCTTTCCGGCAATTTTCCGACATCAACGCAACCCACATGGAGGCGTTCAAGGACGCCATCATGGCTTATGCCGTTTACTACCCGGTGGTGGAAATTCTGTCTGCCGTTGCGGTAGCGGCAATTATCTGGTTTGGCGGCAGCGATGTGATCCGGGGGACGGCCACTCTTGGTGTCTTGGTCGCGTTCATGCAGTATGCCCAGCGCTTCTTCCGCCCGATCCAGGATTTGAGCGACAAGTACAACATCCTGCAGGGAGCCATGGCGTCGAGCGAGCGCATTTTCAAGCTGCTTGATACGCCGGTGGACATCGAATCTCCCGCGATTACGAAGAAGCCCGAAGGGCCCGGTAGAATCGAATTCGATCACGTCTGGTTCAGCTACGGTGTGCGGGCCACAGCCGCGGATATCTTGAAAAGTGGAGCGACGGACGTCCCGTCTGTCCAGGCCGATTCGAGCTCAGTTTCCGCAGTGCCCGACTGGGTGCTGCGTGATGTGTCGTTCTCCATTGAACCGGGCGAAACCGCGGCGATTGTGGGACACACGGGAGCGGGGAAGACCACGCTGATCTCGTTGCTGTTGCGCTTTTACGACGTGCAGGAAGGCGCAATCCGCATCGATGGAGTCGACATCAAGGAGATGGATCTAAACGACCTGCGGCGGCGCTTCGGAGTAGTGCTGCAGGACCCCTTCCTGTTCAGCGGCACCGTCGGCGGAAACATCCGCTTGGGCTCGGAATGGATCGCGGACAAAGATGTGGAGAACGCTGCGGAAGAGGTCAATCTCGCCGACTTCATTCGCACGTTGCCAGGAGGTTTCGACGAAGAAGTTCGCGAGCGAGGGTCGACTCTTTCCACTGGGCAAAAGCAGCTGATTTCGTTTGCCCGTGCACTGGCGCATAGTCCGCAGATTTTAATCCTGGACGAAGCGACTTCAAGCGTCGACACCGAAACCGAGTTCAAGGTGCGGGATGCCCTCAGTCGCATGGTGGAAGGCCGCACATCATTGATAATTGCTCATCGCCTGTCCACCGTCCAACGTGCTGACAAGATCATCGTGATGCACAAAGGCAAAGTCCGCGAGATGGGGACGCATCAGCAACTGCTGGCGCAGCGCGGCGTCTACTACAAGCTGTACCAGTTGCAATACAAAGATCAGGAGATTCCTGCAGCATTGTTGGCTCAGCCCCTGCCTACCGTTAGCGCTGACGACTAGTCCGTTACAATCCCTCCGTGCGAATCCTGATCTCCGCCGGCGAGGCATCAGGTGAAATGTATGGCGCGCAGCTGATCGAAGCTCTTCGGCGCCGCAATGCGTCACTCGAGTTCTTCGGAGTCGGCGGGCCGCGCATGCGCGCGGCCGGCTGCGAAACGGTTGTTGACGCCAAGGACCTGGCGGTCGTCGGCATCACTGAGATACTCAGCCACCTTCCTAAGATCTACGCTTTGTTCGATAACCTGGTCCGAGAAGCCGACCGCCGCCGTGCCGAACTGGCCATCGTGATCGATTCGCCTGCCTTCAACTGGCGCGTCGCCCGGCAGATGAAAAAGCGTGGGATTCCCGTGGTGTATTACGTCGCGCCGCAATTCTGGGCCTGGCGGCAGGAACGCGTGCGGCTGCTGCGCAAGTACGTCACGAAAGCGCTAGTGATCTTTCCGTTCGAGGAGAAGTTCTATCGCGATCGCGGTGTGGACGCGACCTTCGTGGGGCATCCCCTGGCGGAACTTCCCGAGCCGGCGGTTCCGCGCGATGACTACGCTGCCCGGCACAAACTCGATCCCGCCAAGTGCTGGATTACGCTCATGCCCGGCAGTCGCGTGAAGGAAGTCCGCATGAACCTGCCGACCATCCTGGAGGCGGCTATGCAGCTCGGCACAGCCTATGAATTTCTTCTGCCGGTTGCTCCCACGCTCGATCGAGCTTTCCTCGAAGAAAGGACCTCTGGACGCGGCATCACGCTGGTCCCCGAGTCTCTTCCGGCACTCCGGCATTCACGAGCCGGCATCGTTGCCAGCGGTACAGCCACGGTGGAAGCCGCGATGATGGCAACTCCATTCGTTATGGTGTACCGCGTCTCGCCCCTCACGTATGTTCTTGGAAAGCCACGCATCAAGGTTCCGCACTTCGCCATGGTCAATCTCATCGCGGAGGAAGAGATTGTTCCGGAATTAGTGCAGAACGAATTCACCGCCACCAACGTGGTTTCCAAGCTCAAAGAGTTCCTCCCGGACGGATCAGACCGCAATGCGATGTTGAAGGGGTTGGCGAGGGTGAAGGCCTGCCTGCGCGCTCCAGACCCACAAGACGCCCGTTCGGCCGCCGAGCGAGCGGCAGATGCCGTTCTTGCGCTCTTGCCGAGGGATTCCTAAGACCGGAAACTGGACCGGCGTGCGTGCTACGACTCTGCATTAGCCGGCACGACTGTAGCGAGGCGCTTCGCGCCGACGGGAGGAGACGCCCGTCGCTCCATGAAAACTGCTCGGTGCTCCAAAATAAACCTCCCAAACACTATTCAGCCCTTGTCCCCTCAGCATCTTTTAAGTGAAAATCTTCATCATAGGGTTCAGGATTGAATTCCAGGAGATTGCTTTTGACGCGTTTCCCCCGTCGGCGCTACCGTCCGGCCTCAAAGTTAAGCCTTACCTGCCTGTTGATCTGCCTGGCCTCGTTGCCTGCTTGGTCGGCGGAAAAAACGCGCCTGCGAGTTGACGACTACCAGATCGAGGCCGACCTGAACCCGCATAGCCACAAAATCAGCGCCCAGGCCAAGGTGAAGTTCACCGCCCTTGACGATGTCAGTGTGGCTACTTTTGAGCTGAACAATGGATTGCGCCTCACCAAGGTGACCGACGCCAATAACAAGACCCTTTCGGCCGAGCGTGTCACGCAAGACTCCAGCGTGCGCATCCCGCTGACGGCGGGCATGACCAAAGATTCCAGCAGCACGCTGACGTTCGAATATGAAGGCGTGCTCGATTCCGCCGACGAGAGCCCGGTGCAGGGATTGAAGCTAGCCTCGATTGGGGACGACACCACTTACCTGCTGTACGCGAGCCGTTGGTTCCCGGTCAATGGATACGGACTGAATCGCTTCACATCGACCATCAGCATCACGATTCCCGCGCACATGGTGGCTATCGGAAGCGGAACCATGACTGTGGCCGACAGCGCCCCTTCCAAGAAAACCCCGGGCTCCCTGGCCGGGAAGACTTACAAGTTCGTGAGCGATCGGCCCAGCTTTCCGGGTACGATCATTGCGGGCGTGTTTCAGGAGACCAAGAGCGACGATGCGGGCGTCGATCTGCACGTCTTTTTTAAGCCCCTGCATCAGAAAGTGGCGGCCGATTACAGCAACGCGGCTCTCAAGGAATTTACCTACTACATCACCGCCTTCGGTCCGCTGCCGTCGCCCACGCTGCGGGTGGTCGAGTTGCCGGACGACACCATTCCCACGGCTTGGGCGCCCGAGATGGCTGCCATGGCCAGTCGCGCCATCACCGAGAAGACGAACTACCGTCTGCTCGCCAACACCATCGCGCACCAATGGTGGGGTTGCTCCGTGTCGCCGTCTTCCAAGGACGATTGGTGGATTACCGACGGCTTCTCTCGCTACGCCGAAGCGATGTATGTGGAGCAGGCCGCCGGCACGATGGGATTGGAAGAAGCGGTGAAAGACATGTCGGTGGGCGCGCTAGCGTATGACACTGTGCCTCTGTCGAGTGCCAATAAACTCGACGTCTTTTCGCCGGAGTTCCAAACGTTAGTGACCGACAAGGGGGCGATGATCCTGCACATGCTGCGCTGGGTCCTGGGAGACGCAAAGTACTACAAAACGATGCGGACGTTTGCCTCGACCTATGCTGGGAAGTCGGCCAGCATCACCGATTTTCAGACTGTTGCGGAGAAGGACTACGGCGATAAGTTGACCTGGTTCTTTACCCAGTGGCTGGATTCGACCGGCGCACCCGAGTTCAAGACCAAGTACACCGTCTACCGCCTAGGCAACAACAAAGGCTTCCGCGTGGTGGGCGAAGTCGCGCAGGACCTCGATTTGTTCCGAATGCCGGTCGATCTCAAGATCGATACCGACGGCAAGACCGAAGAAAAGCGCATCGAAGTCGTGGGCACCAATTCTCCCTTCAGCATTGAGACCTTCGGCAAACCGCGGCGGATCGTCGTTGACCCCGACAACCGGGTGCTCAAGAACTCAGGCGACGTCCGCATGCGCGCTTCGATTACACGCGGTCAGGCCCTCATTCAGCAGAACGACTTCGCGGGTGCGTTGGTCGAATTCAACAAGGCGCTCGACGCCAACAAAAACAGCTCGCTCGCGCACTACCGGGTCGCGGAAGTGTTCTTCCTGCAAAGGAATTACCAGGCTGCCGCCAACGCCTATCGCGAGTCACTGAATGGCGACGGTGAGCCCCGCTGGACAGAAGTCTGGAGCCACATTCAACTGGGCAAGATCTTCGACATCACCGGCCAACGCGAGCGCGCCGTCAACGAATACCGGCAGGCGTTGCAGACCAACGACAACACCCAGGGTGCCGGCGACGAAGCCCGCAGATACATCCAGAAGCCTTACGAGCGGGAAAAGAGCGGAACGCCCGGGAGTTAGTCTTCAGTCTTCAGTCGTCGGCGATAAGAGCAGCCGGGTTCTAGCACTTCCCGCGTCAGACTTCATCTTTCAACTGTCGCTAACTCTGCATCTCTACCTATTTCAGGCGGGCCCTGAGAAAATCCCCGCTCTTCCCGAAACTCAAGCCGCGCAGTTGTCCGGTTAGGGCGACATCTACGCCTTTGCTTGCTACCAGAACCTGGAACGTCTCGCCCATCCCGGCGGGTGTGACCAAGTGTTTCAACTGCAGCGCGACTTTGGCCCGCTCCTGGGGCAGGCGGCATTCCTCGAAGGCGTCGGCGAACTGATTCACTTCGCCGATACCCATCAGAAATTGGGATTGCGTTAGCAACCGGTGCGTCTGTACGCCGTTTTGTTCGGCGGCCGCGACCAGGGCGGTGAAGTTCACGTGCCCGGTGATGTCCTGTTCTCCGGGCACTTCGTAAGGATTCGGACTGGCGGTGTGCTCGCGATAGGTCATGATCGTCCCAAGGTGACGTCCAGCGAGTTGTTCCTCGCGGGTGTAGCCGTAGTCGATGACGATGAAGAACCCGCGCTCGATGGCTTCGGCAAGCGCCTCCATATGTTGCCGCGCTTCGAAGCAAATCTCAGTGCGATCGCCGGGTCCGGGATGAACGCCGTAGCGGTCGAGGAACTCGAGTTCGGCGGTAGAGGCAGGGACCCACTTCTCAACCAAGCGGCCATTTTCCACAGCGAGGCGGAGCGAGCCCTCCGCCGAGACTACTTCCACCGGGAGTGCGTCCAAGAATTCGTTTGCGACAACGATCAGCGGTACTTCAGTGGACAGCGCTCGCACCCTCGTGCCTGCTCTGCTGGTGTCAATAATTGACGCTCTTCCCGTCGCAAGATGCTGACTCAGGCGTGTATGCAAACTCCGACGCAGCGCGGGCGAACGCTCCACCAGGGTGTAGTGCACTGTACGGAAGAAATCAGGAAACTTTTTCTCTGACCAATCGAGCACATCGCGCGCGAACAGGCCGCGTCCCGGGCCCAGTTCCAGTAATTCCATCCGCTCCGGCGATCCCAGCACGCGCCACATCTCTTCGAACTGACGTGCCAGCAGACGCCCGAAGACAGCATGCACGTCGCTCGACGTGTAGAAATCCCCGGCTCTACCGAACTTCTCCGCCGGGCGCGAGTAGTACCCGAGCTCGGGATCGTAGAGGCAAAGTTCCATGTAGCGCGAGAAGGGAATCGGTCCGCCCTGCCGGATCTCTTGCTCAATCTTTGCTCGCAGGCTCACAGGCCCCTCTCGCGGCGATCAGCTCGATCCTGGGGCGTGCGGATGAACATTTCGACGAAGTAGTCGTGGAGCGCGTCGTAAAGCTGCCGCTGAAATTGCCACTCGAATTGCGGATGGTCGAGATCGCGCTCGTGCAAATCGTAGGTATAGGTGTGTACGGGTACAGTGCAATGCGTGAGTTGAATGATCACCTCCACGCCGTCTCCCTGGGCGCGCGCGTCAAAGCTTATCAGGGGATGCTCGTAGAGCCGCAGCTGCGCAAGTACGCGTTCCAGGCGGGGATTCACCGTGTCAGGCATAACAGTTGATTGTAATGGGTGATCACCGGCTGGCTCCGATCGGAGTGGCCTGACCTGCTCGTATTGCGCGCCGTTTCCCAAGCTTCCGCCCGTGCTTTACACTGAGGGGCTTGCATGACGACCTGCAATCCTGGATGGAACGTTTGCGCTCCGGCGACTCGCGTGCCTTGGCGCGTGCCATCAGCGCGGTTGAGAACCGAACGGCGGAATCGTCTCCACTGTTGAAGACGCTGTTTCCGCACAGTGGGAAGGCGCGCATCCTCGGCCTGACGGGCCCGCCGGGGGCGGGAAAGAGCACGCTCGTCGATCAGTTGGCCCGCCACTATCGCCGGTCAGGCAAAACCCTCGGGATCATTGCCGTCGACCCGACCAGCCCCTACACGGGCGGGGCCATTCTCGGCGACCGCATCCGCATGCAGGAACACTACGCCGATCCGGGGATCTACATTCGCAGTATGGCGACGCGCGGCTCCCTGGGCGGTTTGGCGCGCACCACGGCGGATGTGGCAACCGTGCTGGATGCTTCTGGACGTGATCTGATCCTGATCGAGACGGTCGGTGTGGGGCAGGACGAAGTCGACATTGTGCGCCTGGCGGACATCACTATCGTGATCCTTGTGCCGGGGATGGGCGACGATGTGCAGACCATCAAGGCCGGCATCATGGAGATCGCCGACATCTTCGTCATCAACAAGAGTGATCGCGACGGGGCGGAACGGGTCGAGCGCGAGATTCTCTCCTTGCAGTCGCTGGCCACACGTGCGGACAACTGGACGCCGCCCATTGTTAAAACCGTCGCCAGTGCAGGAGAAGGAATTGAGGAGCTCGTGAGTGCGATTGCTGAGTACGAGACTCATTTGCAAGAAGGGAACCTGGCTCTCAAGCGCAATATCCGAAACTGGCAGGAGCGGCTGGTAGAGATGCTGCGCGACGCCATGCTCGAGAAGGCGCGCTCCGAACTGGGGAACGGGCGGGTGGAACAGTACGCGGCGCAGATCGCCGAGCACAAGCGAGATCCGTACACGCTGGTGGAAGAGCTTGTCGGGAAGGCAGGGAAGTGACGTTCAGCATCGACCATCTCGGTATCGCAGTGAAGTCCCTGGCCGCAGCCAAAGAAATCTACGAAAAGCTGGGCCTGAGCGTCTCACCGGAAGAGACAGTGGAGCAGGAGAAAGTGCGGCTCGTGATGGTTCCTGTGGGCGAGAGCCGTTTGGAATTGCTGGAACCGACCTCGGAGGACTCAACCATCGCGAAATTCCTTGCTAAGCGGGGCGAAGGCCTGCACCATGTGTGCCTGCGCGTGCCGGAACTGGCAGCGACAGTCGAGAAACTGAAGAGAGACGGAGTACGGCTGGTTTCGGAAGAAATCAAGGTGGGGGCAGAGGGACATCGCTACGTGTTCGTGCACCCGGCCAGCGCGGGCGGGGTGCTGCTGGAGTTGGTGCAAGATTAGTTCTGGTAAAGAGTCCGAACAATCGCTCATCGAATTCAAATGATCCTTCTCGCTGCGGATACTTCTGGAAAGAACGGCAGCGTTGCGCTGGCGCGTGTGCCAGATGACGCAATCGGTCCTGACCGTGGCGACGACGTTGTTGAGATCTTGGAGGTGGTTCCTCTTGCCGGCGGGACCTTCTCCACGCAACTGGTGCCCCAGATTGCCGCGTTGCTCGCTAACCATGGACTCAAGGTGGGTGATATCAGCGCGTTTGCACTGGCTTCCGGTCCGGGATCCTTTACCGGGTTGCGCGTGGGGTTGGCTGCAATCAAAGCCTTGGCCGAAGTGCTGCAGAAGCCGATTGCGGCTGTCTCGCTCCTGGAAATAATTGCGCGCAGCGCGAAAACCCATGGCCGGATCGCATCTGTTCTCGATGCTGGACGAGGCGAGGTCTATGTCGGCGAATACAACTTGGAAGACAAGACTTCAGTGTGCAGGGAACGCCTGCTGCCGCGAGACGAATTGCTCTCCCAGCCGCTCGGAGGCGTGATCGTGACTCCCGATTCACGCATCGCCGACATCGCTCGCAACTCCGGTTTAAGGGTAGAACTAGTACCTGAACCGCGCAGCGACACAATCGCGCGACTCGGCTGGGAAAGAATCCAGGCCGGTGCGATCGTGACTCCCGAGGAATTGGAAGCCAACTACATCCGCTGCTCCGACGCCGAGATTTTTGCAAAGAGCAATTCCTAGCCAGAGGCCCGCCATCCGCCATGCTCGTCCGCCCCGCCACCTCCGCCGACATTCCCGCCATGATGCGCTTGGAGCAGCACTCCGTCACCGCGTCCCACTGGTCGCCCGAGCAATACGACCGAATTTTCGCTACCGCATCGCCGCGCCGAGTCGCGCTCGTGATTGAGGAGACGGCTGTTGTGCAAGGCTTTCTCATCGCGCAGGTAATCGCGCCCGAGTGGGAAATCGAGAATATCGCGATCGCGGCCGATGCACGCCGCCGCGGCCTGGGTACCCGATTACTCGGAGAATTCCTCGATCACGCCCGCGCCGAAGGAGCGCAAGCACTATTTCTGGAAGTGCGCGAGTCCAACCATGCGGCGTGTTCTCTCTACGAGAAATGGGGCTTCGTGGAGAGCGGCCGGCGCGTCCGCTATTACCGGAATCCGCAGGAGGATGCGATTGCATATCGGCACACGTTTTAGTAATTTGCCCCATGCCTTGTGCAAACCGTTAGTCACGTTACCGTGTGACCTCGAGAACACCCTAAGATGAAATTGGGATTGCTGCCTTGTGAAGCCTATGTTAATTTTTAGCTGAACAGCCCGGTTAGGAGGTCTGCTGGATGCTCACTCCGAAAGACCAACTCCTGGCCAGCCATGATGAATTCCGCCGGCTGGCCACAGAGCACACGCAGTACGCAGAACGACTCGATCTACTCACCCAAAAACGCTATCTCACCGAAGACGAAAAGCTGGAAGAAGTTCGCCTGAAAAAACTGAAACTGCGTCTCAAGGACCAGATGGAGTCCATTGAGCGGCAGTTCCGGCAACAGGTTCAACACCAGGTCGCTTAATCCTCGTCCAACGAGACACGGCCTAGCCGCGCAGGGTGACATGTCTGCACAACACGGCGCTTGTAAGCGCCCTTTTTTATTGCACTTAAGCTAAAAGGCTCATCTGCACTATAATTCTTTCACGTCTTCCCATGGTTCCTGACGGCTACTACTACGCCACGCCCCTGGTGTTGGCAGCGGTGCTCATTGGCTGGCTCGCCAGTCCACCGTGGGCTGCGCCCGGGCTGCTGCTGGCCGCATTTTGCCTGTGGTTTTTCCGTGATCCAGAGCGCGTCGTGCCGCAGGATGCGGGCGCGATTGTTTCTCCCGGCGATGGCAAGGTCACGGATATTTCGAGCGTCCTGCTGAGCGGCTCCGAGCGGAAGCGCATCAGTATCTTTCTGAACGTGTTCAACGTGCACGTGAACCGTTCGCCCATCGGCGGAGTGATTCGCCACGTTCGCTATCAGAAGGGAAAATTCCTTAATGCAATGGCCCCGCACTCGGCGGAGGAGAACGAGCAGAATATTGTGACCGTTGAGGGCGAAGGCCAGACCGTCGTTTTCAAACAGATCGCCGGTTTGATTGCGCGCCGCATCGTATTTACTAAGAAAGTTGAAGATCCGGTCGCGCGCGGCGAGCGCGTCGGCTTAATCAAGTTCGGATCGCGCGTGGATGTGCTGATGGATCCCAGCGTCGAAATCGCGGTCAAAGTCGGAGATCACGTGAAGGGCGGGTCGAGTGTGCTGGCCTATGCGCATGTCGCACAGGAGTTGGCTTCCTCGCGCGCGGGATCGTCGAACGCAGGAGTACGGTGATGGACGACCTGGGTGAGCGCATGGTCATGGAACTTCCAAGACGGCGGAAGGAGGACCGTCCACCGCGCAAGCAGCGCAAGGGGATGTACATCCTGCCGTCGCTGTTCACCATGGCGAACCTGGCCGCCGGCTACTATGCGATTTTACAGGTCATGCACGGAACCCTTGGGGAAGCCTGGCACTTTGACTTCGCCGCCAAGGCCATCGGCTTTGCGGTGCTGTTTGACGGCCTGGATGGGCGAATCGCCCGCATGACCAAGACGAGCAGTGATTTTGGGAAGGAACTTGACTCGCTCGCGGATGTAATCACGTTTGGCGTCGCTCCTGCGCTCCTGGCTTTCATGTGGGGCTTCCATCTGTTGCCGCCGCTGGCCAATCCGGAGTTTCGTTCCAAGCTTGGGCAGTTTGGGGCAATTGCAAGTTTTCTGTTCTTGGTGGCTGGAGCCAGCCGATTGGCGCGCTTCAACATTCAGGTCAACCCGCAACCGTCGAACCCGGGGCGGCCAGACAAGAAGTATTTCGTCGGAATGCCAATTCCCGCGGGCGCGGGTGTGATCGCTGCCGTCGTGCATTTTAGCTCGGGTGATCCGTTGCTTTCGCCCTGGATGGCTGTCACCTGGCTGCTGATGGTCTTGGCAGTGGCGTATTTGATGGTCAGTACTTGGCGCTTTTACAGCTTCAAGGACATTCACTTCAACTCCCGCCAGCCGTTTCGCATCATGCTTTTGTTGGCTGTCATCTTTGTATCGATCTGGTTCTACTCCCGCTGGGTCCTTTTCGGGATTGCGCTCATCTACATGTTTTCGGGTGTGCTATGGCGGTTGCAGTGGATCATTCGCCGCCGGCCCAGGCCTCCGGCACCGCCCATGTACAAGGAGGCATCCCAGCCCTCATGAGTACTCCATTCAAACCCGCCACCGTCTCCAGCGTGGATACCGCGCGCGGCAACGTGTATCGTGTGGCGATTGTGGGCGCCAGTTCGCTCAAGGGAAAGGAAGTCGCCGAAGTTCTCAACGACCGCAATTTCCCCGCCGTGGATGTGAAGCTGCTGGATGACGATGAGTCGCTCGGTCAGCTGGAAACGATGGGGGACGAGATCACTTTCATCCAGAGCGTGCGCAGCGAGCAGTTCGATCATTTGGATTTTACGTTTTTTGCCTCCGACCAGACCTGCACTCGCAAGAACTGGAAAACCGCGCGCGATGCGGGCAGCGCCATCGTGGACCTTTCCTATGCGCTCGAGGATGATCCGACGGCTTCAGTTCGTTCTCCCTGGATCGAGCGGCAACTCGGGCAGACGCCTGCATTGGAGTTGCAACCAGGTCCTTGCGTGGTAGCGCACCCTGCCGCCGTTGCGCTTGCGATGCTGGTGCTGCGGGCGCAGAAAGCCGGTGCAATCCGTCGCGTGATTGCGACCGTGCTCGAGCCCGCCTCCGAGCATGGGCAGAAGGGCATGGACGAACTGCACGAGCAGACCGTGAACCTGCTGTCCTTTCAGGAACTGCCGAAAACCGTGTTCGATGCCCAGATTGCGTTCAATTTGGCGGCCAGCTACGGACCGAATTCCACGCCTACTCTGCAATCAATCGAACAACGGGTTCTCAAGCACTACAAGCGCATCGCCGGGAAGGATGCGTTGCAGCCATCCGTGAGTCTCGTGCAGGCTCCGATTTTTCACGGACACGCATTCTCGCTTTACCTGGAAATGGAACAGCCCGTTGCTGTGGGCGACCTGTCGCAGGCGCTGGCCGGGGAGCATGTCACGGTAGCTCGCCAAACCGAGGATTCGCCGAGCAACGTGAACGCCGCCGGGCAAGGGGACGTACTTGTCTCGCTAGCCCGCGATGACAACCAGCCGAACGGAGTCTGGATTTGGGCCGCGGCTGACAATCTGAGGATTGCCGCCGCCACCGCAGTGGAGTGTGCCGAGACTATGACGCCCACCCGGCCTCGGGGAAAGATCCAGTGAGTCGAGCGTCGCGGAAGAGCTTGCTCAAGCACCAAATACGGTCCTGCTGGCTGGCTGCTTCGCTGACGTTGTGTTTGCTCGCCAGTGCCGGGTGCGGGTATCACACCGCCGGCCACAACGTCACGCTCCCTGAGAACGTAAAAACGCTTGCGATTCCCGCCTTCGTCAACCAGTCGCAGACCTATCGCATCGAACAGACGCTCACGGCGGCCGTCGTCCGCGAGTTCACCACCCGCACCCACTACCAGATCCTGCATGACACCACCGACGCGGCCGACGCCACCCTGAGTGGCACGATTCTTACAACCACCACGTCGCCCCTTACTTACGACTCGCGGACCGGGCGGGCGGAAAGTATTCTGGTAGTCGTCAGCATGAAGATGTCGCTGGTCGATCGGCAGGGGAAGGTCTTGTTTAAAAATCCGTCCTACGTGTTTCGTGAACAGTATCAAGTCTCCCAGGAGCTCTCCAGCTTCTTTGAAGAAGATTCGCCCGCGCTGGGGCGGCTGTCGCGTGACTTCGCGCAGACCCTCGTCAGCAACGTCCTGGAGGGCTTCTGATGAAGGCCTTCGCGCAGGCCGAACGCTTTGTCTCGGAAGTCGAGGGCAAGAAGCTGCGGCCCGCTTACGTTTTCGTGGGCGACGAAGTCTTTTTCCGCAAGCGCTTCCGGGAGGCCATTCTCGAACACCTTGTGCCCAGCGACCTGCGTGACTTCGGCCTGTTCGAATTCGATCTTGCCGAAACCGATCTCACCGAGATTCTCGACCGCGCCCGCACCCCCTCGCTCATGGCGCCGTTTCAGGTGTTCTTTGTGCGCGGCGTGAAGACGCTGTTCGGGCGGGGCTCGAATGAAGAGAAGCTCTCGGCCATCGAGGCCTACTGCAAGGATCCAAATCCCGACGCGCTGCTCGTCTTTGTCGCCGATCACATCAGCATTCCCGCCGACGCCCGCCGAATTGAGATGACGGATAAAGAGCGCTACGAACGGATTCGCGAAACCATGGGACAGTTCTGCGGAATCGTGGAGCTGGCACGTGTGGAGGAGAGCGCGGCCGTTCGCTGGATCGCCGAGTACTGCAACGGCGAAAACGTGAAGATGGACACCGACGGCGCCCGCGAACTGGTCGACGCGCTGGGCGGCGACATGATGATGATCTCCAACGAACTGGAGAAGCTGATCCTGTACGTAGGTGAGAAGAAGCGTATCACGCTGGGCGACGTCGAGACGATGGTGCTCGCCGCCAAGCAGCGCTCGCTGTACGAGTTGACCGACGCGATTTCCGCG
>Ga0137358_10000795_pt1 | contig 15689 bp, 11 predicted proteins | sample Mad1_20_16metaG_FD_105551 | JGI IMG/M metagenome (GOLD analysis project Ga0137358, IMG submission 105551) | Vadose zone soil microbial communities from Angelo Coast Range Reserve, California, USA - Mad1_20_16 metaG | ecosystem: Environmental > Terrestrial > Soil > Vadose zone | place: USA... | reverse complement strand
TGGGCAAAACGCAAAGGGCAAAAGGTTGTTTCAATCGTTGCCCGCAAAAGAACGATGTCACCAGCCAACCGCAAGAAGGTCGCTGCCGCCCAAAGGGCACGGTGGGCAAGGTGGCGGAAGGCACAAAAGACGGCCTAGTCTTGAATTCCCTGAAACACGAGAGCAGCTCAGTCCGAATCGGAGCTGGCAGGTGGACTCCGTTCTGCATAACGAGCACCGGGCGACCTGCAACATATGTGGTTGTTTTTCGAGCTGAATCAACACACCCGCACACTCATGCTCTCGAACAAGGTCGCTGTGGAGGATACCCACTCGGTGGGGGCCGTTTACGAGCAACACCCTTTCATGTCAGTTCCCTGGCCGAGCCGGACCAAATGGGATGGGGGTGCTGGAACCTACCACGCAGACTTTATTTGAGGAGTGTTTAATACCCTGTTTAGAACCTCACGCCGCTTTTCGCGAACCTTCCCACAATTCCTTTGGTTCCCAGCCTAGTAGGGCCAGGACTTCGCTCGTGCCGGCGATCTCAAGTTCGGATGCCGAACGGACTTGTTCCAGTCTTTGCCGAACAAAGGCGGGCGGATCAAACACCTTGAATTGGATCCCGTGCTCACTTGTCCATCGTTGCAGAAAGACGAGCATTCCCAACCCGCCTCCCTCCAACGCTTGAAGGTCCGAGAGATCGAGCAGAACGACCCGCGCGTTTCTTTGCTGGGTGACAGCATCGCGTAGTCGAAAGGCCGCCGCGCTCTGTACCACCCTGCCCTCACAGTGAATCACCGCCACATCGCCTATGTTTTCGATGCTTACCTTGAGCATGGCTTCCTCCCGAAGGTTTGCAAATTCCTGAGCACGGACCTCACCAATCATATTGTGAGTATTTTGTGCTGAATACACTCTCTACGAGAGAGCAACTGAGAACTTTTAGGCGGTCGAAGGAAGAAACGCGGTACCGGAAATTCTGTATCCCTTATTTACGTAATGGGGTGTTCGATGCCGCGGGAAGGCTACGTCGCCGAGATCATTCCGAGTTGCCGACGATCGGGTTGAGTGCGTTATAGACGCGGTATGAAACGGTCGCTCATTTTGGGCAGGGGCTCTTGCAGGTTCATTCGTGCATGTCAATGCCGGGCCGGACGACGATGGTCGGTACCGGCTACTCGGAACCTATCCGCTTCTGGGGTCGTTCGCACTTCGAGCGAAACTCAACGTGGTCCCGAGGAGTTCTCGTGACTCCAACACGATCTCCTGAGGAGAAAGGACAAAGGCCCGAGATCGTTCCCAGAAACTGCTCTCGGTCGGCGAACAACGGCGATCTGCTAAAAGCTTCGACATCGGAGTCCGAAAACGAGTACTGCCCATAGTCAGTTAGTAGTTAGGAAACCATTTAGACATTGCACGCTTCCCTTAGCGATCGTCTTTTCAGAACTTAATAAAAATCCGTCAACGGCTGCGGTCACGACACCTAGCCTCCGTTTGACGGAGCCAAAAGCACTCCTGTGATTAAGAGCATGCAAAGGCCCGAACTTGTGATAAAGTGCGCCGCGCCGGGAGTGTCAGCAACGGCGATCCGTTCCACCGACCCCAGCTGTACCCGCCTCGCAACGTACGACCTGAGGACATCGGGCACCAACCGTTCGCAGCAGTAGGGGAGGTCTCCCATGAACTGCAAGCGCGCACCAAACGCCCATGTTGTTCGTGTTGTTTCTCTGTTGATCATGATCTTCGCCTTCCTGCTTGCCCTGGCGACCCCGACACAATTAGCGGGTGCACGTCAACCGTCTGCGAAGCCGCAAGTTGTGCCCACGTCGCAGGATGCCAACCCGCTCCTTTTTATGGCGGCAGTGACCTACGATCCGGGCGGCCAATCATTTTCCGTCGCGATCGCGGATGTGAACGGAGATGGTAGCCCCGACTTGCTCGTGACAAACGCGTGCATCGCTGTACCCGGGTCTGACCACAACAGCGATTGTGCGGAGGGTTCAGTCAGCGTCCTGCTAGGCAAGGGCGACGGTACCTTTGAATCCGCAGTCGGCTATAAATCGGGAGGAAGCCTTGCCTATTCGGTAGCAGTCGCGGATGTGAACGGAGACGGCAAGCCTGACCTAGTAGTGGCCAATTGCGGGCCTATCGGTGTTAACGCTTGTCAAAGCGGGAACGGGCTAATGGGTGTCTTGCGGGGCAATGGCGATGGAACCTTCCAGCCGGTGGTAACTTACAGCTCGGGAGGAAGCACTGCCGTGTCGGTGGCGGTTGCAGACTTGAACGGCGATGGCAAACCCGACCTGCTGGTGGCGAACGAGTGCGACACCAGTAGCACGTGTGCACATGGCTCAGTGGGCTTGCTACTGGGCAATGGCGACGGCACCTTTCAGTCGGCGACAGCTTTCGACGTGGGAAATGCCATTGACTCGATAGCGGTGGCGGACGTGAATGGCGATGGCAACCAAGACCTGCTCGCAGGGGGTGGCGGGGAGAACAATAACGTAGACGTGCTGCTGGGCAACGGCGACGGTACCTTCCAGCCGGTAGTAACTTACAACTCGGGCGGGAACACTGCTCTGTCGGTGGCGGTTGCGGATGTGAGCGGAGACGGCAAGCCCGACCTGCTCGTAGGTAATCAATGCGACACAAGCATCAATTGTGCCCACGGTTTACTAGGAGTACTGCTCGGCAATGGCGATGGAACCTTCCAACCCGCTGTGGGCTACGACGCGGGGGGAACTGGTGCCTGGTCAGTCGCCGTTGCGGACGTGAACGGGGACGGCAAGCCCGATCTGGTGATAGCTATCGCTTTCTCCAACATGGTAGCCGTGCTCCTGGGCAACGGCGATGGCACTTTCCAGGGGGCGACGACCTATGGCTCGGGCGGAATTCTTCCTCGGTCGGTGGCGGTTACAGATCTGAACGGGGACGGCAAGCCCGACGTCGCAGTGTCGAACTTCTGTAGCGACAGTCCCAATTGTCTGCCTGGCAAAGTTGGCGTGCTGCTGAACAACACCGCAGACACGACTCCACCCGTTATCACGCTGTTTGCTACCGCAACGGTCTTGCGATCGCATAAAGGGAAAACGGTCCAGATAAGCATCTCGGGAACGATCACCGACACCGGTTCCGGAGTGAACGTAGACAGCGCAACTTTTGCGGTGAGAAATGGAGAAGGCGAGATCCTGGAACGCGGGGCCATACCGTTGGCCGCTGGAGGCAAATACTCTTTGACTGTCTTGCTGCCAGCGTCACGTCGAGGCTTGGATAGACATCGCTACGCAGTCACTGTCCGAGCGAATGACAACGCGGGCAACCGCGGATCGAAGACAATAGTGGTGACCCGTCCTCACGATCATGGAGATGAGGATCGTGAGAATGAACCACGCTGACAACAACTCCGAAACTAGCGTTGGCAATGTCATGGGCGCGAGCGGCTTTCCCATTCGTAGCGTTGGCTGACAGTACGGTTTAGTCCGCGACCTGAGACAAGTCAAATCTGATCGTCCGCTCGGAACGATCCACCGCGGGCCTAGTCGTTCGCACCTCGGACGAAACTCGAGGGTGTCAACCTTCGCGTACAAGAACTGCTATCTTGGTTCAAAGGTTCAGAGTCTTGCGTAACCTATCCTGCGCCAAGATCCTGCAGTGTGATTGGAGTACCTGACCTCTACATTGCTTACAAACTCGAGGCCCAACATGCAGAAACGGCAGCTTCTCATCTTGGTATTCGTATTTCTCTTTGCGGCACATCAGGTGGCGCCACAAGAGGCTCCAGCTTCAACCGCATCGACCGCGCGTCGTGGAGCGCAGAGCCGCTCCGCGCAACCTACCTGCACCGACAACGGCACGTATGTTAACAGTCAGGGCCAAACTGTCAGACGCCCGGAAGTTTGTTCGAGTCCACCGCAAGGGGCTTCAGCGCAATGCCGGGATGGCAGCTATAGCTCTAGCAAGAGCCGGCGCGGTACTTGCTCGCATCACGGTGGTGTGGCACGCTGGCTTTAGTTCGCATGGGAACTCACACGAAATGGGCTGCCGTTATTTGGTGCGGAAGGAGTCCCTCGACCTGAAAGCTACCCTGTCGAGGTACCTTTCTCGAGGACGACCGAGTGCGGGTCGGGGCCACAGCTGGCGCACAAGGTTCCTGCGCATTGGCCCGGACCCCCGGCACATGCGGCTAACCGACAGTGAGTCGGCCTAAGAGGGGCAGTTCAAAGCGGGGGCTTGCAGTGCACCGAAGCCGCTCATCCTACGGTTTCGGTACAGGCCGCTAGTCAGTCGTCGTATCCCCCTGATTTCAGTGCCTCCTGCCTCCAACGGCGATTTTGAACCTCCAGTGCTGGCGCTTTGACTCGAACGCCTTAAGGGTAGCCGAAATATCGTCAACCTTGGGAAAAGTGGAAAAGTCGCCGTTGGTGCGCGGCATCCCACTTAACAAGTTCACCATCGGGTGAAATGACTGCCCCCACGCATCCGCCAGTCACGCCTTGGCAGTCGGGTGCATTCCGAAAAGTCGGATTTCTCCCACCCCAGCAGCCCCATGACTGATTCGTATCGCCACAAAATCATGCGCCGCGGCTCCGGTTTTCCAAGAGAAATGATGTCGCAATCGGGGCAGCCCCGAGCTGCCGCTTGCCAAGCGTCCGCAGCCACCAACCAAGGCGGCTGCGGTAGCCAGACTATCTTTTGTGGTTTCGGATGTAGCTCAAAAGGGAGACGATGAAAACGGTCAGTTCCCACGTCAGCCTTTCAGTCAAGCTGAGGTATTGGTCGAGCGGCATTGGTTCGCCTCCGTCCTTAGAAGTTGCTTACACTCGCAATTTAAGGGCAGACGCGATAGAGCGACAGGCAACGAAAACGCCTATTTTCCGTCGTTTTGATTCCTAACACCCTCCGATTCTCTCGCGAGGAGCGTCATCATGGCGGGATTTTTGCTCCGGAAAGCTCTGAGGTTTTTTCTCACGGTTTCCTCTGTAAAACGTTCACTGCCAGCCTGACCGTCCACCTCCATTGCCTTATTAACCAGAGTCGCGAGGGTCGCATTCGTGACCTGTCCAGCGTGCTTCTCCAGAAAAGTCTGTAACCGGATCAAAATGGTATGGTCACGGTCCCGCCCATGCCGTTTGCTCGAATACGCCTGCTTGCTTCGCTGAAGCTTCTCAGCCAAATCCCGTCTGTATTGTTGCAGTTGACTCGTGGCTGTGCGATCTCCGAATTCCGCATAAAATTCCATTGCCTCGGTGATGCCTTTGATTGCGGAGTTCAATCTTGCAACTTGTTGCCTGCCGCGACGCTCGCGTTCTCGCCGGACGTGGGCGGTGACGGCGAGATCGCCGTAGAGCCGAACCTGCGCAGCGCAATCCCGCAAGATGCGCTCGTTGCGGAGAATAACTGTGATTGCAGGGTCCACTTTTTCGATCTCCCGTAGCTTCTTCGCGAACTTCATCGTCCACGCTCTTTGATCCTCCACATCGGCGATCCATAAGGGTTTGCGCGCTATCCGTTTGCGGGGCTTTGCCGGACGTTCTTGCGTCATTATCTGTGCCTCACATTCTTGCTGAGTGTAGCCCCATGCAATGAAAGCGAGCCGCATCGCCCGCTGGAAAATATGTCGAAGCACCAGAGCCGAACACTCCCGGTCCGTGCACTCAATGTGATGTCTGCGAAATTCTGATGGATAATAGAAGCAAAGCGGTGGCAACCGTCTGCAGCAGGTGTGCCAATTGGCAAAACGCGACCGAGCTACGTTCGCTTTGGATGCTCGCCGGAAGCTGACGGAGGAGCTAGCAGGGCTCCCAATCTTCTCGGTTCCGCGGTCGTCTGCCCTGCTTAACTACTTGGCAGTGCTGGAAGTCGAGTCACTCATGTCTGCACGTTCGCCCTATCAATTTTTGGAGCACATCGGCAGGCTGTCGAGTCCAGCGCCCACGCGGTTCCCGCCATTTATCAATGGTGCCCGCAGGATGAATCTATTCCCGCTGAGGCAGTCGTGGAAAACGTGTTCAATCTGGCGCACGATCTTTTTACGTTCACGCATAGATATGACCAGATCGACTACTCGTACAGGCTTGCCGAGCGTGGGCACTGGTCGATTTCGGTTGCGCAGAAAGACCCTCGTATCACCTTTTCGTACGCTTCGCCCGAGGCGGATCAGGCTGATACTCTTGCAAGAGCCCGGGAAATTCAGGCGAAGATTTCGCAAGACCAGCCGTCAATTGACGTGAAGGCGGCGACCGAAACGCTCGTTAGGTTGCAGGCAGTCTTGGCTGCTAAGACAAGCTCCGTAGCAAGGGAGAGCTGTGAGCACGTCATCGACGACGACGCGCTCAGCGTGATGCGTGATATAGCCGGAAACATCTCGCGGGCGATGAAAGTCGGCATGGACTCGTCTGTCAAAGTGGGTTTGTTCACTTTGGGGGAATTCCGTGCCTTTTGGTCCGCCCTTCTCGCTGTTATTGAGACCCACACGATGGCACACGACCTAGCCACCATGGGAAAACAATCAACTCCACATTTTAACGGACGCTTAATGGAGGCTGATCTCTTTGGTGCCATTTTTCTGTTTTCGCCCCGCTGCGTATGAGTTCGAGCGTTGGAATAGGCTTCTCGTCTGCCGACCGACCGTAAGGACAGCTGACTAAGGGGTAGGCAAATCTCGGAACATTTCTTTCCTGCTTCGGGGTACACCTCATTGCGGAATTGCGGACTCAAGACACGCGGCAGATAAAGAGGCCTGCTCCCTTCCCTAACTGCCATGTTGTTCGCAGCTTCCATGATTTGCAGAAATTCGCGAACTCGGGACGAAGGCCCGTCGGAGCAAACAAAAAGCAAACTGAACGGGGCCTACTCTGTTATCGCGCAACTTGGATGTGTGCCTAGATCGACAGACGTACATTGCTGAAGCACCTGGCGGCAATTCCCTCTTGCCGCGGCCTGTGGCCAGATTGCTCTACGCTACTCGAGAGCGCCCTTCCATTGAGACTCATCCACCGCGTTGCGCTCTTGTGATCCGTCCCGGCCGAGCGCCGCAATCTGGGAGAAACTGAAGCAACAGGCCGGCGGACAACTCACGCAGGTGCGGTTTCCTCCTTTACCGCAACTCTGCACGGTCGAAGAACCACGTGCAAAAGCGTAACTATTCGTCTTTTGTTCGCCAATGTACAAGTCTCTCGGTCGGGCTTACTTTTACGATGGAGGTAGTGACTTCAGTAATTACCTCTCACCCTTCTTCCCATGCGACGCTTACGTCCTGTGTGCAGAAACAAGTGGTGAATAATGTTACATCATTCACATCAGACAATCACCGGTACCATTTTGGTGGCCGATGATCAAGCCGCAAATCGTGAGTTGTTAGAGGAACTCCTCGCGGGACAGGGATGCACAGTGATTACTGTGCCGGACGGCGCAGCTGCGGTTGAAGAACTTACCCGAACTCAGGTCGACCTGGTGCTTTTGGATGTGATGATGCCTCACCTGAATGGGTTTGAGGCATGCGAGAGAATCAAGAACAACCCCGACACATATTTAATACCGGTGATCGTGGTTACGGCGCTCTCTAACAAGCAGGATCGGTTAGAAGGCATCAAGGTTGGAGCAGATGACTTTTTGAGCCGTCCTGTGGACAGAACTGAACTGCTGGCCCGGGTACGGTCACTGTTGAAACTGAAACTGCGCACTGACGAACTTGAGCGAGCGGAGTCAGTCCTGTTTAGTCTGGCACGGAGCATTGAAGGCAAAGATCCCTACACCCACGGTCATTGCGAGCGGCTGGCAGAGTATTCGGCGCGGCTAGGCGAACAGCTCAATCTGACGGAGGAGCAACTGATTGCGCTCCGCCGCGCGGGAATCGTGCATGATGTGGGGAAAATTGCCATCCCGGATGCAATTCTTTTGAAGCCAGGGCAACTGACTCCGGAAGAGTGGGTAATTATCCGGGAGCACCCCGTGGTGGGGGAACGCATCTGTGCACCGCTGAAGTCGTTCCGCTCGGTGCTTCCTATCATTCGCCATCATCATGAGAGGTTTGACGGCACCGGATATCCCGATGGACTGCGCGGAGACGATATCCCCATTGCCGCTCGAGTGCTACAAATCGTCGATGTCTACGACGCTTTGACTACAGACAGGCCTTATAAAAAGGCCTTCTCCATAACCGATGCAATACAAACCATGAAACAAGAGGTTGCGAACGGCTGGTGGGATCACCGCATCTTCGATGAATTCGAACGGCTGGTAAGGACCGGAACGGCGGATTTCCTCTCTCAGGGCGCCTCCGCCGGTCAGTAGGCTCGAAACATACGGAGGGCTGCGCCGCTTGCCGACCGGTGTGTTTGCCGCTGCCTGTCAGCGCGGCTGCGATGGCGGTGTTCGGCATTTGGATTCACTGCCTGCGCGCTGATGGTATGTTTTCCAACGCCGCTCATATTCGCCCTGTGAGGAGAAACAGCTCCAAAGCCCCTATTTACAGAAGAAGTAACAATGTTACGTTCGTACCCACGGCACTCATTACAAAAGTTGAGTTCGTTCTCATCATCAACCAATAATGGAAAGGATGATGGCAGGAAGGAGTTTATTGAGAGCCCTCACATCAGCGTCAGCGACATACGTGCAGCGTCGTGCAGTTGTAAGGAGCGTGCTGCCCCTGGTGCTACTGGCTGGGTTTGCTCCGCTAAGCTGGGGCGATGCCACTGAGGCTAGTGAAGCGACCGAAGGGCGTCTCACCCAAGTGACCCTGGAACAACTGGGCCAGATTGAAGTCACTACAGCATCAAAGAGACCGGTGAAAGTCAGTCGAACTCCGGCAGCGATTTACGTCGTTACCCAGGAGGACATCCGGCGTTCTGGTGCGACCAGCATTCCGGAAGCTCTACGCCTCGTACCCGGAGTTGAAGTTGCGCGGATCGATTCCAATACGTGGTCCTTGGGGGTGCGCGGATTTGGCAGCGCCCTATCCCGATCTGTACTGGTGCTGATCGACGGCCGGAGCGTTTACACGCCCCTGTTCGCGGGCGTTTATTGGCAGGTCCAGGACACGTTGCTCGAGGATATTGAACGCATCGAAGTCATCCGAGGCCCAGGCGGAACCATCTGGGGAGCAAATGCCGTCAACGCCGTAATCAATGTCATCACCAAAAACGCCAGGGATACTCATGGAACTCTGGTCTCCACCGGTGGCGGAAATCTCGACCAAGGCTTCGCCCATTTCCGCTACGGAGCCGGGAACGATAAGAGCTTTAATTACCGCATCTATGGAAAGGCCTTCGTTCGAGGCCCCGAGTTTCATCAGGACGGCCATTTATTCGATGACTGGCGGATGGGCCAGACCGGCTTCCGCGCGGACTGGGACCTGCACCAGCGTGACACGCTGACGTTTCAGGGCGACCTTTACGGCGGCAATGCAGGGCAGAGGCTGGAGATCGGCAGTTACTCTCCACCCTTTATGGCGAACGTGGAACAAAATGTCGACCTTGGCGGTGGCAATCTGCTCGGTCGCTGGAAGCGCGTTTTGGGCGCGGGATCTGACATTGAGGTGCAAACGTATTACGATCGCACGAACCGGAAACAGGCCAATTTTGCCGAGTCTCGCGACACCTTCGATATTGACTTTATCCACCACCTGATCCTGTCGTGGCGGCAGGACTTCCTTTGGGGGCTTGGGGCTCGCCTGAGTTCAGGCAATACCAGCAACGTTGATCCCACTGTCGTATTCACGCCGGGTCACTTCACGGACAAGCTCTACAGCAGTTTCGTTCAGGACGAAATCGCGATTGTCCGCGATCGACTCTCGCTGACGATCGGCTCGAAGTTTCTGCACAACAGTTACAGTGGCTTCGAGGTCGAGCCCGGCGCACGAGTCCTGTGGACGCCGAATCTGCGGCAAACTGTCTGGGCCGCCGTTACTCGCGCCGTGCGCACACCCTCCCGCGTGGAAGAAGATCTCCAGCTCACAGCAATGGCAGCGCCTAACCCGCTCACCTTTTACCGCGTTGTTGGCGACAGAGGCTTCTCCTCGGAAAACTTGGTTGGCTACGAAGCCGGATACCGAACCCTGGTGAAGCCGAAGTTCTACGTGGACATCGCAGCCTTCTACAACAACTACAATCATCTTCTGAGTGTCGAGCCGGGTGTACCCTTCTCGGAAACCTCCCCAGCTCCGCCCCACATCGTCCTCCCGTTCTTTTTCCGCAATGGGCTGTTAGGCAAGACCTCCGGCTTCGAGATCGCGCCGGATTGGACGCCTGTCAGCTGGTGGCGTTTGAGAGGTTCCTACTCTTATCTGCACATGGACCTGAAGAAAAGCGGCGGAAGCCGAGATACTACAACCGCCAGCTCAACTCAGGGTTCAAGCCCGCACCACCAGGTAGTGATCCAGTCTTCTGTCGATTTGCCCAAGAAGCTTGAGTTTGATCAGACCTTTCGTTATGTGAGTGCGCTGCCCGCCGAGCGAGTGGGGTCCTACGCAACCGGCGATGTGCGGTTCAGTTGGCGCGCCCTCCGGTCCATGGAATTCTCCATAGTCGGACAGAACTTGTTTCAGTCCCATCATCCGGAGTCCGCGGGGGATCCCGGGCCTCTTGTCGGGATGGAGCGAAGCGTCTACGCAAAGATAACCTGGCAAACAGGGCAGAGATGACGAGGAAGCACACCTGCGCACCAGGTTTCTTCCGGTGCACGCTGGCACTGGCCATTACGTCGATCGTCATTGCTGCTCCCTACCTGCATGCACAAAAATCAGGTCCCACGGAGAACGAGGTCAAATCGGCCTACTTGTACAACTTTGGCAAGTTCGTGGAATGGCCGGCCAAAGCTGCGAGTGTCGGGGAGTTCTTCAGCATTTGTGTTTTGGGCGACAACAGTTTTGCCTCTACGCTCGAGACGACCATCGCTGGCGAAAGCATCAATGGCAAGAGAGTGTTGATGAAACGCGTCGCGAAGCCACAGGATTCCGTCGGTTGCCGCATCTTATTCATCAGTTCGTCCCAGCAAACCCGCCTCAAAGAGATTCTCGCGGAACTTGATAATGCCAGTGTCTTAACAGTCAGTGACATACCGGAGTTCACCCGCCGCGGAGGGATGATCCAGTTCGTTGTCGAAGCAAACAAAGTGCGCTTCGAGGTCAATCTGACAAGTGCCGAGCGTTCCGGCCTGACTCTAAGTTCCCAACTACTTAAAGTAGCAATTAACGTGAAAAGGAGCACTCAGTCTGGGGGTTGATTTGACCATGTTTTGGGTCCGCGACAGTTCGATCGCCAAAAGACTGACCAGAATGAACATACTGGTCAGTGGCGCCGGCCTGTTTCTCTGTTGTGCGGTGTTTGTCGCCTACGACGTGGTCAGCTTTCGAGAAGCGATGGTACATAACCTCTCGATTCAGGCTCAAATCGCCGGGTCTGATAGCGTCTCCGCTCTCCTGTTCAATGATCCGCAGGCAGCGCAGAACACTTTATCTGCGTTGAAGGCTGCGCCTAACATCGTATCCGCAGGCATCTACACGCCCGAGAGCAGACCTTTTGCCATGTACCGGCGGGATGGCGCCGGCGAAAGCCTGTCGCTTCCTGCGATTCCCCCCGGTCAAATCGAAGCCCACTGGTTCAAGGATAGCCACCTCCTAGTGGTCCGCAAAATTTTGTTCCAGGAAAAGCCCGCCGGTACCGTCTTTATCCGTTCCGATCTACACGAGATGAGCCACCGCCTTAAGCGATACGCGGGAATCGCGGCCATCGTTCTGTTGGCCTCTATGATCGCCGCGCTTCTTGTCGGGTCGGTATTCCAGCGAGCCGTTGCTCAACCCATCGTACATTTAGCGGAACTTGCGGGAATCGTGTCTCGTGACAAAGACTATTCGGTGCGGGCAAACCCAACCGGCAACGGGGACGAACCCGACATCTTGGTCCGGGCCTTCAATGAGATGTTGGGTCAGATTCAAGAACGCGAGGGAGCTCTGCAAGAAGTTCACCGCGATCTGGAGCAACGGGTCGAGGCGCGCACCGCGCAGCTAGCCGATGCTAATAAGGAGCTGGAGCGACAGAATCACGAAGTAGAACGCGCCACCCGGCTAAAGAGCCGGTTCCTCGCTAGCATGAGCCATGAGTTACGGACTCCGCTGAATGCGATTGTGGGTTTTTCTGACTTGCTAGCGGAAGGAGCTCCAGGCGAGCTCAACCCCAAGCAGAAACGCTTCGTCAACCACATTAAAGAGGGATCGGCCCACCTGCTGCAGTTGATCAACTACATTCTGGATCTCTCAAAAATCGAAGCCGGGCAACTCGAACTCCACTGCGAATACTTTCACGGAAAGGAGGCTTTGCCCGAGGTCCTTTCCACCATCCGTCCCCTGGCCATGGCGAAGAACATCCAGGTCGAACACGCATTGGAGATAGACCGGCCCGCCTACGCTGATCGCGTCCGCTTCAAGCAGATTCTGTACAACCTGCTCAGCAATGCCGTGAAGTTTACACCCAAGGATGGCCGGATCAGCATTGAATGCGCGAATGATGGAGACTTTGTCTGCATATCAGTCATCGACACCGGAATCGGTATCCGAGCCGAAGATCAAGCCGTCGTTTTCGAGGAGTTCCGCCAGGTTGAAGGTGGCAAGGATTCGACTCAGGAAGGTACCGGTTTGGGACTCGCCATCACCAAGCGCCTCGTCGAACAACAAGGCGGCACAATCTCGCTCGTGAGCGAACCCGGCAATGGCAGCCGATTTACGTTTACCCTTCCCGCAGGTATAAAACCAAATACCAACGCATCAGCCACGAATACCCTCAGTGCGACGATCCCCCAACGTGTGGCCGCGGGGGAAGGGCGCAGCAGGCCCCTGGTCCTGATCGTCGATGACGAACTCCCCGCTCGTGAGCTTCTGGCCAGTTACTTGAGTTCGGAGTACCGGATAGCAATGGCCAGCTCAGGAGCCGAAGCCGTCGAGAAGGCGGAACAACTCCGTCCCGACGCCATCACGTTGGATGTTTTCCTGGCGGGCGGCAATGGCTTCGAGACTTTGGCGGTCTTGCGACAAACGCCAGGACTGAAAAACACTCCGGTCATTATTGTCTCAATTGTCGATCAGCAACGACTAGGGTTGGCTTTGGGAGCAGCCGACTACCTCATCAAACCCATTCGCAAGGCCCTGCTTCTCGAAACCATACGCAAGCACGTCCCATCGCAACTCGATGATGATGAGGCGATTCTACTCGTCGACGACGACCCTGCAACTCTCGAATTGTTGGCGGACATCTTGCGCTCAGCCGGATACGAGACACAGAGTGTGCAAAGCGGCAAGAGAGCTCTCGAAGTACTCTCTTCCAAACTGGTGAGCGCAGTCTTGCTCGATCTGCTTATGCCGGGAATGGACGGCTTTGAGGTCATCCGCCACGTACGGCAAGACGCCGCCTTGAAGGAGCTTCCCATTTTTGTAATGACGGGTAAGAGCCTGACACCGGAGGAGTCTGATCTGCTTGCGCGGGACACCCAGGCACTGCTGCTAAAAAATGGCTCTTGGCAGCAACAGCTCGTTGCCGAAGTGGAACGCGTTATTCAAAGCCGCAAGCTAGCGAGGTCCGCAGGGCAGTCATGAGCAAGATTCTAATTGCCGAAGACAATGCCGTTAACCGTGAACTGCTCCGCGAGTTACTTGAGGTGCGTGGACACACAGTGGTGGAAGCGTGCGATGGTCAAGAAGCGCTTCGCATGATTGAACAAACTCGACCAGACCTACTACTGCTGGACATTGGCATGCCGCTAATGGACGGCATGGGCGTTATCCGAAACGTCCGCGAGAGTTCTCGCTTCGCTTCCCTGCCTGTAGTGGCGGTGACCGCATATGCAATGCAGGGCGACCGCGAAAAGATTTTGAGTTCGAAGTTTGACGGCTACCTATCCAAACCTGTCAATGCGCGGGCCCTCGGGGAAGAGCTCGACCGTCTGCTGAGCAAGCGAGCTGATCACGACCTAACTCAGAATCAATCGTCTGGGAGTCAGCCGAAGAGCGAGGTACAGGCAGGGCGCAAAGGCTAAAAGAGCGACGGCTCGCTATTCTTTTTCGACTTCTGCTATGTAGTCCCGGATCGACTGTTGAGCTGAGGTACTCAACGTCGCGAACTGAATTCCTTGACGCTTCTCCTCTGCCCACGCCACCGTGCCCGTTGCGTCGATGGACACGCCGGAAACGGGCAGCCGGAGTGACAATCGCACCCGGTCCCCGGATTGCAAGTCATTCGCTTCCAACTGCATTCCGCCTTGGCTGAGGTTCCAGGTCATCCCGCGTACGGTTCGAGAACCCACGATGCAAATCACCTCTGTTTGTAACGGAACACGGGTGCACTTGCGTCGATTCTCCAACATCCCACCACTCACCGTCCGGAACAAAATACTTAGCTTTTGTCTGTCTACAGGCTTCTGAAGAAAAAAAGTCGCTCCAATCGCAAATGCTTCTTGCATCGTTTGTCTTTCATCTCGCCCGGTCACGATGATAATTGGAGTGGACTTGTTCCTGGACGACTTGCGGACGAGACGGGCAAGGTCGAAACCGTTCAGGTTGGGCATTTCCAGGTCCAGAACAATTCCGTCGAACCTCTCCTGATTCACCATGCCAACAGCATCGGCGCTGTCGCTAACCGGACGCACCTCGGCCTTCAAAGATGTGAAAACCTCGGCCATCAGTTCCAGGTTTGTGAGGTCATCATCCACGATAAGGAGTTTCAGTGTTGTCATGCATCGATTCTCTTCTACACTCAATCTCGCCCAACCGAAATGAAGATGAGCGAGATCGATTTGGGAATCATCTTTCTCATCGAAGCTTGGGCTGTTAAATAAATACCAGCTGCAAGTATAACTCTCGTCACCGACGGATCCAACAAAACTCGGGTTCTCGGCCCTTTCGGGCTGCCCGTCACCTGGTGTGCCTCAGTCCTAGAGGCAATTGCTGGGCAGTTTTTGTTTGGCGACATGCCTGAAGTGAGTGCGCTTTCTTTGGCTTTCAGACTGATAAACAGTTACTGGCAAACATCGGCGGCAATTGTCTACAGATAATGGGCGCGGACGGCCTCGCAGTCGTCCAAGGTCTACTTACGTCAACCTATCAGGGAATGAATAGCGACGATTACGCGGCCTCGCAATTGATAGGAGACGTTAAGTTCATCAGCTTCCGAACAGTGTACGGCGGAGTTTACAGCTCTAAGGCAAAACACGATAGATGCCGCGCAAGCTGCCTGGGGTGGATTGACTTTTGTGCGCGGAAGCCTCGTATGTGGTCCCTGACTGAAACCTTTGTAGAACGCATGGCCAGGTAGAAAGGTCATCCGAAAACAGGAATCCCGCGCCGGTACAAGGAAGCTTGGGGCACCCTGCACTCAGCGCGGGGTTTTTTACACTCTCGTAAAACTTGACAACAGCCTACCTCTGTCAAGACTAATGAGGAATACCGTGAAGTATGTAGAGGTTGCCTACAGTTAAGGCCAAGCTAAACCGCTGAGAACAAACACGGCTAACCCGGGTGGCGCAGGTGAAGACCGGGAAGTTCAAGGAACAAGTATCGTATTTTTCTCGTCCCAAAGGAGTTTCAAAAAATTGCCGGACCGTCTAAAAGAGTTACTGTGAGACCCTCCACCCATCCTCGCCAAACTGCTTACACATGCCAACGGTGGGCTCAACAATCCAACTATTCGCGCAAGCGTATGACCAAGATGATCTCCCGATAACGC
>Ga0137358_10000793_pt1 | contig 15696 bp, 20 predicted proteins | sample Mad1_20_16metaG_FD_105551 | JGI IMG/M metagenome (GOLD analysis project Ga0137358, IMG submission 105551) | Vadose zone soil microbial communities from Angelo Coast Range Reserve, California, USA - Mad1_20_16 metaG | ecosystem: Environmental > Terrestrial > Soil > Vadose zone | place: USA... | reverse complement strand
CGCTGCACCACTCTTTACTACGTGTCGGCCATTCCGGGCCATCGTCTCTCGCATTCTCTGTTTCTTATCAACATCCTCACTGGCACCGCAAGCCTTGCGTTCGCTCGAGAAGCACTCACACCTATAGCTGTCTCAATCAAATAACCTGTATATGTCGCAGGTGCAGTTCTCGTTCACAGCCGATCTCAAAAATCTCTGCCCTCTTTGGCGGCTACCATTGCAGAACGCCGAAACTACCGGGCCATACTCGGGCTGTAGCCCCATCCAAAGGCCAATTCCCATCGACATTTCGACGCCACGTCCACACACCGAAGTGTGGGACCGCGGGCGCATCTCAGTTGATCAAATGCCTTGCAAGCAGGCGCCCAACTGGGGGTAGTCGGGTGGCGTTGTGGCGGGCCTCCACCTCGATGTGGCATTTGGCATTTGGTACAATGGCCCGAAACCACAACTGTAACATGGGCGGCATTGGCCTGGCCAATCAAATAAAGGAGCTGACGGAATATTCCATCCAGGCGGGGGGCAGTGTTGCGATTTGTGATTGCGCAGGCATGGCTTGACTGTGCGAAATGCGAAGCTGTGCCCGCAGGCTCCGAATGGACCATCTAGCCACAATCGCAGGCCGTCGTCGATGTCCCCTTGTATTCAGATCCTCGCCATGATAAATTGGCCCCGGGGACCCTCAACTCAACCCACTTGCTCCTTCACAGATTTCCCCTGCTAAATCGACTGCACAACCAGCAAGATGTTTCTGTTTGATCTTTTCGGTGATTTCGCGCGTCCCTTCCGAAACCCACCCCCACAGTTTGAGGACAGTGATGATGAAGCGGTGGGCTATACTCTGTTTATGTTCATACATGCTACATTGCTAATGCGTCAACGCGACAAAGGATGAATTCATGTCCCTGGCGGACAATACCGACCTTAACTGCTTATCCCCCCCTCCAACGTCACCTCTCTATGAGCGACCTATGTCGGACGTCCGTTCCACACCGTTCTCCAAGAGATCCAGCGCTATACGTCATGCAAGGTCGACCGCGCACTACAGCGCATATAAGCTTCCTTCGCGTGAACAGCGACAGGCGTTCAGTAGGAAATCCCGCCGCAAAAAGATGTTCGCCGATGGCCTTGACGATGTCTTTATTCCTCCTACCAAGCCACGCACCATTCATACCACGGCTGACCCCGCTCTGCCCAGTGTGCACGTAGAAGTGGCTGCACCGCATGTAGAGGAACACCTCGCGGCCATGCCTTATGACACGCACCTTGCCACTCAACAAAGTGACCTGACGATCAAAATACCGAGCGCGGTAGATCGACTTGGTCTTCAGCTCCTGAACTCTTGTATTGTGTCGGAACAAACCGAGGAAGACGAGAACATTGTTGACTGTGCCACCCCGAAGAGTGGTCTGACGATCAAGATACCTGGCCTCGTTGATAGTCTTGCTCTCCGGTTCCTGGGTTCATGCAACTTGTATGAGAAAACACAAGAAGGCGAGGACGTTGACCACTCGTCGCTCGACGGATCTACTGCTTCGGATTCGTCCTCTTCTGACGATGGTGACATTAACGACGACCGCACTTACTCTTCCTACTCTTCATCACCGACGCCTGCGGCGGGAGGCCCTGATCGTGCACCTCGCCACAAACATCGCCGCATTGCCGCGCCATATCACCGCGCAGTAGGTAAACCAAAACGCAAGGAGTTGTGGATCGACACGGACATTAGTGCGGGAAGCGAGGTGCCCGCCTTTCTGCTAGGGTCGCCTACTTGCTCGAGTTCTGCGTTCTGATCATCATTGTTGGCTTTCCCACTTCTCCCTTTCGCGTTAGCTCTACTTTCTCAGCTTCTACATACCCCGCAAAGGTCCGGATCGCGTGTTGCTGTTGTGTTGATGACCTTTTCATTCTGTAATAGGCTTGCTCTGCTGCACTACCGTACGTATTAAGTTTCCGTCGTTGTAATTGCTTGTATCCATTCGTACCGTTTCTGTTGTACAAAAATGCAATATTCACCATAGATCCCAGCCTGAGTTTTGAATTCCGCAAAGTTGGCCGTGCCAGTTGCCAGTTGACCGATTTCCACATTTGGTATGTAGTCTCGCTTCACCGAGTCCACCGACATGCATCGTGCGTGGTCCAGATACAGACCTCCGTGTTCTTCTCAGTGCCTCCTGCATTCGCGCTTTCGCGAACGCCACAGCCGAAAATTTCAAATTCCGTGTTTCATAAAATCTTTTGTCCTCCAGGGGAGACGGCGATGGTCCTCATTGTTTCCTCAGCAAGGACGTCCCTGCAAGCGCAAATCCATTCAATATCGTCGTCGTCGTCGTCATCCCATCCGAAATGTCGTTGACCTGTCAAGAGAGCAATTGATCTTCCTTACCAGGGTATGAGGTGGCGGTACTCCCCATTGTCTTAGTTGTGGAATGTGGAGTTGGCATCGCTTTGGGCCTTCCCTGTTGTCACCCTCTCATCCCTCCTGCCCTGGCCCGATAGCATAAGTTGGACCGCTTGTGACTCGCTCGGACCGCCTTCTACTCAACTTTCTCCTCCTTTAACCACTACGAGTCACGTACTACCCCTCAATTCCGACCCTCGGAGCCTGACCCAATCAGTTGTTGCAATGACTGCCAGGTACAGTTTCCTTTCCACTCCATCCGTTCCCAGCGGTATCGCACCAGGGCCCCAAATTGTGAGTTTGCTCCTATCTGATGATATAGGTGATTCCTTCAGCGCCACCCTAACGTCCATCGTTCTCTTTCATATCCAGAACTTACGTGCGACACCCATCATCCACGTCGTTGAACCCGAAGGCCTTCGGAACCCATACCCTCTCAAGGAGGAGGACCTCATAGGCATGGATTCCCTCCCCAACCTTCGTGTCACAGTACATCCGATCGGAAATCCACCCGCAGGCGCATGTCCGACTGGCAATCACATTACGAGCCCTCTGCCCTTCCTCGAAGACGCCACTACTAACACCTTGCCACCGCGGTCGCCGCCACTACTACTACCGACGTCATCATCGTCACCGTCTTCGCACCACGACCGCATGCCACGCGCATGCCGTGGCGTCGAGCGGCACCAGCGCCCTCGGCCGTCATCACGTGGAGGAGCAGATTACCTCCACTTCTCGAGGCTGACACGCGACGAGCGCACCGCACTCAAAAACGCCTCATCGCGCCGTGTAGCCTTTGCGGAACACCCGCATCAGATCGCCTCCTCTTCTTTATGGACCTCCCCTGACTATGCGTCGCCATCTACTACTGTCCTTGCCACTGCCACTAGCCCGTTCAAGCATCGCCCGCCAACACCCAGATACGCCACCAGTTTTGACGCTGAATGCACTTCCTTTGATGATGATGAACGCGATGCGTCTCCGGGGAGTCCGGGATTTGATGCTGATGTCGAATTTGAGCCGGAGGAGGTGGCACAACGTGGCCGTGAGCAAGTCGGTGAAAAAGAGCGCCTCACTATCATCGTTCCAGGCGGTAAATCCGAGGCGTACGTCTCGATGGCATTCGAACGATCGTGCAGCCTCTCCACCGAAGGTGACGACGGCGATGACTGCCGCGCCAGTTCCGTCCATCGGTCACACGACATGTCAAACACGAATGAGAAGACGGGACTCAAGATCAGGATTCCAGTGCCCGACCCGTTCTTCATGCTCTCGCTACGACTGGCCAGCTCGTGTCGCGTCTCGGACGAGGAGGGGCAAGCGGATATGGAGGAGATATATACAGGAGCGGCCACGCGCACACATACCGACGACGACGGCCCTCATCAGTCGCAATCGGCGATGACGCAAGATCAGGAACACGATTATCACAATTTGAACCCACTGCAAGTCCGAGTAGGCGGTTTTGCTTCCTCTCGCTCTCCTACTCCCCCAGTCGCCCCGCCGCCCTCACCTGCACCACCCGAGGGCCGCACTGAACGCCGTGTGGCGCGACGTGCTGCTTTGGCACCGTACTGCGCGATTGATCGTCTGCGTGCCGTGCGTATGAAGGAAAGGCCGTGCCTCCCTTATTAGGACCATCATCCATTTGCCTCGCTCGTCTCCTCACACCACACCGTTTTGTTGCCAAAACTAGATTCGTGGCTTCTTTTCGAGCCCTGCTCTCGCTTCGCGCATGGGCGGCCAACCTAGATTCACCCCCCATATCAACATTTTTATTCCGATCGCTTTCCGCCACCGCATTGCCTTGCGCATTTACTAGCAAGTCAGCACATCTTGTACTGTATCAATTTAGTTTTTCCGAATTGAACTATCCTCGCATTTGATCTACACTCCGGAATAGGAAGAAACATAGAGGATCGGCGCCTATCGAACAACGCCGTATATATAAGTTACGAATGCAAAGTGTTCCGGATATCAACACCGCGTAGGATAGATTGGTGTGCATAATGTGAGTAGTCTAATCGTCGGCCTCTTCTGCCAGGGACAGCCTTCTATGCACCAGCTGCGCTACTACTTCGCCATCGATGGGGATTTCGTTCCCCTGGAAACCCTCGGGATACGCTACTGGTGGTGCTTCGGCACCGCTGAAGAAGCTGTTACGCGGCACGGGAATGAGACGAAGACGCTATGTCGGATTGACGAGACATACCTGTCTCCCCAGAATCCATAGTGAACCATGCCCAGGGCACGCGTAGTGTATTCATAGTCACGCGCAAAGCCACCAGGATAGAAGAATTCCAGGACTGTCGAGCGCGGCGTGACTTTCATCCAGACCAATGCGGTCAAACCATTCCCGTGCACGCCCATCATGACCTGTACCAGCAAGTCAGCTACTTGCTCTGTTGGAATGAAAGACAGGATGCACACACCGTAGTTCGCCCGGCAAGCTCCAGCTGCTCAACTCGGGATAGTTTGTCCATGCTTACCACGTTGACCTCGTATCCATATTGATCGCGTAACTTATACAACTCCTCGACTAGCTTTTCGTGGTCGCTTTGTATGAGCATACGCCGTCCCCAATCTTGGCGGGAGATATACGTGATCACAGGATTACCCATGGTCCCTGCGCCCGTGCTCGCGTTAAGGCCTGTGGGTTGAATCACGAGGTCCCTGAACGTGCTCCACCAGTTCGGCGAGCCGGGAAGGGCAAACGGTTCGCTGGCTGTGCGCTGAGTGCGTAGGTAGAGTTCACCATTCATGGTAGCTGCACGATCGGCGAATACGACGCGATCGAAGACAAAAGGAACCCCCATCGCGGCGCGGTCCTTCCAGTCATCGGAGAATTCCATGGAGATAGAGGGGAAGACACTCCGGAGTACCCATTGGTTCATTGAGGCATAGTCACGCCAATGACCTGCGTTGAGGTGGGTGAAGAGTATTCTTCGTGGAGGTGGCAAGTTTGTCTTGCCGCTGGGTGGGATAAACGGGTCGAGCGCCGAGTATGTGCGCCAAAGGCCAAAACAGAGTTCGGCGGAAAAATGGTAATAATGTGTGATGCTATTGACCATTTAGTAAACGTGCATCAGGATCACCCATGAAGAGGAGAGTACTGACAATTGCCTGGGATCGTTAACGAGCCACTAAAGGCAATGTGAGGAAGATGTATGTCATAAGTAGGGAAGTGAATACACGCACCGTCACACCTTGGACGCGATTTGCGCCTGTTCCGAATAACTTCCGAGCCGCCGAGGTGCTAATAATACGCATGTCTTTGTCGCTAGGCAGACGAGCAGCGAACTTGTCTGGGCCATTCTCGATGATTGCTCCAGGCGACGTCATGAACTTTCGGTCGGGGAACGTTTCTGGTTCGTCACTGACAAGATAGACGGTGCCATTATATATGTACATTTTGTCAAAGATAGTCCATCCTCGGAGGGAAGTGAGCATAAAATAGATAGACATCGAAAACACGCTCACCTGGGACATGGGCGATTACCTTTGTCCTGGGAACCTTGGATGTTCCCCATGCAAGCCTCGTGTTTGATGGGAGGGTGGGGATGCCCGAAGGTTTTGGTGGCGGAGGAATCTCATGCCAGACGGAAGAAAGATCTATGCGAGTAAGGCCTCGATCAGATATACGAGTTGATGAAAAGGCCAAAAGGGCTATGAAAAGGAGAGTAACGAGGAGGAGCTCCCGCTGTGTGGGTGCGTGCATTGCACAACCAAGGACGTCGTATCAACGACAGCACGGCACCCGCTGGCAGGCTCGGAGGAGGGTGAATTACGTCAGCGTACGTTATTTGTCCCCGACGTCTCGACGCGCGCCCCTTTGCCAACCCATCTATCACCATTCTACTGCGCAGCGCCATCGCCTGCGGCCCACTCGCCGTCTCTGCCCAACAATGGCGGATGACTTTGCCCGTCTAGTCTTTCAAGACAACCCTGCAACTTCTCGTAATTCTCAATATCAACGCGCCAACAACGGTTACCCTCCTTCTGGCCCTTTGGGCGATTCACACGCTTCCCCTCAATTGCTAGATCCCTTTTTTGACGATGAAGATGAGGGAGAGGTCCCAGATTCTGCGTTTGCAGTCGCGCACTCTATGCAGGTCAAGGAGAGCAATCTACATTTGCCAAGCCAGGTTGCGCCGCTGGCCGGTACATCCAAACTGTCTCTTCAGACCAACGGTGGAGGCGTCCCCCAGGGCTGGACCTTTGATCAAGAGGACTCTCCCGTTCAGGTATCACAACCTGCTCGGAAACTCACGCCGGTTTCACGTTCGAAATGGCGATTGCCATGGCAGAGAGAGAAGGTCTTGATGGGCGAACGAGTCGTCGCTCTCAACATTCCGGATGCGAATGCGGATTTTCTGTCAAATTATGTCTCCACGACAAAGTATAACATGGCGTCCTTCATTCCAAAGTTCTTATTCGGTTCGCCGCTCTCTCTTGGAAGTCCACTTTCGCTGCGTCTAACAAGCGCGTATGCCTACTTTAGAGCAATTCTCCAAATACGCCAATCTATTCTTCCTTTTCACCGCTTGCATTCAGCAGATTCCTGGTGTCTCGCCTACCAACAAATGGACCACCATTGCTCCACTGTCTGTCGTTCTCCTTGCGTCTGCGTTCAAGGAGGTCCAGGAAGATCTTGTGCGTTTCAGGATACACATTACCTCCCTTTTGTTCCTGGCTCACCTTACTTGGTCAGAAACGATATCAATCTGACGCCGACCTCAATTCCCGTCGTGCCAAAGTGCTCACCCCGACCGGTGCTTTCGACACGACAAAATGGCAGGATATCAGAGTTGGTGATGTCATCCGACTCGAGGCCGACGACTTTATCCCGGCAGACGTTATTCTTCTCAGTTCAAGTGAACCCGAAGGGTTTTGCTATATCGAAACATCCAATCTTGACGGGTGCGCACACCACTGGATCAATCTCCATCTAACGTGTGACTTATTTCTTCGCAGTGAAACGAACCTCAAGATCAAGCAGGCGTCTCCTCATACATCCGGTCTCACTTCCCCGAACCCAGTCATTGCTTTGCGTGGATCTTTGCGCTCCGAACACCCCAATAACTCTCTCTACACATATGAGGGCACGCTTGACCTAATCACTTCTGCTGGATTTCCGAAGCAGGTACCACTCGGGCCTGATCAGATGCTTCTGCGTGGTGCACAGCTACGCAACACCCCTTGGGCATATGGACTTGTCGTCTTTACCGGCCACGAAACAAAGTTAATGCGTAACGCAACGTGGGTGGACTTGCAGCCTAAAGTTTAAGTAACAGGATTGAGTTCTCACTCCCTTTCACCTAGCGCTGCACCAATCAAAAGAACTGCTGTTGAGAAACAGGTGAACACTCAGATAGTGTTTCTGTTCATCTTGTTGTTGGCACTCTCTATAGGTTCAACAATTGGTGCTAGCATCCGTTCAGTAAGTGTCGGTCTTTTGTCTGTATTGCATGTCAAGGTAACTAGTGTTATCTAGTGGATTTTCGCTTCAAGGCAGTGGTATCTTATGGAAACGACTTCCCTAGGGGGACGAGGTGTGTTTCTTCATTCTACAATGAGCTTTCTCTTACATTGACTTCACCAGCTAAGGGTTTCATTGAGGGTGCGCCGGGGAATGTCACTTTGTCATCTGTAACTTCTACTCATTTCGATACAGACATTCTCACATTCATCATCCTGTACAACAATTTGATCCCGATTTCGCTTATTGTCACTATGGAAGTCGTCAAGTATCAGCAGGCGCAGCTTATCAACTCTGATCTGGATATGTATTACTCGAAGACAGATACACCTGCTCTTTGTCGCACCTCGTCGCTCGTCGAAGAGCTTGGACAAATTGAATACGTCTTTTCGGACAAGACTGGTACTCTCACGTGCAATGAGATGGAATTCCAGTGTTGCTCGATCGCGGGTGTTGCATACGCGGCCGAAGTGGATGAGGGGCGGCGCGAAGAGGATGAAGGCCGCGAGGCTTGGCGCACCTTTGATGAGATGCGCGCCGTTCTTGATGCGGATAACCCATTCATCGACCCTAGCCGCCCGAAGATCGCTGGAACGCCGAAAGAGCGCGAGATAATCCGCGAGTTTTTGACGCTACTTGCGGTGTGTCATACAGTCATCCCCGAGATCAAGAACGAGAAGATGGTCTATCAAGCAAGCAGCCCGGACGAAGCAGCATTGGTTGCAGGTGCCGAGCGGCTCGGATTCCGCTTTACTGTACGTACATCTCATTACAGTTTCCTATTTGCTCCTCACGTCCTGCCTGATCGTACATAGACGCGGAAGCCAAAGTCAGTCTTTGTTGATGTCTTGGGTACCTCCCAAGAGTTTCAGATTTTAAATGTATGCGAGTTCAACTCGACTCGCAAACGTATGTCGACGCTTGTTCGAGGGCCCGATGGAAAGATCAAGCTGTACTGTAAAGGGGCGGACACCGTTATCCTTGAACGACTCGCTCCTTCGCAGCCATACACGGAGAAGACCGTTGCTCATCTCGAGGTACACACGAACGCCTTTCACCGCTCCTCCACACTGAGCAGTTGGATCTAGGATTATGCCACTGAGGGCCTGCGGACGCTCTGCATCGCTTTCCGTGAAATTTCCGAATCGGAGTATAAGCAGTGGTCTGCGATCTATGACCAGGCAGCTGCTACAATCAATGGCCGTGGCGAGGCACTAGACAAGGCGGCCGAGATCATTGAGAAGGACATGTTCTTACTAGGCGCGACGGCAATCGAAGACAAGTTACAAGAGGGCGTGCCGGATGCGATTCACACCTTGCAGCTTGCGGGCATCAAGGTTTGGGTGCTGACCGGCGACCGACAAGAGACTGCGATCAACATTGGCATGTCTTGTCGTCTTATTACGGAGTCGATGAATCTGGTCCTCGTTTATATTCCAGGGACTCGTTTAAGATGTTAATATCTTTTGCAGGTTATCGTGAACGAGGAAAATTCGAACGATACGAAGGATACCATTGAGCGTCGACTAACAGCCGTCAAGGGCCAACGCAGTTCCGGGGAACTGGAGGATCTTGCCCTTATCATAGGTATTGTGTATTCTAGGTGGTATGTTGAAGACGACTGAACCTGTCGTAGATGGAAAAAGTCTCACGTTTGCCTTGGAGAAGAATATTTCAAAGTTATTTTTGGAACTGGCTATCATGTGCAAGGCAGTCATCTGTTGTAGGTGCCTCTCAGTCACGTGTTTCGCTTGCTCTGACGATGCCTCGTAGGTCGCGTTTCTCCATTACAGAAGGCTCTTGTCGTGAAACTCGTCAAGAAAAACCACAAGTCGATTCTTCTCGCAATTGGTGATGGTGCAAATGATGTCAGCATGATACAGGCAGCCCACGTTGGAGTCGGTATCTCTGGTGTTGAGGTAGGTTTCTCACTTTTTTTCCCCGAGGGTCAACTTAATGCCTTCGTAGGGTCTGCAAGCTGCTCGCTCCGCGGATATTTCGATTTCTCAGTTCCGATACTTAAAGAAGCTACTGCTTGTGCACGGCGCATGGAGCTACCGCCGACTAGCAACGCTCATTCTCTGTTAGTATGATCCCACTTTTTTTCCAGAGGTAGACTCAGCCTGCTACCATCAGACTCATTTTACAAAAACATTGTTCTTTATATGACACAGTTCTGGGTCAGTACATCTCAATCATCTATGTCGCTCTGATTCTCATCAACTTTCCAGTTTTCTTTCTTCAACAACTTCTCCGGCCAGATTGCCTACGAATCATGGACTTTATCCTTCTACAATGTCCTATTCACGCTCCTTCCCCCTCTCGTCATCGGCATCTTTGATCAGTTTGTCTCAGCGCGCATCCTCGACCGATATCCCCAGCTTTACATGCTTGGGCAGTCTAACGCCTTTTTTACGAAAACCGCATTCTGGTTATGGGTTGGCAATGCACTTTATCATAGCATCGTACGTACATTTCCTCCTATATATCTGTTGGCGGGTGATATATATCAATTTGTACAGGTTGCTTTCGGTTTCTCGATCATCCTTTTCTGGGGCGACTTGAAACAATCGGCGGGTTATGACTCGGGTCACTGGTTTTGGGGCACTATGCTTTATCTCGCTGTGCTATTGACAGTCCTCGGAAAGGCTGCTCTGGTCTCAGAGTGCGTACATGATTATCATGCTGCTGCTATCCATTGCTCATGCTCATCGCATCGCAGTATTTGGACGAAGTATACTGTTGCAGGTAACGACAGACACTCCTGAGTATAGAAATTGAAATGCTCATCAATCATGTGTTATTAGCGATCCCAGGATCATTCGTCTTTACCATGCTCTTCCTCCCGCTCTACATCGTAATTGCGCCCAGTATGGGCTTCTCTCTGGAATACCAGGGACTAGATCCCCGATTATTCACTGATAGTGTGTTCTGGTTTACGATTCTCCTCGTCCCTGCGATCTGTCTATGCCGAGATTTCGTGTGGAAATAGTAAGCGCTCATCCGAGTTCATCCAACTTGAGATTGATTTCTCCGACAGTTATCGACGAACATATATGCCTTCATCATATCACATTGCGCAAGAAATCCAAAAATACAACATCCCCGATTATCGACCACGGCAGACGCAGTACGTGATTTCCGATATTTGACTTTTCAGAAAGACTCATTCCCACCTTTTATAGGTTCCAAAATGCCATCAAAAAAGTTCGTGCTGTCCAACGGATGCGACGAAACCGTGGCTTTGCGTTTAGCCAAACGGAGAATCCAGCACGACAGGACCAGTCGCGACTTATACGTGCTTACGATACATCTAACGCACACGCACGACCGTCAGGCTACTGACGGATTGCTTCGTCTGTTTTTCTTTTACATCGTTTGATACCCACTGGACAACAGTTCTAGATCTGTACTTTACAGCATTATACTACATCATGAATGCACGTGACTGACTAGTAACTTGGATTGAGGTACTCGATATCCTGGACTTTGAGGCCAAGGTCCTTCACTCGTGGTGTTTGTCAGAGTGAGGCCTTCCTAGTGGTAGGAGCTTCTATAACGCCGGCTCTGACGGCCAATGCCTCAGTAATGGCTGGCGTGTAGGGTGGATACCGCATGGAGATGTGGGGTTCCGCCCTGAGCAGAATATGGATAACACATGGAACTTGAGAATCAGCTTTCCATTAAAGACTACTACAATATGAAGGAACTCACGCGAGCGGAATATCCACGGAACTACGCAGATAGGTGAACTCCTCGTAGCTGTATTTCAACGCCTGGTGTCCATCTGCCAGTGGGTTGTCATCATCATCATCAGCATTAACGCTTGTTTTCACCACGGAGCGGTGGCTCGAATTTGAGTCGAATACTGGTTAACGTACATCCTGAGTCGCCGACGCCAGCGAAGGGCAGCCCGTCAACGGTCGTTGGTTGGACCACGTCGTTAAAGTGTAGGCCGCCGCTCCTCGTTTCGTCGCGGACTGGTTGCGGTATGAAAAGAATAAACCTCATAAATGTCGCGAGCGCAAAAAGCTTGGATAATGAGTGTCACATACGTGTTTGTCTGATCTTGGGGTCTTCCGTAAAGGCGTAGAGTACGAGTGGATGGGGGCTAGGAAAGTTACGTAGTGAGAGAAGTATGCTGAGCTGTGGGCGGTGTAGATGTGGCTTACTGGGCATTGATATACTCTATCGCCTGCCGGATGTCATCCACGGGAACGATGGGAAGGATAGGACCGAAAATCTCGCTAATTTTGACAACGCGCAAGTTAGTGAACAATTCAAAGAACTCCAAGCTGTGCGTGGATATACCCTTCGAGGAGTGAGTCGTCTTCCTTGACATTCTTGTAAACTGTCGGAGTGATGCGTTGTTTCTGCTCGTCGAAATCCCCACCAAGGACGATCTCCGCGGAAGATCTCGTCATCATGTTTTGGAGACGCTTAAAGTGACTATCTGAAACGATGCTCCCGTATGAGTCGGATGTAAGCGCGCCATCGAGGCGGAGCTCCACAGCTGCCTCCTTGATCGCCCCTACAAAGTCATCTTGAGCCGACCGCGGAATAAGGACGTAATCGGGAGCCACGCAAATCTACGAAAAGGGAGGAGGTTCAGTCAGACAACACTGTGGTGCGACCCGTCGTGTGGTGCGTTCGTGCTTTACCTGGCCGGCATTCAGGGCTTTACCATATAGGAGACGTTTTGCGGCGATCTTGAGGTTCGTCGTATTGGGATCGACGACTACGGGAGACTTCCCGCCTAACTCGAGAGTGACGGGTGTAAGGTGCTCAGCCGCGGCCTTTGCAATGATGCGGGCTACGACCGCATTTCCGGTGTACGTGACTGAAGACAAACAAGCCGCAGAGGATGAGCATACGATCGACCCCAGGTATTGCCCGATAGTACGCACTGTGATCCCACTTTAGCTTGAGGAGATATGTGACCTCGGGGACACCGCCGTTGATGACGCGATAGGCAGACTGGTCGAGATATTTGGGGAAGAGGTCTGCCAAGAGGGACGAGGTGGCAGGGCAAATCTCGGACGGTTTGAGTACGGCAGGACATCCGGCGGCTATGGCGCCCATGATTGGCTGTAAGCTAAGAAGAATAGGGTAATTCCAGGGCCTGTGACAAACACCGTTTAAGCAAGAGGAGGCGCGGAGGGATATTCGCATTGGGAGGGAGGAACCGTCAAAACGCACGAGATGACGAACACGACGCCCTTGGGGCGCTTCAAGAGGGTAGCGGACCAACCCTGCTGCCAGTCCTGTAGCGGGACAGTCTCGTCACTCGCCCACTCGTCGAGCTGAGCCACGTTTTGGGTGGCTCGTCGGATGATGAGCCCGACTTCTCCTACGACGATTTCCTGGCGTGGCTTTCGAAGATCGGTTGCGGAGGCTTGGGCGACGGCCTCGATGTTCTCGCGGAGCATGAGAATGACCTGGTTCAGTTGGTGCTTACGCCATGAGAAAGGACGTGTGGTCCCAGCGCGAAATGTCGCCTGCAGGGTTTTGTATGCCTTTGCGATGACAAGGCCGACTTATTAGCCTGGATGTCATGAAATAAAAGTAGGTAGGGAAGGAAGCGTACCTCGTCGATTTCTTCTATGGTGTTCACTTTGAATTCGGCCATGTTGTGTAAGCGTGTCTCGTACTAGCGTGAGAGCAGTGAGATGGATGGGCATGGGTACCGGTCATTTAGCCGAGTCCAATGTCCATGCCAGTGCACAACTGGCGCCGAGGTGTTTCTAATCGACGAAAGAAACGGACATGAAATCCAAGACCGCGGCGTGAATGCGGGTCCAGGTATGTGGGTCGATACTAGTAGTGGGGTGGCCTTGCCAATAACCCTGAGTCTAGGTTAAAAGCAAGTACATGGGTGAGTCTTGCTTCAGTCGCACATTGCAAGTCTACATGCTGAAGCCAGCACCAGTGTACTGATAGCGACAAGTTTTGGTTTCTAGACCACGGTCGGTGATGGACATGCTAGTGAGCGTGAACTTCTCCGAGTCAAAATAACGATTGAGGTGACCGTCAGTTCTACCATATGCGTATGCGGTTGAAACATGACCGTGACCTATGTACGAGATAGAATTGTAGGTTCAGGGCTCTCAGGCCTTTAGATTCTGTGATCTCAGGTGTAAAAGAGTAAACACTGGCAAGTGCGCACCGCCATGATAGGTACACTACTCGACGGACCGTCGTCCTAAATAATTCTCTAGGTGCGAAAATAAGGCGCTCAGATATCACCAGGGAAAGCTTGAGTAGGTCCTATGAAAGATTTGTGGCAACCTCAAAGTTGTAACACGACAAAAAATGACCGATTCGTTGTACGTTGAGTCTGACGCTGGTTCTTTTCATGACCTCAGTCGCAGAGGTAACGAGTTGTACGGTGATCCTCTAGCCCGAACACACTTTAAATAAGATGTTCTCTCTGCTCATGCCCAAGTACTGTCGCGGCTAGAGAATTAATTGTAATAGTCACATCCAATTAATTCTATGCGCGACATCGCGCGTACTCCTGAAACGGAAACGAAAGGTTGTGCATTGGAATGCCCTCATCCTTTCCGTACACTTTGGTGGATAGAGTTGTTGTGATAGTCAAGATCACCTTGAGATGAACGCGTCGCGATGATGTCGCGACGCGCTCAAGTTGTGGCGGTGATGTACACGTGATAGGAACGGGAGGCGGGTACAAGTCAACCCGACGTCTCTTGACCTTCAACACTTGTCTTGTCCTCGTCCCTCGTCCCTCCTTACCCGCACTCCACGACGCTCACGTCTTCTATTTACTCCTAGACCTCGACGTCTGTTGGGCTAAACCTTAGCCCGTTGATTATCGCCTTATCTACTTATCCACATGCCAACCCGCAGCCGCTCGCAGGCTTCTATCGACGCCCACAAGCCCAAAGCACCTTCCCGCACTTCGTCTCGCACCGCTGTTGTGTCCAAGTCGCAAGAATCCAAGACATCTTCCAACCTTTCCAAATCACGCAATGCGGCGCGGCCAAAACTGTCAGCATCTGATACGTCAGACTCACCTCCACCCTCACTCAAGCGTGCTCGCAGCACCACCCTAAAGGAAGTAAATGGCCTAAATGGCGCCGCAAAAGCTATCAACAAAATCCAAAAGGCCGATACTGTCGCTGATGTAATGCCCCTGCCCAAAAAACACCGCAAGGCTGCCTCTGAAACCGAACCACCAATCAATATCGTCCCTGAGTTCCCTGCCAAAATGGTTCCACCAGCACAGATTTTTGTCTGGGGTACTGGTAACTTTGGTCAATTTGGCATGGGTCCAAGTTTCCTCGACGAGTTATCCAAGCCTACGAGGAACACATGGGTCGAAGAAAAGATAACACAAGGCGTTTTTGGTTCCGGGCCGGGTTCGGGAATTGTTGGAGTTGCAGCTGGTGGCCTGCATTCTCTTTTCATCGACGAAAATGGCACCGTATGCTCCTTTTTGTGTGTGACTATCCAACTACTCACAACCTATATAGGTTTGGTCCTGTGGCGTGAACGATGATGCCGCACTTGGGCGCATTACAAGAGATGTCCCAGACCCTGACAACTCTGGTCAAATCCTGAATGTTGACCTGCTTACCATGTTCCCACACCGTCTTCAGACTCTTGTTGATGATAATTTTCGCGCCGTCAAGATTGCTGCAGGTGATAGCATATCCGCTGCCATCGGAACTGAGGGTGAGCTGCGCGTTTGGGGCTCGTTCCGCGTGGGTGTTCCTCTTATCTTCCAAACGGCATTATCTAATCAATGCTCTGCTCAGGCCAACGAGGGGGCGCTTGGTTTTTCAACAGGTCT
>Ga0137358_10000792_pt1 | contig 15698 bp, 21 predicted proteins | sample Mad1_20_16metaG_FD_105551 | JGI IMG/M metagenome (GOLD analysis project Ga0137358, IMG submission 105551) | Vadose zone soil microbial communities from Angelo Coast Range Reserve, California, USA - Mad1_20_16 metaG | ecosystem: Environmental > Terrestrial > Soil > Vadose zone | place: USA... | reverse complement strand
GGTTCGCATAGTCGATAGAGAGGGCAAGACCGCCGCCCGTGCGGAGCTGCGGGTGCGCCCCGTGGTCCAGGGGACGGTGGTGGTTTTGGAGAACAAGACCGGCCGCATCCTGGCGATGACCGGGGGATTCTCCTATCCCTTGAGTCAGCTCAATCGCGCCACCCAGGCGGCCCGCCAGCCAGGCTCGGCAATCAAGCCGCTGACCTATCTCGCGGCCCTAGGCAAGGGCTTGCAGCCCAACACGCTGATCAGTGACGGCGCCATCACATTGCGGCCGATCGGGTTACGAAAGGCTCGCGAGCAGGATTATTGGTCGCCAAAGAATTACGACGGCCGCAGAGGCGGCACGCTGACCTTGCGGCAGGCGCTCGAAAATTCGCGTAATCGTGCGACCGCGCATCTTCTCGAGGGCGGGATCGAGAGCAAGCCCGAAGCCAGTCTCAATCGGATCTGCGATCTTGCGGTCGAAGCACAAATATATCGCGAATGTCTGCGGTTCTATCCGGTTGTACTTGGTGCGCAACCGGTGCGGCCAGTCGATCTTGCGGCCTTCTATGCGGCGATCGCGAATGAAGGCTTGCGTCCATCGCCCTACGTCGTGGAATCCATCGAGCGCGACGGGCAAAATGTCTTCCAACGCGAGCCCAAGTTGATTGCCATCGATTCTGTCGATCACGCCGCCTTTTACCAGTTGAAGTCACTGCTGCAGGGTGTTCTCGCGCGTGGAACGGCGCGCTCCATTGCGGCGCTTTCGCCCTATGTGGCGGGCAAGACGGGCACAACGGATGATGAGAACGATGCCTGGTTTGTGGGCCTCACCAACGATGTCACCGTCGCTGTTTGGCTCGGCTACGACAACGCGGACGGCCAACGCCGAACACTGGGCAGCGGCTCGACCGGGGGCGCCGTGGCGGTGCCGGTTTTCGAGCCGATAATCCAGGCGGCATGGGCGCATGTCGCACTAAAAGACGCACTCGCTCCGCCCTCGCCGGAGGCAAGGCGGCAGCTGTCGTGTAAATTAACCGACATCGAAACCGAGGGAAGACGCAGGCGAGAGGCTATCAGCGAGTGCCTCCGGCTGGATGAACACGGCAGAGTGCTTGACACTCGGCACCGTTTGGTGTCCCGCGAAAGTGGGAGGGAGGATCGCGACGAACCGGAAATTCGTAAAAAAGTCGAACCCGCCAAAAGATCCGAGCCCGCCAGTGTGTTTGAAAATACTAACCCCTGGCAAACCTTGCCAGAATGGGGGTCGATATTGGATAACGGACGGCGCGGGCTAACGCCGCGAAATTGGCAAGGTCCGAGGCTTGATAGTTCCCGTTATTTCTGGCTTCGTGACTGATCAGTGCTTAGTCAGAAACCCCGCGGCACACGAGTAAGAGTAATCACAGCAGACGCAGACTGGCCAGCCGAGACAGTCCGTCAGCATCGAAAGCGAGGGTGAGTCGCTCAAACCGCGGCGACCTCGGGCATCATTGTCCAGCAGCGGACAGTCTCGATTGTCGAACATCGAATGTTTTGCGAGAAAGATCCAGCTGACAGGCGTGATTCTTTGTAGAGGCGGGCATGTACAAAGAACGTTCGTATCATCGACGTCGATCTTCGGAAGACGATCTGATGCTCCGTTCGCTCACCGCTCCTGGTCTGATCCTTTGTGCCGGCCTCGCGCTTGTTGGGCCGTCTTTCTTACGCCTCAATCAAGCGGGTGCGCAAACGACTTTTAAGGCCGACTACGTAATTTCGTTCGCGCGTATCACAGTCGGCAATGCCGTCGTTCGCGCAGACGTTAGCAGTAACGTGTACGCGATTTCCGCGAGCGGACGCACCGGTGGCGCTATGCGATTGTTGGTCAACGGCGACGGAAACCTGACGTCTCGCGGCGCTGTCACCGGCAATCGTCTCTTACCAAGCACGTTTATGTTGAAGATAAACTCTTCAGAGGATCCATTGGACGTGAACATGATGGTTGAGGACGGCAACGTCACAGAGCTTACGGTTCTGCCGCCCAGCAGCGACCGCGTGCCGATAACTGATGGAGATCGTAAAGGGATATCGGATCCGTTGAGTGCGGTGTTCGTACCCACCGGTGACACGGGAGACGGCTTGAACAAGGAGACATGTCAGCGCACGCTACCAATCTTTGATGGCCGTCAGCGCTACGATCTGCAGCTCGAGTTCAAGCGTCTCGACAAGGTCACGGCCAACAACGGCTACTCAGGCCCGGTGATTGTCTGTTCTCTGAGTTACCGACCGATTGCCGGCCACCGCGTGTCCGCCCCTCTCGTCAGGTATCTCTCCGAAAGCCGCGAAATTGAGATCGCCCTAGCTCCTCTTGCCGGCACCGGTTTGCTCGCCCCATTCCGTCTAGTGGTCGCGAACTTGCTCGCCAACCTAGTGGTTCAGGCCACCCGATTTGAGACAAGCATGCAGACGACACCGGTTCCATTGGACTCCAAGCCGAATCCACCGTGATACATCATTCACACGATCGCAGGGTGGAGGCGGTCGGTCTGAAATTCATCGTCCTTGGTGTTTTCAACTCGCTAACGCGGACCTGTCTATCTTCAACACATCGTCTATCGCATCTGCCAACGATGCGCCACGGGTCACTGACTAAACGGTTTGTAAGCGTCAAATATCGAAAGGCGAGGAGGTCATGAGGACAAGCAGGACGCTCCATGTTCTTGGTGTTGCGGCCCTTTCGTTGGCGGTCGCGAGCAGCGGCGGGTCCGTTCACGCCCGACGCGCGCCATCTCAACCGTTATCGGCGGCGGCAATCGGTCAGGTCGCGTGCTCGGGAGCGACCCAGCCGCGCATGAGAAGAGCGGCGACATTCAAGGCCGAAGTGTTCCTCGACCGACTTGATATATCGCCAGGTATCATTGACGGGAAACCCGGCGAGAATGCGGGAAAGGCGATCGTCGCGTTCCAGCGCTCACGTGGTCTCGCAGCGAGCGGCAAGCTCGATCAGGCGACCTGGGATAAACTATGCGAATCCACGAACGCGCCGGCCCTGATCGCGTACACGATTACAGATGATGATGTTCGCGGGCCATTTGTACCCGATATACCCCGCGATCTTGAAGGCATGGCCCGCCTCAGTAAGCTCGGCTACCGGAGCGCGGCCGAGCTTCTGGCGGAAAAATTCCACACCAGCGAGGAGCTGATCAAGCTGCTCAACCCCGGCAAGACCGTTGACCGCGCCGGGACGGTTATAGCCGTTCCCAACGTTGCCGACGGTCGGCCCGCCGGGCAGGTGTTCAGGATTGAGGTGGACAAGCCGGCCAAAGCCGTTCGTGCATTCGGGCGCAATGACGAAGTGGTCGCTTTCTATCCGGCATCTGTTGGCAGCCGCGAGAAGCCTGCACCAAGCGGCACTTACCACGTTGGCCGGGTTGTCAAGGACCCCACCTATCACTACGACCCGAAGTTCCAGTTCAAAGGCGTGCGAACCGATAGAGAGCTCACAATCGCGCCCGGTCCCAACAACCCTGTCGGCCTGGTCTGGATCGATCTGAACAAGCCGACCTACGGAATTCATGGAACGAGCCACCCGGAAGAGGTCGGCAAAACCGGGTCGCATGGCTGCGTCCGGCTTACCAATTGGGATGCCCTTGATCTTGCCAAGCGGGTTCGCAAGGGCACGCCGGTTGCGTTCCTCGATGAGACTCGAGCCGTATCGGGTCAATAGCCGGCTTGTCAGAGTGTCTCATGAATCCCTCGCCAGGGCCGGCCTGTCGTCGGGTGTTGAACCGAAGCCAGGCAATCTCGTTAGACGCCTATTGTCCGAAATACTTCAGCGCGATCTGGATGCCATCGTCGTACATCTTCTGATATTCGGGTTGGGACTGCTCACCACGCTTCGTGCTGCGGTGGAAGAATTGGATCACATCCGCGATTGGGGTACGAGGCGGCCGATCGAGCGCGTCGATCCGCGTCGTCGATCCCACATCGGTCAGACCGTCGAGATCGAAGTCAACCATGTAGTAGTACAAGGCGCCAATATATACGCCCCGCGAAGGCTCGTTGCGGATGCGGAGCATCTCTGCCCGGTTGCCCTCCAGCGGAATGTATTCATAGCATCACCGACGATCCTCAAGCCTTATGCAGCCGGTTGTCGTGCCGCCGCGTTCGAGCCAGACGCGCTCCGTCCTCGCCCGGTTTCTCGTTAGAGTTTCCGGATACGGCATTTTCACTGACGTCACCAGATTGATGACTTTGCGCACGTCTTCGCGCTCGGCGGCGGAAACGGGATTGCACGCGGTGCCTAACAGCAGGATTGCCAGCATCAGATACGCAGGTTTCTGGAGCATTGGGAATACCTTTCCTAACCGGTGTGGGCACTAAGAGCCAGGTATTAGAGGATGAAGACAGAAGCGCGGATGACGGCATGCCGTCGTGCGCGTTCTCTTGCTCATAATCAGGCAGCTATTCACCTAGGTATTTGAGGGCAACCTGAATGCCGTCGTCGTAGAGTTTCTGGTATTCGGTCCTGAATTGATCACCGCGACCGGTGCCGCGAACAAAAAATTGGATGACCGTTGCTACCAGGGCGTGGGCCGGAAGTTCCATCCGCGTTGTACTGCCGACGTCCGCAAGACCGTCGAGATCGTAATCGACAACATAGTGAAACAGCTGGCCGACCTGTATTCCCTCCACAGGCTCATTGCGGATCCGCAGCATCTCCGTCCGCGCTCCCAGTGGGGGAATATGCTCGTAACACCATCTCACTTTGTCATCGATACGCAGGCATGCAACTGTTTCGCCCCCTCCGTCGAGCCGTACGTACTCGGTTCGAGCGACATTACGCTCGAACCGTTCCGGAAACGGCATTTTGGCCGCGGCAATGAGGTTGATTACCGCCCGGATCTGTTCGCGCTCCGCGGCAATTACTGGAGTGAAGGCAAGTCCACTTAAGACTGCACTCGCGAGTGCGATCATCTTGGCCTTCTGTGCCGAAGCCGCGACCAGCCCTAGTACATTCCTCATACGTGCCTCCAAGTCGGAATAAATCCCCAGCGCCGGCGTCCCGGCGTTCACGCAGAGGGGTAACGTAAATTTCCCGACTTTGCTGTAGCGGGGACGCCACACTGGAAGATTATGACCCATTGGGCCATGACATCCTGCATCAAGCCCCATCTTGAACCGCCTGACTATCTCGGCTTGTCGACCACCTGCCGCCGAGCGCTTTGTTGAGCACAGCAATAGACGCAACTCGTGTCGATTGGAGCCCTGAAACAGGACGAAGTCTTAACGCTTCTCGTTTAACGCTTCTCGTTTTGCACATCATTCCCGTTGACCCTCCGTTTTGCGCCTGATCGCGTCGGCGATGGTTGGCGAACAGGTCACGAAGCAGTCGGACAGAGTTTTCGCGTCGGCACTCATTGATTTTCCGAGGAAGGATGCAGCAGTCCCGCGGTCAGCAGATACGCGTGCATCTTGCTCAACTGCATTCGCGTCGGCTACTTCAGCTCGAGGGCGCTCGACATCGTGCGCGCCATATGAGGATTTGTCAGTGCTTCGCGCCACGCCGCGTCGACGGCGCGTTGATGCTGTCGACCCCACAATGCAACGCCACTTTTGAAGAACTCATAAAGCGGATTGCTCCGGCCGCGCTCAACGGTAGTGACGGCCGCGGCGATGCCCGGAAGCGAGTTGCCGGTCACATCGCTGAACTTCCCGACCATCGACTTTGGAAGCTGCACAGTGCCCTTCGGTCGTCCGATCCGGTCCACGCTCCACGCTGCAACGATGTCCACTTCCCGCCGTGCAACGGCTTTGCACAGGGCATTGAACGCGGGCCTTGCATCGCGGCCTTTAGTGCCTCTAACGCCCGCACCTTCGAACACCTGGACGATGTCCCATCCGTGCTTTTGGCAGGCTTCCGTTAGCTCTCGGCGGTGGTTCTCGGTGGTTTGCTCACTCGTCGGTACTCTCGAGTATAGGGCTGATTTCATCGCGCCTCCTATTCGATAATCAGCCGATTTCAGTATCGGTCAACGAGCCGAGTTCGGTCGTTGGTTTTGCTGTGGTTTTAGACCTTGGTTTTGGCGACGTTTTCAGTATGGGTGCGGCAGCCATTTCGTAGCATGCGACATCCTGACTCTCAGCGAGGCTAGAAGTGGCTGTGCCATCGGCATTTCTGCGAGGTCGGCGGAATGCTCTTGCGATGGGCTTGGCGGGTGAGAGAAGGGCAACAATCGGCGCGATCCGGGCCCGGAGAAAGGTCCTTCGGAGACTATGTACGAAAATCGACATTGTGCGGCGCAAAAAGCGCTATACGTCAAGTTTAAGAGGGGGCTAATGGATACCTATTAAAAAATTATACACGTGAGATTGTCATCGTTCCCGGAGGACGAATTAAGGCTTGAGCGTGACGAGGTTCCGCCAATGATAAGCAAGCTCGATGTGAAGTTATCGGATCGAGAGCAAGTGATTATCTTGGCGACAATTCCACTGGAGGTGGAGATGGCGACAGATGATCTCGATACGATGAGCACGAAGGAACTGGCGATTGAGCTAGGATTTCCTGAGGGCTCGGCGCGGTATCAAAAAGCAAAGGCTGAACTGAATTACCGGCAGCTGAAGGGACTGGAACAGCAGCAAATTGCGATGCTGGTGCAGATGAGAGCGATAGAGGTCCAAAGGGTTGCAGCGACGGCCGAAGCGAAGGCAGCGGAGGCAAGCACCATAAGCGCCAAGGCTGCGGGAGAAGGCAGCACAGGCAGCGGAGCGAAACTCTAAGTACTTGCTTTGGTCGGTCTTCGTCGCATCAATTGTAGCTATCGCATCGGCATTCTCGGCATACTATTCATATTGGAGTGCGGTGCATTCGAGATAATGGAGGCTGCTCTCGCAACAACGTGATTGGCGGCGCTTTGCGCCAATCACCATCTGCGAAGCAAAAGAGGAGGTTGGAAATGAATATTCGGATTAGTGGTGAGTGTATCGAGTTAGACGATGGAACGAAGATCGCTTAGCGAGGCATCAACGATGACGGAGACGCAGTCTGGGTGAGCCTGATCGAAGGCTGTGCTGTGCACGGGGAGCCGGATTTCGGCTATTTGGAGATTGAGTGTCGAACCTTGCCGTAGCCCTTTAGACCCTTTGCCAATCGCCCCAACTTGTGCCAAGGAAGGCCGAGGAGGGCGCGGGCATGAGCGTACCCATCTTCATCGACACAAATCAGTATCTGAAGCTCTTTGGTGTGGTTAGGGGCAAGGAAATGCTCGAAGCCATTGAAGAGCAGCGAGAGTACATTTTTGTCTCGGTGCAGATTGTTGGTGAGGTGATGCGGAGAAAGCTTAGCTGCGCTAAGGACTTTTTCTCGGCTAAGATTAAGGAAATCGAAGAAGTTAGCGCCGAGGTGCCCGATCATCTGCTAGGCATCGACGCCAAGAAGGTGGCTTCCTTTCGGGATATATTTACGAAGGCAAGGGAAGCAATCAACGAAATCCGCGAATTTGAAAGCAGAGGCTTTGTCGCTGATAAGTCGGTCAGAGGACGGGGTTTCGATACGCTTGGCGGCCCTGTTTAGGGACGCTGTCCTCGCCGATGATGATGAGATGGCAGCGGCAAGGGCGAGAAGAGAGCGCAGTAACGCTCCCGGATACGCTCGCGACCCGCTCGGCGATCAGATCACCTGGGAGCAACTACTCAGCCATTGCAAGAAAACTGGCGTCGGGCGACTTTGGATTGCGAGCGATGATAGTGATCACGTCACCAAGTTCTATGGACGCGTGTTCCTAAATCCGTTCCTCCACGAAGAATTAATCCAATATTGTAGCGATGGATTGGAGTTCGATGCTTCGACAACGTGATGAGAGCAATCCAAGATTTTGACAAGAACGCTAGAGTAACGGCGCGCAAATTACCGAGCGAGGAGAAAGCGAACGAGATCGAGAAGGAGCTTCAATCACTGCCACCACTCGGTCGGTTGCGCGGGAACCGGGATAATGGTGCCCAGGCTGCGATAGCTGCTCACTATCGACATCCAGGGGATGGGTACAGTTTTGTATTTGCGTCGCCCCTGCCACTGGTAGCCGCCGTGTCAAAGCCCGCGAAGGACGAGGACGAGCAATGAAAGCCCGCATCACGATTGGTGGCGATCTAGCCCGGATCACCATCGAATACGGGCCCGATCGGACCGCAGCCGCTCTGGACCAGGTGGGATGGCGGCGCCTTCAGAACCAAGAAAAGCGGGCTTGGATGACAGGCGCAATCCGCGTCCCCAACCTTCGCTCGGTAAAGGTCAAGTTCGAACTGCTCGACAAGCCTCGTTGCCCTAGCGTCACAAGACCGTCGCATGCGTGCCGATTCTGAGGAGGCGATACAATATTCTCGCCTTCAAGAAACGATAGCGTCAGCTTCGTTGCTTGCCTGGTGCGAGCAAGCAATGACCCCGATTCCGTGCCCCCCAAGTCATCCGGAATCGGGGCCACACTCCGCCCCCTCATTAAGGCATTGCTTGATACACTGCATGTCGGCGGTGGAAAATAGCCTCAATGAAATATCGCGGAAGTGTTGCGGGCCGAACACGGTGGAAGATACGAAGCCCAATCGGTGGAGTGGGGATAGCAACGGAGGGGGCCGATCGGGGCTTCGTCGGTGCAATCACTGTAGCGCTTCGCAGCGGTCGAGCCCCCAAATACGAATTTTGTAGGATTGTTGCGCAGGGGAAAGAAGCCCCGATCGGAAGGGCGTCACACGAGGTAGGGAAGCCGATCGGGGCAGGGGGGTCAGTCCGCTTGGCGTCCACCAGACCAAGCTCGCTCACACTGTAAGGCCGGCGATCGCCTGCATTGACCTGGATCAAGCTCGACGGACCGCCATCAACCGGTCTTTCGGCTGCTTGAATTTCTCCGCCGCTTCGGCGAAGGCCTCCTCTGGCGTAGCCGCCTCAACCGTTCCGAGCCATTTGGCTGGGGTACCGGTGAGATAAACGCTCCAAGAGAGGAGGGGCTCATCGGGCGCCGGGAGAGCTTCGAGATGTGTTCGCTCGCTCACGAGCGCCATTACGTCCTGCGAGTATTCTAAAGCGTCGGCTAAAAGTCCCCGAGCGCGAGAAGTCCAAATCTCAAATTGCGTTCTCATCCCCTCCCCTCGGTGGTTTGGCCGCCCGCACGGTCCTCCGGCGCGTAAGGGAGTTACGGGAGAGGACGTCGGCCAAAATGCGTCGCGCCGTGCACAAGGCGAACGGCCGGAACGCCTTGCAAGAATTCCGACACTGAACGTTTGTTCCGGCGGTTTTGGATTTTTTCGCTGTCTGTGGAAGCAGCCCGTAGGCGACGGAAGTCAAAGCCCGGTGGCGTCGAAGTTCACGATTACTACGGCGTTGACAGGGCTTTCGCCGATGGGTCTACGCGATGAAAAATCTGTGCCCTCCGCTGCTGAGCACCAAGTAGTCGCCTCCGCTGAGCCAGGGAGCTTCCACACCATCGACCTGCGGGATCGAGCCTGATTGGGGTTTCGGAGGGCGCGGGCTCAGCTTGATCAGCGTCCGCTTCTTGCGTCACGCTTTAGGCCGGCATGCCCGTGGGCGTGAGCGAAGACGTTTTTTTGCAAAGGTTTCAAGGTCGATTTGTTCGGCATTTTCCATGCTCTTGTCTTTCTCTTTGCGCAGTACGTGGTGATACGGCACCCACTGCTCGCCGAACGTTGTTTGAACCCGGATTCCGCCTTGTGCAGTCACAAACAGAACCTTTCCTTCGCGCCAGGCGTGATCGCAGTTCCTCGACCACATCGAATCGCCGTAGCGGATTGTTTGGCCAGGGCGCAGTTTCAGAGCGTCTGATTTCCGCAACGCATGCTCGAATCTTCCCTCGTCATGGCTTCCGATTTTCTTGCGTTCAACACCACCACTGCTCGGCAACCCCGTTCCACGCGTGGTCGACCAGGCTGGCGCGATGTCCGAAGGATTTGGGGTGCCGTCCTGCCACGCGATCGAGCACATCGCCCATGAGCTCGACGCCGCCTTGCGCAAAAAGCGCTTCGCCGAGCTCGCGGATCGCTAGTTCCAGTGCCCCCGCCAGTGGGTCTTCGATGATCCGCTTGCACCGAATCTCCCGGTCGGAAAGGATCGGCATTGCGGCCAACTCCGCGGCGCTGAAGGCGCGTAACGGCGGCTTCTGGCCAGGGGCTTCTCGTTGTCGTTTCCGTTCTGCGAGCAATTCTGTCAGCAGCACATCCAGCGCGTTCTCTATCTGCGCCAGGTCCTTGCCGTCGGGCGAGGGTGCGTTTTTGGTCGAGTTTAGTGCTTGGGAATTGGGGAGAGATCGGTTCGCTCGGCTTTGTGCCGATGTTTCTTGCGTGGTTTTCACGTTCTTGCCCTTCTTAGCGAGGCGTTGGACATAGTATAAGCACTAAATTGTGGCGAAAACAGTACCTCGATTTTCCACGGAGACAGATTTAGCGGAGGCCCATCTTGACTTCGGTCCCCGCGCGGTCCGGCTGGTGGGTATGGGGTCGGGCCAGGGTCGGCACCTCGTCGGCGCATGCGACGTGAGCTACGAAGGCTCGCCGTCGCCTGGCTCGAGCCGTGGCGCGTGAGCGAGGCTTGCCGTTCGAGGTGACGGGTTGGTTGCGGACCGGACTGCCGCTACGCGGCGAGCAGCATGTTGCGCACGCTCATCGCCGGATACGGTCGACCTGGTGCGATTGCGAAGCCTTGTTCGGCCAGGCTGGCCGCGATCTGGCGCAACGACAGCCGCGGCCGTTGCGCCGCCAGTGCCTTTGCGGCCTTGACGAGTTCGGGATCCCGCTCGGCATACGTCTTGCGGCCCTCACACTTGCCGGTAGCTGCTTTCTTGCGGTCCCGTGCCGCCTTGAGCTTCGCCACCAGTGACGCCTTTTCGAACTGAGCGATGGCGCCGAGCACCTGCCGCACCAGGACCGCGGTCGGCGTGTCCTCAGTGAAAAATTCGGGAGCGGTGGCCGGAATAAGGGAGATGCCAAGCTTTTTCAGGAAGTCATGACCGGCCAGCTGTACCGCGAGATCGCGAGCGAAGCGGTCCGGACTCTCAACGATGATGACGCGCACACCGTTGCTGGCGATGCGGTCCAACATGGCAGAAAAGCCAGGGCGCTCGGTAACGGGATCGGCGCCTTTGACGGCCGCGTCGTAAAATTCGCCGACGATGGTGTAGCCGTTCGCTCTCGCGAACGCCTCGATCGCCCCCCGCTGGCGCTTGTCGCTGTCCTTGTCGTTGCCAACGTTGGTCGCCGAGCTAGTGCGCAGGTAGGCTAAGGCTTCAATCTGCTGTTTTCCCTTGCGTGACATGGCCTTAGCTCCAATCTGTATAAATATCCTGCAATTTTTATACAAACTAGGCAATTGGAAGTCAAGCGCGACCTACATAAGATAGGAATCTAGTCCGTGGCGCGGCTTGGAAGCTCTACAGCGGGTCGGCGTCGCACTAGCAGCTAAGTCGCCTCGATCGGCGCCCATGCATTGGTGATGCGGAATCGAAGCCCTGAAGGAAATTTGCGAGGAATTAGGCGAATCCAGCCTCGATGCGAGCCATTGCGACATACAGTTCTGGCAAGGAAAGCTCGCTCAGGTCGCACTCATAAGGCTTGGCGGCTCGCGCTGTTATGCCTGCCAAGTCGAGCCCACGCATCGCGGCGGCCAGCCTGATTTCGGGAGCTTCGTCTTTATTGGCGACGACTGCATCGAGACGTCGACACTCTATGCTGCACTCGACAAGGTCCTGGAGGGTTTTTGCGTCAATATGTTCGACGCGACTGTCGTATTCCTTTTTGAAACGCTCGAGGATTTCGGTCTTTTCGGTCATGGGGTTGGTTCCTCTGGCTTAGTCGACCAAATCCGCGGCCGGATCCGGCGAAGCCGGCGTTACGTCTTTTGCCTGGTTGGCCCTACTCTCAAACTCATGCTCCAATTTAATGATCAGAGCTTGCAACTGGGCGGCCGATAGCTCGTTCAGAGGCAGCTCGAACTCGCTCTGCGCATCTGCCGCTTTTGGCGGGACTATTCCGGCCCGGTCTAGATATCTCGTTGCAGCGTCGAGTCTTACCTTATGGCTGGGGCTGTTAAGCATCAACCATTCGACTGTTTCAATAGCTGCCGGGATGCCACGGGCGAGTCGGAGCTTCGCCTCCCGAGCGATCGCGGTCGCAACATTGGGAGTCTCAAGGATGTGCGTGGCCGCGCCACGAGCCGTCGTCTCGCTGTAGCCCGCGATCAAGGCCGCTCGATTCGGATCCCCACAAGCAACATAAGCCTTCACAAATTCGGCCTGGCGCGCGTTCAGGTTCTTGATTGGCGAGATGATGTCGTTGACCATGCTCTGAAAATACCACGGCTCGCGGCATGATCACAATATCATGTACTTAGGACAGTAGTGTTTACCTATCATTTGGAATAACACGGAGATTCGGAGCTTCGAAGTGCCACTCCACTCCTGAATTATTGTTCATAATCTGTCTGACCGAATAGGCGGTGTCAGGACTTAATGCGTCGTTGCGGCAAGTTGTCCCACTGGCACAGCGATTTCTGTCGCGTTTGTCGTATTGTGAGGACACTCACAAGGCGACACAGAAATGCGACCCGTTGCAAGCCAACACTAACTGAACGGGTTTGTCGGACACAGCGTGGAATACCGCGCGACATTTAAAGCATTTCACCGCTTGTCGGCGCCGGATACGAAGCTATTGACGCGATTCATGCTCGCACGCACAGTGTCATCAGGCCCCGAAAGCCTAGATGTAGCCGACACCGTTCCGGAAGCCGGCTATCCTGTCAAAGTTAGGTCCAGCGTCTGCGCGCGAATGTCCAAGGGAAATCTAAAGGTGCGCAGGTCCGACTACATCCGGACTTCGGCCGCTGGACCGCCTAATCGCCCCGAAGGCGAGGAGATGTAGCACATGGCCGAAATCATCCTGCATCCTAGCTCCCACAAAACTCCGCCCAAGCATGTAATGGCGCAAATCAATTGCCCACGGCCTCGCTATTCGATCGACGTGATCTCTGAGAGAGTGGTCGACGGGGCGCTCTTGATTGAGGCGTGCATCCCTGTGACGGCGCTTGAAGTTTTGATGGCCTACCTCCGGGCATCACCCACAGCGCCCGGTGCAGCTTGACGCTCATCGCCCTGACCAGCTAAGCGTTCACGGCACTCGTTGGATCCGAGAGCTAGGCCACCGCGTTAAAGGCGCCGCACCTTTTTCGCGGTGGTTGCGTTTCGGCCCGAGGCGATTCCTATCTTGCCCTGGCTCAATCCTGCTACGATGCCCGTCAGGGCCGCTGGCGAGTCCGCTGGCGCATTTGCCAGGGGGATGGCTAACTCTTGGGTGGCCCGGAAGGGAAACGGCGCCCTGCGGGCACCTCAAGCATGCACTCGCGCCAGTCCCCTTCTCGGCTTGCCGCGCACGTCTCATGGCTTTGCGCTTCACGTGGCCTAGCTCCCGAAACCCGTTGACGCCGTCATCCCCTTCATGACACAGGTATTCACGCGGACGTAACGTCCGACGTCCGTGCCCGTTGGAAGGCAGTCGACCGGCCAAAACCCTCGCATCATGTCTCCCCGTGATGCGAGGGTTCTGCATTTTTAGGCCAGGCCAGTGGCGGGTGTGCGATCAAAGCCCATCTCGTGCAAACGCCTTCCCAGTTCGTCTCACCCGCCGCATAACTTTCCGCTTCATGGTCCGGCGCGCGAGAACGAAATCGGTGCGCGCGTCTGCCATCACGGGTAAGCGCGTCGAACTCATCGCCGTCGATAAGGCGTTCGCGATGTCCCATCATCGTTCGATCCTCGGCCAGGGGGCTCGACCGTGACCTGACTGTACCATGGACCTTTGCACGGTCGGGAATTGAGCGGCTCGGCTCAGACACACAATAACATTGCGGGGCGCCGCTGCGCCGGCGCGGGCCGACCACCTTAAATTCAATTTCCGGCCAGGGGGCATCCTGGTTTCAGTAGACTCATCTTCTATGTTTGCTCCGCTCCAGTGTGCTCCAACCCTAAAGGGTGTGGAGCAACTGGCGCACTGGCGCAAATCGGCTTTGCTCCAGTTGCTCTGCTCCAGTCTGCGAAGTGGCGCAAACCCAATAGAATCGGGCACTTCTCACGCCCTCCACTGGCTAAAAATGAGCACGATTTTCGTAAAGTGGCGCAAACACAGATAAACAGGGCACTTCTCGACATGCAACTGGCGCAAACGCCGGATTTCATTGAGTTTGCGCCAGTTGCTTCGCGAACAAACAAACTTTTAGGGAAGTGGAGCAGTATCAAAAGTTGTGTTTAGGTCATATGGTGCAGCTTCAAATTGCTCCGTTTGCTTGCCGACGACAACAAATTGTTTCGGCTTTCGCCGGTCATCCGGCCCTAGCATGACCCGCAAAAATCCATCCCTGATTAACTTTTGCAGTACCCCCCTGGCCTTCTCTTTCGTCGCCTTGTCGTCCTTGTTCCAGCCGAGAGCTTGGGCCACAGCATGGCCGGCCCACTCGGTCGCTCGGATATCTCCCCGCCACTTTCCGGCCGCGATGGCCTTCTGGATTGTTCGGATGTTGTCGTGTGACAGGTTTTTCGAAGCGTCCGGCCACTCCCAAGGTGTCACGACGCCAACGTCGTCGGCGTCATTATCCTCGTCTCCGTTGTCAAGGTTGACACTGGCGAGGTGGTACCAGGTCGCCCGCTCCGCAGGTGGTACGAGGTTCCCTTTCGCGTCGTTATCCGCCCGGAAATACCGCCGGTGATTTTCGACTCCAGCCTTTAGGGCCTACTCTTTCGTCATGCGGTTGAGCACACGCACGACGCGGTACGCGTCGACTTTTGCGCCTGCTCCTCGTGTGTCATCGGCGGTGCGCTCGCCTTGTTCTCCGGACGCACCCTTCCGCATATGATCCACAAGCTCGATAGAACAGTTGGCTTTGTCGGCAATGCTGGCGAGTTGATCGCAAACTGCTTTGTTTGCGGTGTTGTCGTTCTCCGGGACTTTGTGGAGCGCAATAAGCGGGTCAAAGATTGCAACGTCTATTCGGTTTTCCCGAATAAACTGCTCCAATCCCTCAACGACCTGCGTAACGATTTCAAAGCCATTGCGCCCCGCATGGGCAACACAGAGCGGTGTATTGCGCCCAGAGAGCAGAACGAGACGGTCGCTAAGGTCGTCCATCGTGATTTCATAGTGCTGACAAATCGCGGTGACGCGGCGTTCGATCTCGTCGAGCGGGTCCTCTCCGTTCCAATAGAGCACCCGGAACTGTTTCCCGCGGTTTGGCAATACGCCAAGTAAATCTTTACCCGCGGCCATCGCTACCGCTTCAACAAGCGTCAACGAGGATTTTCCGAGGCCACCTGGCGCCGCGGTCGTGCTCAAGAACTTACGGATGTAGTGCTTGTCGTAAAGCCAACGCCGGGGTGTGATTAGCTTGGGATTGTCCGGCAGAACGAACGGCTTGGCCGTTATTGTGAATGGCTGCTTTTTCGTGGTCGGACTTGGTGCGCCTTCGGGAGATGTCGCATTGTTTTGGTTCGCTGGCTTCGGCCGCTCCTCAATCTCCATCGGCTCGAACCCACTGGCCGACGGGTGACGCGCGCCGATCGTGTTCTCTCGACTTGTACTGGCGGATACGGCGATCGTTCTCAGTCGCTCGGGCAAGGTTGGCACATTGTTCCGCTCGCACCACTCAGTCAGCAGCAGTTCTACGGTGTCGACCTCGCAGCCGAAATGTG
>Ga0137358_10000791_pt1 | contig 15717 bp, 18 predicted proteins | sample Mad1_20_16metaG_FD_105551 | JGI IMG/M metagenome (GOLD analysis project Ga0137358, IMG submission 105551) | Vadose zone soil microbial communities from Angelo Coast Range Reserve, California, USA - Mad1_20_16 metaG | ecosystem: Environmental > Terrestrial > Soil > Vadose zone | place: USA... | reverse complement strand
CGATGGAGTAGGTCGAGGAAGCCATACCCAATGGCTTGAATATACGTGAATTGACAAAGTCCGGGTAGCGTATGCCAGTCAATATGGACACGATGTATGCACCAACCATGTACATCTACTCTCCATCTTATTAGCAAACCAATACAAGGAATGGGGAATAGGAAGGCAATACCTGGTTATCATATAGAAATTCTTCGCGAAGTTCGAAAGTCGGGCGGAAATTGCGGAGGTTTCTTGCTATGTCGCTCACACTGTCATTTTTCTTGTATGCGTAGTTGTGGCTGGGAACCAGAAATAATAAGCAGTGTAGATGCGTGGAGCGGTAGAAACACAAATCCTCACGTTGCAACGCCAGACAGGTGTGTAAGAATGTCGATCAGGTTTGCCTTTTGGCTCGCCCAAGGATCCATAAGCTGCCAGTCGTTTGGTAGGATATTGGTCACCTTGGTCTTCCAACTCAGGGTTGACAAGCCTGCGGGCAAGGGAGTTGTATTACGCCCATGTGCAAAATCATCGATTACGATCCCCAGAGACGCGGTGAGGAAGGCCCTTGAGCAAGAGGCAAGATTGAAGAGTGTCTACAAAGTAAACCATATCATGGGACTCATCAGTACATTTGAAGCTCTCCAAGAACGTTCGGCTTACGTCTGTGGTCATTTTGGTGCCATTCTCGGACTTGATGCCCCATGCACCGAACTCTGACGGCCCGGCCTTATTGACAATGGCCAACGTCAATCCCTGGACACCCCCGGCATCAACAATCTCTTGAACAGTTTGGATGAAGTCGGGTGTGAGGATAGTGGGGGATGTTCCGTTGAGAGTCGATCGTCGCTCTTTACCTGTGGTCGCATCAACCGCGCTGTGAAGCGCAACAATGATGGAAAGGATAAACCAGAGCAGTCTCATGGTAATGGTTGACAGAGGGTAGATTGAAGGGCCGAAGCGATACTTATCAGCCTTTCACAACACAGCAGATAAGTAAACCTGAAACCCGGTACTAGTGGATCCGCAGCCGTGTTCCATGACAAATGATCGATGGTACCGTGTGCTCTGAAAGTTCTTGCAAGCTGATAGATATCTGGAACAAATACTCGGAGTCTAGGAGAGATAGGCGCTCCCAGCGTTAGATCTTTGTAAAGCAGTTGGGACATACAGTAACGAAGCAGAAAGGTGACAAAGCGGCAGCGCAGTCATGGCAGTACGGCGCCGTAACAAAGAAGAGACGTCTGTCCAAAATTAACCGAGTCCCGTAATTGATCAATACCCGGCGCTGCGGGCTCCACAACTTGGACCGGAAAGTAGAGACTTGCGGCTTCCTGGAGGTATATCGCGTGCAACCCATCAAGAATATTGAATAAGAGGCGCTCCATGCCTTTCTCGCGGCCCGGTCACTGCTAGGTCCGAGTGCAGTAGTGTTTCCGCAAGCTGTCTTGAGTCAAAGCGGTCGAGTTTGCACCTGGCAGTGGTTAAAATGGTTATGGTTTGGTTTTACGAGTTCGGTGACTTCCGATTTCCCCCGGCCCGGATATTCCAGCCAATCAAAATGAACGAAGAATTTCTGCTGTAAATGTCCCGTCTAGACTCCGCTTACTTACCCTCGGATTTCAAGTACATCGCCCACATTATCACCGTCATCTTTTTCTTGCCGTCCACTAGGTTCAGCCATGTTCGGACCAAGATCAAGGAGTTATGAGCTGACGCAATAAGTTTTGACACCCATATATTGAGGGTGGCGAAGGACAATAGGACGTGGTCCCCGGGTAGGTATCTGCAGATCGACGACAATGTTGCCACTCATTCCGACGATATCGTATCACTACCCGAAACAGGAAGGAGTTATTCGATCGCTTGACCAACAGGTAATGCACCTCTTTTCATCCCGCATACATGGTGAAGGGAAAATGGGCGATGCGGCACGACGCCGTCGCGCAATCACCTGCTCGCATGCGGTTTAAGAAAGATTGACGTTCGACCTGCGTTGGTGAGGTGTTATTGTCATCTGTGTTTTACTGTAATCACGATCACGACATTACTACGACCTTGCTTTATTGTCTTTTGGGTTTGATCGACCGCCTACCGTACATGAAGACTCTTTAAGAATGATCATGGTCCTATTCAAGTGTTGTAGAAGTATTGGTCAATCCCAAAAGACAAAAACTGTCCTCTTGGGATCATCGCGGCCCACCGAGCTCACGCCCGACTTCCTTCAAACACTCCTTTGCCAGTTTCCTCACATAAAACGACATGAGGTGATCCGAGCCCGGTCCCGGTCCCGGTCCACCACTACTGTACTAGGGTGATGAGTCTGGCTTGCTTCAGCAGCAGTTTTCTTCTCTTTCTCCACAGGCCCAGCAGGTGATACGGCCAGGCGGTCCGTAGAGATCCATGTATTTGGCACTTTACGCGACACAGATGGAATTTCACAAAGTAATGAGTAGAAGTGGAACATGAGAGCACGCGATGAACGCTTCACGGAATCTGCGAGTCAGAGATGAGTTGACTGCTTTGGGGGGGAGGTGGCGGCACGAACGTCGGACGATTTTGAAAGTACACACCGTGGCTGAAAGGAATATTGTACGTACCAGGTTGCTCATTCATGTACTTCGACAGTGTCTCCGAGAGAGCCGCCCAGAGCGACCCTGGCCATGGTCGAAACTCTGTAGTCCATGTAAAACATATAATAACTCTTCCCCTACTTGACGCGGTCAATCAGGTCCAGCTTACAACAGAAAGGTGATACCCATAATCAAATTATGCAGCGTGTACCTTGAGAATGGGAGGTTTCCGCGAATATTTTCATCCGTGACATAACTTGCAAGGGTAGAACGACATCGACCAATGAGTGCCGGCAGACTCAGCGCAGCGGCTCTTCTCCGAGAAGATTCATTATCTAAGAATGTATGTGAGTCCACCAGGTAGTAGCATTACCAACGAGAGTAGATCCTGCCTTTCGAGGTATAGGAACAAATGAGGAATAATATGTCAAGACACCAATAAGAGAAGCACTCGCTTGAGACTCCCCGTCGAGTCCCAAACGGGCGCTGTGCTGCCCATCCTTTCGTTGTCACTCTTACCACCCCGTGAGGCAGACTTGGTGCCCAGCCATGGTAGACTAGGTAAATACTCATCGTCCGATTCGCTTAGCAAGAGCTGCGAGCCCTGTTGTAGGACCATGGCTAATTGCGCGATGTGATAACTGGGGACGCGGTCATCACCGAGGCAGGTAATAACCTCCGTCTCGAGAGATGAAATCAGAGACAAATCGAAGTTCACTTCGTCATCATGCTCTGAGAGGAAGAAACCATCTGCATCTGAACTAAGAATTTGCGCGCGCGTGGGGCTTGAGAAAAAGGGTGACGTGCACCGGAAGGCACCAGTAGTAGGACATACCAGTCGACCAGGACACCACCGCGGTCCGTACGTCGGCTCCGAGTCATGGTCTGCCTCTCGCCGCTTCTCCCGTAGCGCATCCGAGACGCCCCAGAAGAGACTCTCAGCTGCGGTCAGGGAAATATCCGTGTCCGCCTGGCGACCGAACTGTCAAAGCGTGCTAATACAGAGATGCAGATGCTCGGGTGAGGGCGCGGCGAGAGCATCGCACATAAGCGTCATACATTGAAAAGCGGTCTTGATAAGCGCAGAGTAGCCCTTTTCCTGTGTGTACCCGAGTGGCGGGTGATGCCCGCGGCCAGGCGAGGAAGGAGCCGATTGTGAAGTGGGGTCAGAAAGAAAAGGCCGGCAGACGCTACCGATTGCCTCAAGATCATTTCTCAGTCGACGAGCAGGGTATGGCCTGACGCTCGCAAAATCTGGTGTAGCATCTCGGGGCCCAAGCAGCGGAGCTCCAAGCTCGCGCTCAATGCGACGCCACCGAGGATGATCTGCTGTGCCAGAACGTCCAGCACGCGCCGCTGCACGGTCAATTGGAGATCACTTAAAGCTGTCGCGAGGTGGCGAGGTACAATTGCGAGGATGTCATCTAGGGTGGGGGCCGCTCGTAGTTGGATTGGCTGCGGCGCTGCGGGATGGAGAACGAAGAGACGTGCCCGGTGTGGGATGACAGCATCCGAACTGAATTGAACACCCCGACTTCCCAGCGGTGATCCATGCTGTTCTTACGAGTTGGGAATACATGGACGTCATCCGGCTCGCTGCGGATCCGAAATGCTCCTCAAATGTCGTGAACTCGATCAACACCATAGACAGGCTACTCAAACTCGGTCGCCTGCGAGGCCCGCTGAAGAAACTCTTCGGTCTAGGCGGGCTGGAGTCTGACCAGGACTTCGTCTCAGTACTCACGGTGTGTCCTCTCTGCTGTGTTATGATGGTGGGGTGGTGTGATAATGCCAGTGTATGCTGGGTGGAAAATAGTATCCGCTGACTTCGTGGCAGACTCGGAATTGGGATCCCGGTGTCGGCTCGACGACATTCGATAACTTTTGCGCGACAATAAACGGCGATACGCCAACTCTGGAAGACACCGCAAGTACTGTGCTCCTTCCAGAGCGGCTGAGTGTTAATGTTGCTTTGCTCAATTACGCCAAGTGGATTCGTGAGGTGTTTCATCTCTATATTCAAAGTCCTTATACAGTTGCTAAATTGTCATTTTGTTAAAAACCCCGACGCGCAGAACGTTGTCAACAAGCTCTGTCCACAGGACGCGAGTTTGACCGTTGAAGACTGTTTCGGTACGAATGAAGACGCGAAGTATCAGATCACGGATCTCAGTCAAGACTGGCGTCTCTGGGTCTTCCAATACTGCACACAATGGGGCTACTTGACTGTTCGTCTCTCCCCATCCACCTGTCCCCTTTCTGACATAAATGTAATCCATCCATAGACCGCGCCTCCGCATGGCGTTCCCACGATCATCTCACGTCTTTTGGATATTGACTACGAACACAAGATCTGGACCCAGGCCTTTCCACCAGGAGAGCACTACCGAGTACCGCCACTGCCGAACGTCACAGCTGTGAACGCACTGGGCGACTACCATATCGCTGCGGATAGGTTGGCGTTTATTGATGGCGAAGGTATGTAGAGAGGTTCTTCTACTATCCTTTTTCATACCCGTCCGATAAACGGTGATGGAATATGGAGTCCGCAGTTGATCCATGGCGACCATACACGCCACATAGCACCTACGGTGGAGCAGAGGAACGTGATGACACATTGTTGAGACCATTCAAGGTCATCCCCGGTACGTACTGAGTTATACACATGGGAGGTATCCTTTCCGCCCCTGAAACATCTCTTTTAGGTGGTGTCCACCACTGGGATGAAAACGGGCTCAGAGACGGTGAGCGTGAGCCCAAAGAAATTCGCCAGATCCATGGCGAAATGATTGAGTTTGTCAAAGTATGGTTGAAGGACTGGGAAGGGCCCGTTGCAAAGAAGGCATTACACGATCAGCCAGCTATGGTATAACTCTTCACCTCTCTCTCTTGCTTTGTGTAGTACAACATGTCATTGAAAAGTGTCTTTGACAGTGATTCTGAAGTTTCTTGCTCTCAGGCTGGGGACGTGATGTTACACGCAACATAATACAATTATTTTAGGCCCATTTTTGCTCTCCGGACCCTAAAAACCCCAAAATTGTATATGCATTGGGCTGATTTTGGACCCAAAATCGCGGACAGCCATATATGGGAGCTTCATGTATGATGTGGTTTGGTATGGCTGGAGTCGATTTGGGCTTCGACTCGGCTGACTCGGCTCCGAGATGGGTTTACTGCTCCCAACTCAATTTCCTGCACCTGCGCTTGATCCGACATCCCTCCCCAAGGGCACCGATTGTGCCTATTGTAGTGAATAAGAAATTCTCCGATGTAAAAGAAACTATAAATGTAGACTTGTGAGTGCGTATGCATCGACCCAAACCTGAGGGAAATGGGCCGGTCGGGTTGCACAACCGAGATACAAAAGTGCTAAGTTGCACGAAGTTCCGGACACAGGACGATGGACGATAATGACAGTTTCAATGCATATTATAGCATGGAAAGAACAACGCAGGAAAGTGCGCTTAAGTACAACGAGAAGTATCAGAAAGCAAGTACAACGTGACTTGTCGGGGCCGGAGCTGACGCGCTGACGGGGCTGTCAGTGCAGTGTGAAAGACAAACGCTTTTTTTACACTACAGTACCTCTGACTATTCATCAGGTTCTGACTCTCCATTAGGCTCCGACTCTTCATCAGGTTTCGACTCTTCATCAGGCAGGCTCTGACTTCATCAGTCTCTGACTCTTCATCGGTCTCTGACGCCAAATGGGATTGGTGATTCGGCCCCGTCTCCAAAAGAGGATCAAATTGCCGTAACAGTGTGTATTTGTCCTCTATTACCCCTGTCGAATACTTTACCCTCTGGCTCTTCATATTGTATAGTTGCCCGCCATCACGGGTTCGGGCCAGAAGTTCCTTATATCGATGCCGGTCGTCGTCACTAATGAGGGGGAAAGTCTCTGTGTTAGTCCTGAACACCAAATGTCGTACGCTGTGAACTTACCGGGGCCTTTTCTGGGTGAGACGCGAATAGGAGGATCCCGATATTTGACCCCACCCTTTTTGGAAGCGAGGGTGAAGATCATACGGACAATTGGCGGAGGCTGCGTAACCGTTGACCTGAAAAAATTGGTGACGAACCGGTTCATGTCATCAAAGGGGCGGTCGCGTAGATTTACGATGTTCTTGTCATTCTTTACTTGAATGAGGATCGCCGTCATATTGTGACGGGAAAGTACACCTCCCGAATGAACGACGGGAATGACAAGGTCGACCGCCTGCTGGCCATTGGCGCAAAGTACCATGGCTCCACGTGAAACGAACCTCCAAATATACTTGACATTCATTAAATCCTTGTGTCGGACCTTTAGGACGTGATTCATCCAAATGCGGGATTCCTTGAACGCTTCTTGGAACTGCAGTTTGGCTTTTCCTTCCTGCGCATATCTCGGCAAACCTGTCCGCAATTCTGACGCAACCAGCTGTTCCATAAAGTCGATTTATGGAAAAGCTGGTTGCAAGTCGATGACCCGCGCCCATCTTTGACCAGACGACGTTGCCAATACGTCACGTGCCCGCATGACGAGAAGAGCCGCAACAAGTTCACTACGCTCGCCAACCGATACGCAATTGGTGTCCATGTAAGTTGATAGGAGCTTGACGGGACTGATTTCAATGTCAGTCATGGCTTGCGTGGCGACTTCGGCGAGTAACGGCTCTGAGCCAACTGTTGTGAGCAGTAGTTCGAATTTATTCGTGACGACAGTGCAAAGCCTCATGGAACCAGAAGAGGATGATCCCTGCATGGTTAGAGGCTCCTCTGTGGCTGGGGCGCCATCTCCACATCCGAGTCGGTCACCCGTTGACCTCCATCACCCCCGGCCCTGCTATTTTATGTCTCACACCCGCTCTGGGAGTGTCGCTAGGAGGAGGATCGGAATGTTTGGTCGTGAAGAGGGTTAATGAAAGAGATGGCTTCCCGCTTTTATCGGTTCATCAGTCGTGGCTTGTGTGGCTTTTTGTGCTTAGTCACGCCACGTGGTTGGTTGCGGCATTATACCAACTGCACGAGAATTGAACTGCTTACTCAGCTTCAGTGGTGGAGTCATTATATAGTCATTATATTGGTGTGTACTGGGAGTCGGTAAGGCGGCCGAAGCTCGACATCTTCATATTCTTGGGCCACGAACGTGGTGAGAAGTCGCCGGAGGTAACCAGGAAAATGGAAAATCATCAGTTCTCGCAGCTCTTTCTAGAATGAGGCAGGGATGTGTAGAACGATTTGTCACAGAGGAATTGAATGTAAGTGAAGTCAAGGAAGTTGTACTATAGTAGTTCATACGAGCACTTTCCCCGGCTACTGACCCGTGCTGGAAGCACACCCACATCACAAAGATTGGTAAATCCAACACCGTACACTTCTACATCACAATGCATCTGCAACACCCCGCATCCTGACCAGTGTTCGGGGTGGGCTGTGGTGCGACGTGGTACGTGGGTTGGGGATTCATATTCACCATGTTCCCTGGATATGCGCCAGCTGGCCCGGGTGGCCTCGCACCGGATGCTTGTGGCCTGGATGGTGGACTACGTGCCAGTGTGGGATGACCGACAGGGTTACTACAGTAGATCCTAACCGTTAGTTCCTAGTCTGCGAATCTAAGGACTATGCGCCGAGATCGGGAGATCGGGACACCGATAACCACAGGTCGGACACAGATAATGCAAGAGCTCACTCACGGGGGTTGATTCATTCCTTTTGGAGGTACTTTGACGGTATTGCAGCTGTGATGACGAGGCGTTTCTATACAAGTAACGCAGGCGTCTAGCAGGGCAACACTGACAGCGCAACGAGACGCCCAGGTTCCTCGCCTATACTCGTGACCAGCTCACGGCATAGCTTGATGATCTGCTCCTCGTTTACGCTCCCAGAAGTGCTCTTGTATGATTTTGTGAAGTAGCCTGTATCAAATGTTCCAGTGGAGCTACGGGGTAGTATTGTTCCAGACCCTGGCTACTGTACCCGTTGGCTGGCTATCTCGCGAGCCGAAATCGTGACGCATGTACCATGCGCGAGCTAGATCCAACGACTTGCTAGTACCTACCAGTGCCCGAAAGGACTCTCCAAAGCGTCAAACGCGTCAGCCTTGGAGCCACTCTGGTCATACGGTATTTCTGCATTTCAGCGAGCATTGTGCACCGTATGCTCTACATTTGCAAACCCTATCCCGAAGACCAACGACCGAGTCCAGACTCATCCGGCGGATTACCCCGACCTTCAGTTGCCAGTATTTTCAACTCGCATCTCTGGTTTCACAGAGGTCAGGTCACTGGCAAACGCGAGCCAGCTATGAAAAGTCGAAATACACCGACACACCAAAAGAGCACAATGAAGCAGAGGGTCTTGATGGTCTAAGGTTCAAGGTGGTGGAGACAAACACGATCCCGCTTACTGCTTTATTAAACCCCTGACCGACAGACTAATAAATCAGACTCCGGTCCGTGGACCATGGTCTCTGTGGTCTGGCAGCGCCACAGACAGTGAGGGTTGAGCTGACTCATCAACTTTATACTGTATTAATGGTGACTGCCAAGGCTGCGGAGCTTGGTGGCACTGCCGAGACCCGTTCGTCACCCCCGTGTCGGGGCTTGGCCGGCGGCATTCTCAGCGGGATTTGCATGGGAAAACAAAACACCCATGGCGTACCGTACCAAAGGATGTGTGTTCACTTTCCGCGACATTTCTACTGCAAGACTGAGTGGTAAGGTAAACTGCGTCCTGCTACGGCACAGACGTAGACTAAAACATACGATTGTGATTACGTGAATTTGTGGGGGTCGTCATAATTAGCTTATATAAAGCGCTCTCGCCACTTTCGCTGTTGCCAAGTCCGCTTGCAACAACTTAATGGTACCCCCGCCTCTGATATCGTCAATATCCTTATCCTCCCCTTCTTTCTTCTTCTCTCTAGCAGCAACCATCTCACAACATGTTCCCAACTTGCCTGACCTCTCCAACACTCACCATCTCGTCAAACGTAGTGACACCAAACATGATGGTGCTTTTATCACTGGCGTTATTCTCATGCCCATCCTTGTTATACTCTCGGGCATCTTTGCCGGCCTAACATTAGGCTACATGTCACTTGACGAAACTCAGCTCCACGTCTTGAGCATAAGCGGTACTCCGTCCGTCGTTTACCTAATGTAGCTTACTGTGACTATATGCTAATGCTAATCCGGTTTTCGACGGCGAGCAGTCAGCAACGCAAGTATGCGAACCAAATCAAGCCTATCCGTCAGAACGGACACTTACTCCTCGTCACACTCCTGCTCGCGAACATGATTGTCAACGAGTCGCTTCCTATCATTTCGGATCCGATACTCGGTGGGGGTATACAGAGTGTCGTTGTAAGCACGGTGCTTATCGTCATGTGAGCCTTGTGTATCTTTTCGTGGCTGGGTGACGTCAGCCTTGTCACTCGAATGACTTTTGCCAAGGAGGATCGTCCTCACCTAGACCATATCGTCTGACACATGTTCTCTTGGCAGCTTCGCGGAAATCATTCCACAATCGGTCTGTACTCGGCATGGACTTTACATTGGCGCGAAGATGGTCTTCTTTGTACGTATTCTCTTATGGACCCTGGTACGTCTATCTATAGTTGTGCGATCGCTACGTGTCGTCAATACAGCACCGTAGGGAATTATTGCGTGGCCTGTCGCGAAGATTCTTGAATTCACACTCGGCCCACACCATGGCATTATCTACCGTCGTGCTGGTATGTATATTTGTCTTCTCTCTTTCTACATTCTAACGGCGTCTGTAGAACTGAAGGAGCTCATTGCGTTGCACTCGTCAGTCGGTGAGTATGGCGGGGACTTACGTTCTGATACCGTCACAATCATCGGAGCAACGCTCGATCTTCAAGAGAAGACTACCAGCCATGTACGTGCGCTTTATTTATCAACTAATTAGGCTGAACATCCGAGTAATTTGTAGGCGATGACCCCAATAGAGAACGTCTTTATGTTATCGATCAATGCTAAACTCGACTTTGAAACCCTTCGGGAAGTTTGTTTCACGGGCCACAGTCGTGTCCCAGTTTACGAAGAGATCGAGTTACCCGTTCCCAATGGTCAGAGTGCCAAAGCGAAGAAGATAGTAGGCGTGCTCCTCGTCAAACAGGTGTGTCTTACTCCTACTTTGCAGTTAGTCCATCGAAGAGTGACACTGATACGTGGCCCGCCACTCAGTGCCTTTTACTTGATCCTGGTGACGCGGTTCCTGTGCGCAGTCTTCCGTTACACAAAGTGCCATTCGTCGCACAGAATGAGCCACTTCTTGGTATTCTTGATAAATTCCAGGAAGGTCGTTCACACATGGCTATTGTCACGCGTACATCGGTAGAAAAGGCCTCATCAGTGAAGAAAGCTGTTAAGAAAAGCATCACGCAGCGCATTAAGGATCGCGTCGGGATCTCCGACTCTTCCTCCGATAATTCCTCCGATGAAGAACCCGCTCGAACTTCCCGCCATAAACCCCGGAAGACTCTGAGAATCTCGGAACCCCCGAATACAAGTGAGGATAGCACCATTAGAATGAGCGACCGTGATGGTACATCGCCAAGTGAAGGTACATCAGATAAAGACGAGGGTGGGCGTTCGTTCTCATTTCGAAGGAAGAGAAAAGGCAGCAAGAAGCGAGCGCGCCTAGAGGATGTTGAGATGGGAAATGTCAAGCCTTCATTGCAATCTGAGTCTCAGCCCAGGCCGGAAGACGGCCAGTCACAGTTGAAGAGAGCAAGTCTCGTTCAGTTTGCTTTGACGCCAGGTCTGGAACAGAGCATGCCTGCGGATGCTGTTCTTGCCGAAGAAGGTGCTAAGGAAGTGAGTTAGATGATATCGAGGGTTTAATAAACCCCAATAATCACTCGTCCTAGTTTCTTCTCGGTTTTGATCCGAACATCAACCCACTTGGCATTATTACGCTTGAAGACGTTCTTGAAGGTGTGTGCGGTCTTTATTCTCACCGACCAGTGTAATAACTCGGCGCAGAACTAATAGGTGAAGAGATCTATGACGAGTTTGATACGGAAGGCGCACGTCAGGGGGAAGTTACGTCATACGTACCCCCGCAATCTAACTTAACGGACCTTCACCTCGCACCGTCACTAGTGCGCAAAGGCTCTGCTCCCGAACTGTCCACACTCCCCGACGCACCCAATGCTGTACAATCGTCTGTACAATCGTCAGCTCAGTCCCCTCAACGCTCGGCAAGTGCTAGTGCCACACCCGTGTTGCGTCCTATGGCAATTCCGGCGCTCAAAGGCCTTTCGTTCCTTACAGGCCGCAGTCGCTCCAACCCCCCCACCCCGCGGGATAGCAAACCTCCATCTGTGCGCCCGACTGTCCCCGAAATGGATAAGAAGGAGAAACACCGTCTCTCCGCAGACGTCTATTCTGACGAGAAACCACAGGAAATCGTGATCGTTCCACTCGCCGACGTACCCGCAACGCCTGCACCCGCATACTTGCCCCTTCCTGTCGCCGCGCCCTCCATGCCAGGTGGTGGTCTGATCGACGACGCTGCGCGCATGCGTCAAGGGACGAGTGCCACCTCCCGAAGCACCTCACCTGGGCCATCGCTGTCTGAAGCACTTCTCCGTGCTCGGCGCCCGGCCACCCCACATACCCCCGGTATGACACCACCCAAAGGCACGCGCTTCAAGAGTAGCTTCACCGGTGTTGCGGACCACGTGTTGCGCCTCGGGGAACAACACCAACAACAGCAGGCCCAGGCCCAGACGTCCGGAGACCTCATGGGCGTGGATAACAATGGCGGCTTCAGCAGTGGAGCTACTGAGATGCCTTGGGGAGAATGAAATAGAACAGGTGATTGATCGTCGTGGGGAATGGGGAAGAGTAGCGGGGGATTTTCTTTGACTGATAATAGGTGTCTGACTTTCTTCGACTTACGAGTCATATCGTGCATCCTCTGCTCCCCTTGGTACAGTAGGGCCGTAGGCGTCGTTTATTGTGAATTTTTTGCGGTCCTCTAGAGTGCGGTGCTATCCAATGACAACCGTCGAGGCGAAGGAATAAATTTAATTTCTTGTAACCTGGGCCGTCGATAAAAACTTATTGGCGACCCTTGGGGTCCTTGGCAACATTCAATCCCGCCTATGTGACCATGCAAGTGGTAGCAGAACCAAAAAAAGTTACGTACCGAACGGAGGCACCGAAATCCCAAGGGACAGGAATCCAGACCTCCCCCCGAAAAACACCAAAAAAGAGGCCCAGGCTCGAGGGGTTGAAGGAACGAGGGGCCAAACGCAGTGGGCTACCACTGGGGTTCTAGGCTGTCGTGCCAGTGCTTGGACTTCCTGACTCGTAATTCCCCAGCGCTGAACCCGGGCTGGCCGGGCATGCCCGAGCCAATCCGCCATGGGCGGTCACAATTGAGGGCGTGGGGCAGTCACTGTGGTGGTGGCGGCGGCAGTGGTGATTGCGCCGTGTACCGCACTAGTACTGTAAACCGGCGGAACGGTAAGGTTACTGGAATCTCGGCTGCGTGTCCACAGGCATGCGTGCGTGTCGGCGCACCTGCGCACCCAAAGAAATTTGGGGGTAAGACATTGAATTTCAAAATCCCGGGGTTATTGCGCGTTTTGGTGAGTACGTGGGATCGGGAAATGGGGGTTGTACAAGTAAGAGGTATTGGGTATTGGGTAGGAAGAAGGACAGTACCGTCCGAGTCGGGGAAATCCCTCGACGGAGAGATTGGTGGAGGTGACTCGGATCAAGGGGTTTCTCTGACACTACCAACCTGCCCAACAAACCCCCACCTAATGGCGCTTCAAGTCTCTTCCCGATTGGTGGGCTATAAAGCTGCACATTGTGATGGGGCCAAGATCAGCTGGACCCCGTGAACGTGCCAGCGGCTCACCAGATCTCGCCTCAAACCTCAAAAAAAGGCCGCCGTCATTTATTGTATAAAATATTGTGTCCGAATCCTCGGGCGCGGAGCTCAAGCTTCTCATCGCGTGGTACTGTACAAATACAACAAATAAGAAGCCTCAAGCTCCGATGACGCAGACGTCCACCTCACCGACCACTCATGGCATAGCGAGGCACAGACACGACGTAGGTGATCGAGAGGTAAGGAAATGCACACAACAAACTGGTTTGGTGATATTTCCTTGTGTCTGCGTACTAAGCATACGGTTGATCGGTTTGTCTACTCATGGGCCGTACACACTGCTAATAAGCCAGTTTTCATAATGATTAACCTTTTACAAATTTCATAAATACAAGACGTCGGGTAGAAGGGCAGGATTCCGCAACAGTGATTGCCGAAGTCGAAGTTGAATGAAGTGTAAACGTGTGAAATAGGTTTGGAAGAAGGATCGTTTAAGGGAGATCACTGGCATGGTGTAGGCTTAATGGCTTATCAGGGGGGACGGCCAAAAAATGGGGATATCGTTGGATCGCGCTAATTTGATCGGGTGTGCGTTCTGAGTCGTCTCCCAGTGCCTGTCTTTGGCATCAAGTAACGTTATCAAGACGCAATAGAGAAGTACGGAGAATAATAAATGACGCCGTCCTACCTACCGTGGTAGCGCAGTTCTATTGGGCGCGAGTGAAGGGTCGTTCCTAGCGTCCGCTTCGATCTGGGCGCGCGGCCCTTAACTTGACCCTACGCCTAGCGTTTCCCTGCACGTTGCCTGGAATATCCGCTGGCTTCCTGCCGGTCAGATGCTAATGAAAAACAATAGTACCTCTAACGCCGGTCGCACAAGAATGTGCGAAGCCCCGATGGGCGAGGCGCTGCATACAGTACAGTACGACAGTGGGCGGAAATGGAGAGAAAAGATTTGACCAAGAGGAGAAGCCCTTGACGCAGGGGTCATGTACATTGGTCACAGGTCTTCCGAGTGTCCGCTTTCTCCACTTGCGCGTTTGCGCCCCCCAGTGAGGAGTGTCCTCCCGTACTGTCATTCTCCAAGTCCCCTACGGGCATGACTATCCCTAAAAGTGGACTTGGGCACGTGCATAAAGATGACGGGGCTCTGGATACCCTAATGATCTTAGAAAATCGACCAGGGCGAGGGGATATTTTCCCCTCGTGGGTCATCGACGGGAGCACGCATTATAAGGCCTTGTAATAAAATGTGAATGTTCCGATCAGTGAACATGAGACAGCAGCAGAGAAAGAGGTCAACGTGTGGGTACACATAGGACAAAGGAGTGTATGCTGAATAGATCAAAGGGTTTGATGTGAGGCTGGATGGCCTGAGAGACCTCGATCGATGAAGTGCGAATCATGGCTCGCGGTCTAACCAGATATGGAGAATTATAAGCGTACTATGTGCAGTGAGATCGAATGAGCTGGTGCACCCGTCGCACAAACGGTCCAACCATGCATCTTGATCTCGGAGAAATGCCCCAGGGCATTGCGGTGGCACCAGAGATTGCAGCCTTGACAAATTGGTAGGGAGTTAAAGCAGAATACTACTGTGCTAGGCTTGATGACTCAACTTACATCAAAAACGATCGTAATATAGCTCTCCCGACATTCAGCCGTCAATAGCCTGAGAGTGAAGGGACTCAAGGTCTGCCAATACCACTTACCCCCCTTCACAGCTTTGATGAAGACTCACGGAAGGAAGGGAATAACCCTTGAATGCCTGGTGCTAGCGACCAGGGTAATTTTTGCGGAGATGAGAAGAAGGATATGAAGTCGTCAACGTCATGCTAACTCGGAGGTGTGCGGCTGGGGATCGATGTATAACTACTCTAGAGTTGGTTATTTTTTCGCCCGAGTTTCCCTTCGGCACAAAACATCGACACAAAACAATCGGCCGCTAGGATGACACAGGCTTACCTGGACCATAGCAACCCGTCCACAGGAACATTTCGCTGTTGCAAGGTCGTGGCTCGTTCAAAGCGGCGTTTGAACAACAAACAACTTGAAGCAAGCTCATAACTGTGGACCCACACCGCACCGTGAGGGGTTACAAAATGCAAAATGCAATATTTACAGGCGTCAGAAAGGGTTACATTTATCAGAATCTTTTTGGAATTTGGAATTCGTCGAAACTGTCTGTTGACTGACAACGGTGACGTCATTACGGCATGACAACTTAGGGGCCACATCGTAAGTGGAATGATGTTAATGATGTTGGAATGTATTGGAGCAAACAAACTCAGGCTCG
>Ga0137358_10000789_pt1 | contig 15718 bp, 23 predicted proteins | sample Mad1_20_16metaG_FD_105551 | JGI IMG/M metagenome (GOLD analysis project Ga0137358, IMG submission 105551) | Vadose zone soil microbial communities from Angelo Coast Range Reserve, California, USA - Mad1_20_16 metaG | ecosystem: Environmental > Terrestrial > Soil > Vadose zone | place: USA... | reverse complement strand
TTTCCTTTCCACGTGTTCTCTCTGTTATGCTGATTTGTACCAGCCTCTTCGATTAGAACTCATGTTTTACAACACACGAACCAACGCTACCCTCTTATCTAAGCTATGTCTTAAATAACAGCTACTTAGTGAAACGGAGAAATGGATAAACAACTTTACCCACTTCTAAAACCTCCAGCAGGTATCGCCATAGAAGCCTTTAGCTCCGCTTTGTCTCTGCGTGATGCAATTTTAAACCACATTACTACGAGATGTTGCCGTTCTAACGGTTTCTGAATTCTGATGACCGATTTAGGCGCCTTTCATGTGTACACAACTCACAACCTACCCTTGATCATTTACAAGCAAATGAAAGAAATTACAGTATCTTATTGCGGAAGGAAAGACCTCCGAGACCCGTCGTCAGCTAGGCACTCGGTGAGGTTCGCTCCTCGACTACTCGGCGTCCAAAAAAAAAGATTCATGAGCGGCAACAAAGGCATCCAAAATTGCTCAGCCACCTAGAAGCACAAAGAGTGAGCCCATTAAGTTACTGCATGTGATGTTGCTACAGTAGCCCGTGTGATTCACTGTATCTTGGGGACGCCGCTCAACTCTAATTTTCCTGGATCAAACCAGGAACGCAAAAACGCAAGTCAGGGTCACGCCCGCTGTTGTCATGGCTCTGATGTACTTTATCATTTTCTGATTTGCCATGGTCATCATGCCGCGGCCCCCGCCGGCGGCGTTTCCCCTTTGCCTTGCTGGCAGCAGCACAGCACAGGGAATATGATGCTGGGGCGGTGTGCGTGCGTTGACGGCTAATGTACGTGTAGCATACAGTACAGAGAAAATTGCAGTAAAGGGTAGCCCATTGAGGATATATTTCATGGCCAGGGATGGGGTTAGACGTTTGCCAGTGAGCGCCGGTGCCTGTGCGACAGTGAGCGCGGGGTGTTGCCGCATGGTCGGGTGCCGAGGCGCTTACACCATTTCAGTTCCAACCGCTGGCCGACCTCAAGTCAAGTAGTGTTGCCCCTCGACTCCGTCGCTCTTTTTATCCCTCCAGTCACTCACTTCTGCTCGTCTCTCCTTTACCCTAGCGTTCGTTCCCCGCAACAGATTTTTCACTATTTGTTCCCTTGCCCAAACGCTTTACTAGTCTAGCTCAGCTTTTCCTCTCATTTCTCTTCGCCATTACCCCAGTCCAGTATCCTCGTGGAAAAAGTTTCGTTCCAATGTTTTTTTCTCGTGGTGCATTCCCTGCCTTCATTGTGTCCTCCTTGGCATTGGTTGTCTTGGCTGATCCCGTGCCTACGGTTCCGGATCCTGGAAAAGTCTTCAATCAGGGAAGCACTTGCCAGATAGGATGGACCCCAGACTCGACTGGACAGTGGAAGACGATGAACATCCAACTCATGACCGGTGACAACTTCCACATGGTGTCCCTCACTAGTTCGTCCTATTGCCTTTTCCCACCCCCAGCGATGGTTGACTCTTTGCCTTTTTCTTAATCTACCAGCTGTCGCCACGGTCGATGGTACCGCCTCCCCCGGTACATACAGTTATCCCTGTCCTGCGGTAAGTATCGCCAGTCGTTGCGCATTTTGACCTGTCCAATTCAATGTCTTTCTGTTTTTTTTTAGGTCACCATTCACGCGCCCATTTATTTCTACCAGTTCTCCCACGCTGCCAACGCCTCTGATCTTCTCTGGACTGGCCGCTTTACCATCGCGGATGCGAGCGGTGCAACCGTACCCGCTCCAAATCAAACACAACCCGGCGGCGAAGCGATTCCGTGGGGTAATGGTGCCCTCGCTGACCCATCCAAGGCCGTAGCCCCGCCATCGTACCTCCCCGGCAGCACCGGTAGTACTAACTCGAACAATACCTCACCTGCGTCTGCTCCTGCCCCCGCCATCACTCCTTCCTCAGTCGCTCCATCAAGCTCCGCGCCTCTGGTTGGCACAACTCCCTCGAGCTCCGGATCACCCTCTACGGCCGGCTCCGCGGGCAATGCGATTTCGTCGGGAAGCTCAAGTGGCGCGCTTATGCTCGGTGCAGTATCTACCAATGCGGCGCAGGCCAGCTTTGCATTGACGGTCATTGCGGGCGCTTTCACGTTTATGGTGTGAGCCATGTCGACTCTCTTCGTAACCGTGAAAGTCCCTGCCGGACGACGGAACAAACGTCGCTCTCTTTGACATTTGCTCTTCACGCCATCACGAATCTACCCCACAATGCACGTCTTTAACTATCAACTGCTGTAACATATTTGGTAGTTTTGGGTTAGTTTTTTTTTTGGTTTTGGAATACCCTGCGTTTTGGATACTTTGCTTTGTTAATATTCTGGGATTGGGAAGGTTTGTGTTGATTGGTGAAATGACGGCACCGTAGTGGGCATTGCTTGATATGATTATCACACGCGTCACACGTCGCAAAGCATTATGTGAGCCTTTTTTGTCTGCGGAACTTTCGCTGTTCTCGTAAAAAGCGTGTCTGGTACTTTTACTGTAAAGAACACGCGATATCCTTGATCTCCATGGCAGACAGACTGAGCGGGTCAAAACGAAAACTGTCCGTGGCGTCGACGGAGGACAGCCGTCTGCACTGCAGGAGGACTGCGCGTCCGGGAAGGAGCGCCGGGTGAGTAAGCCCCTCCTAGTGTTTGTACCGTGTGCTCACCCATGTCCTCTCTCCCCCCCTCTGCGCCCTCAAGCTCAGCTGCAAATGTGGACAACAAAGGCGCAAACCCCACTGCACGAGGTACCCCCACATCGCCACAAAGTCCCCACACATCGCCACCGACCGTGATGCCAGACGGAGAGCATACCGTACTTCCAGAGGGGCCTCCGGATCCTACTTCTCCCCAACCTAAGCCTCAGTCTGAGGCTGAGGGTGAGATTGTGCCAGAGCCAGAGCCAGAACCCGATCCCGCAGCAGTGGCCGCCGAAGCAGAGCGATTGAAAGAACAGGGCAATGATTCGTTCAAACGTGGGAGATACGGCGAGGCAGTCGATCTATACACCAAAGCGATAGGTATGTCGTCGTTGTCACTATCGTCTTTTTATTATTATTTCCCGCTCTTCTTCAAAGCCTGCTGAGAGGAGGTTCTGACTCGCTTATGTGTAATTATCACATCCAGACCTTGTCTCCACCGAACCAGCATACCTCACCAACCGCGCAGCGGCCTACATCGCCATCAAGCGTTTCCGCCCAGCGCTTGCCGACTGTCAACTCGCCAACACCCTCCAAACAACGACCCCGACAACACCCACCCCCGCCTCCGCCACCACGAACTCCAGTACGCCACACTCACCACGCTCACCAACCAAATCCAAAACCAGGCCCCCATTCACACCCACACCCACACCCATTCCCGTCCCCCCTCCCAAACCCCAAACCAAAACCCTCCTTCGACTCGCCCGCTGCCAACTCGCCCTCGCCCAAACAACAGCCGCGCTCTCCACACTCCGCAACGTGCTCTCCGAGGAACCGACCAATGCGCAAGCGACGCAGATGCAGACCAGGGCGCTCGAACTCGAAGCGCACGTGCGTAATTTGGAGATGTCCCGTCGGCGTGGGGAATGGCCTATGGCCCGTATCGCGCTCGATAGGTGTTTACGTGTTGTAGAGGCTGAGGGAACCGAGATACCTATCGAGTGGCGGGTTTGGCGTGTTGAGATTGAGCTTGCGCGAGGGAATTGGGATGGTGCGAATAGCGCAGCAAAGTACGTTTATTCTCCCTCTCCGGTGATCATGGTGGTTCTTGATTCTCGTTACGGTTTATTTTTGATAGTGATGCACTGCGGCTGCAATCAAACTCTCCAGACGTGCTCACGCTCCGCGGACTCGTTCTCTTCCTTTGTGCACGGCTCCCGCAGGCATTACAACACGCTCAGTCGGCATTGCGATACGACCCCGGTCACGAGCCCGCACAACGTCTGCGCAAGCGCATAAAAGAGGTCGAGCGGTCAAAAGAGGAGGGCAATCAGGCTTTCAAGCTCGGGAAACTGCATGAGGCTCTGCGCTTGTACACCGAGGCATTAGAGGTGTGTACACACGCCCTCTTGGCTTTTTGTATGCTAAGTATCGTTCTTGTTCTTTCATCTAGCGAGTCGGCGAAAATGAGGACGAAGGAAAGGGTGGTCAGTTGCGCGCGTTGTTGTTGTCTAATCGCGCCACCACCCTCGTCAAAGTACGTCATCACATCGTGGTGTTCATCCTCAACTATCCGTCAGGCGCTGGACTAACCTTTCATCACACACACACTTTCTTAATCAACTCGCATATACGCACACACAGCTCACCCGCCACGACGATGCGCTCATCGATACGCAAGCATCTCTAGTTCTCCAACCAGGTTCATTCAAAGCCCTACGCACTCGCGCGCGCATCCGGCTACACAAAGAAGAATACGACGACGCGATAGCGGATTTCCGCTCCGCGCTCGAGCAAGCCGAATTTGAGAGCGCGGACGGCGACGTGCGCGCGCTGCGTGGCGAACTTAAGCGCGCAGAGGCTGCGCTGAAACGGAGCAAGACGAAGGATTATTATAAGATTCTTGGTGTACCGCGGGATTGCACCGAGGCGGATATCAAAAAGGCGTATCGGCGCGAATCGCTCAAACACCATCCAGACAAAGTAAGCCTCCCCCTCGTCCGTCGGAAATGGATGTGACCTTGTGCTCTAGGGCGGCGATGAAGAAAAGTTCAAGTTGGTCGTCGAGGCACATGCGGTACTTTCGGATCCGCGTCGGCGCGAACGGTATGATCTTGGCGAAGACGAGGATGGCATGAATGGCTCGTCGCATATGCACGGGCACGGCGGCGTGCCCCCTGATCTTGCCAGCATGTTCGCACAGTTCGGTTCTAGCCACGCCGGCGGATTCACATTCAATTCCGGAGGATCGCACGGATTCCGTGGGTTCTAGCCGCTAGCGAGCGTTATGGGTCATCGGGTCTGGCCTTGGGCCTCATCGGAGGGGAGTGCAGAAGGTATTTTCTCATTTGCTTGCTCTGAAGACTGGAGGTTTGCCAAATAGATACCTTTTCGTCTTCATACTACCCACCGCTTTCAAGTTACTTGCCGCGCCATTTTACTTTTCTTAGAGATACACATGTCCCGGGAAGACTGGTGTGGTATCGTTACGGTACACGCATATAGCCATGTTTGAAGCACAATGAACAAAAAGTACAATTGATATGAACACTTTGTAGCCACATATTCTTTTTACGACGCTATCAAGACCTGCGATCATGGCCGAATAAGCTACCACGAGCTCCTGAAGAAAATCGATCACGACTTACAGCAGATGGTGTCAGCCCAAGATCACGGAGACTCCTAGAGAAATCCGACGGAGAAAATTGTTTCCTTTCAAGATTGGGAACCGGCGTCAGCATGTCCAAGCGATGATCACGTCACGGAGGTGCGAGGAGAATAATACGCACCGAGGGAACTGCTGAGTGAACGTGACGGTGTCAACATCGAACGATAAACTCTGTCCAGCAACAAACTCCGCCACCTCTCGCAGAGCTAACCAAGGGCAATCGATCAGAGGAGGCTAAACTCATCGGGCACTCATACGCAACTGGAATCACTCGGTAGTGTTGTGGTCAGCGGCTGTCCGCCGCTCGCGAGCCGGATCTGCAAGCGCGTTTCCTTGAATTCACGTCCGGGAGTTGAAGAGGTCGCTGGAGCGGGCGCAGCCGCTGCTGCTGCGGGGGTGGGGGCAGAGGTGGTTGCGGTTGAGGTTGGGGCGGTACCATCGCGAAGCGCCTTTTCCTGCGCTGTTTTTTGTGCGCGTTCTCGCTTGTCGACTTCGATTTGTGCCTTGATCGCGGCGAGGGCCTTCTTGTCGTTCTCCTTTTCTATGAACGAGGCGTTAGGATGACATGGAAGGACTGAGAGGAGGAGAGGAGAGGAGAGGTAAACGAACCGCGGCGCTTTGCTTCGAGGTCTTTTAGGAGCTGCTTGTTCTTTAGATCCTCTTTGATCTGCGTGGCTTCCTGTGGATGTGTGTGAACTGTAATTGATTGCTTGCTGATGGTATAGGACGTACTCTTCCTGCCTTGCGTCGGATAAGCTCGTTCGCCTTTGCTTCTTTCGCTTCCTCAGCTGCCTTTTGAACTCGTTTTTCGGCCATCTTGTCGCGCAGCTCAGCCAGCTTTTGGTTTTTCTCCTCTTCCGTAAGCGGTTTGATCTTCAAGAGGCTCATTATTAGAACTGTTTATCGAGAAAAGTGAGGCAAAACGCACCTCCTCGATAGACTCCTCGAACTGATCGTGCCCACTCTTCTCTGCGTGGAAATTGGCGAGCGCAGTGTTCTTAAAGATCTTCCCGCATTGTGAACATTTGATGCTCTGGCACGTCAAATGGTTATGAACAATCGCCAGCTTCCATCGAATAAGTTCTACTTACCCTGGCTTCGACACCAGCACCGGACCCCGCTTGGCTCGCATCGCCTGCCTGGAGAGCATATGCTGCGCGTAGCGCCGCAGCGTCGTCGTCGTCGTCGTCGTCTATGCTTATCGGTTCACTCTGTGGTTGGGCGGATGACGTGGCGGTAGCTCCAGACGTAACATCGGGTATTGGGTCGTCATTGTGTTCGAGGATGAAGTCCATCGCGGGCTGCAATCCACTGTTCTTTGTAGCCCGCAGGGCCCCTGAGCTATCGTTTAGCTTCACGTCGTTAGACCATCATTTGAATGTTACATTCTATCCTTGCGGGATCAAATCCCATTGAGATGAGAACATCTTTGTCGGACATGGTGGCAGCCTAGGATAGAGATGAGATGACGTCCAGCTGACGCGGCTTTGTCTACGACCATGTATATGCGAGCCTTACAATGACACCTCTTTCTCTTCGACTCTGACCATCGGAACACTCACTATCCTCTCGCGCCTTGGATGGAAGAGCTTACGCGCTGCCTCGCTGCGGGATCTCTGCTGATACATAGCGAGAAAGGCGTTCCTGCGCCAAATCTTCGAGCGGTCCTCCTTACGCGACTCGCTCAATATCGTGCACGACGCGGACTTCCAGAATGCAACTGTGATGACTTTTCATTGGAACAAGCTCAGGAGGAGACGGCGCACGAGGCCTTGTCTGTGGTAGAAAGCGTTCAGAGAATCCTCGACCATGATGCCGGTGACGTTTCTCCACGTTCTAAAGAGGACGAGGTGCCTCTCATTGGCACCAGAGATATTTCGCAGCTCCGCACTCTTCTCTCTATCATTTTCAAATGGGGTGCAGAACCATTGCTCGCGCGTGCACGAGTTGTGTGGCCAGCAAAGGGCAACACCGACTCCAAACTCCTCGATATCGATGATGTCCCTCAGTCCTATGCAAAGCTTGCCACTACAACTCAGCGATTGCTCTCGTTATTGTTTCCGCGTGGCGTGCATGGTACCATCCCTCAAACTCTCATCACGTCTACCCTCTTGAATCGACATATTACTGATCTCTTGCGTCCTGGCATTGCTCTTGGATGGGTTCCAAAAGCCCTATCTACCGAGTCGTTTCCGGTAGTGGATGATCTCAGGCCCTTTATCATGCGTTTGATGTCAATGTACGAACTATATTCAACTAAGTATTCTGAAGCTGAGTTCAATTCCTCCTAGTATACCGCCATCACAAACCATCGCGTCTCTTGGTGCCATCATGTCGTCCTCCCCACCACCTCCACAACATGTGCACAAGTCCTGTGCATCTTTACTCAGCAGACAATTGATGCGTCCGGATGGTGTCCGTGGCCTCTTCGCGGCAGTTTTCGGCGAGAACGAGTCTGAGGAAGCGCCACTTGAAAAGCTCTTACATGTCGCTCAGGTACTTGGTGCAGTTCCGTCGGTGGTCACGGCAGAGGTATGGCCACATTATCAACAGGCATGTGTAGTCTCACTCGGTCATAGGAATACTTTCGCTCTGTCATCCCACGCTTGATTGAGTTACTCGCCCCCAGGGCGAAGGCCTCCCCGGCTTATATTCGCGCTGCATCATTTACATTGTCGCGCATGATCACCGCTGAAGGTAGTCCACGGCACCACACACTCGTATCTAGAATCCTCTTTAATTTGCTGCATGACCCGGTGCTTCTCATCACGCCTGACTCTCTGTTAACCGAGACAATTACGTCATTCTCACTCTCACCTCTCGAGGCCATCGATATTGTTCAAACGTTCTTGACAAATACAGATCCTGCTCCGACTCTCGTTTCCACTACCCTTTCACCAATTGCTACTTCCTTGTATGCGCTCCTTGGTACCCTTGCGCGCGTGAGGACAGCGGATCCGACGCTGAGAGAATCTATACTTGGCCTACTACTCACTTGGGGACGCGTAGTTCCCGTAGAAGAAGCGGTTGCTATCCTTTGGGCGTGCATAGATGGTCAAGGCGGTGACTGGACTGTTGACGTTTCCGGAAGTGTAAGACGTGTTAAGAAGTGCGTGTGAAATGTTATTCACGAGTCCCGGGGTTTTCATTCGAAACAAGGAAAGAGAAAGAGTCGTCACTGGCTTTCTTTACTCCAGATGACCTCAAGAAAGCTGAGGAGAGTGGGGCTCTTGACGTCGATGCCAACTTCTTGGACCTACGCCCCGACCCTACGCACTTTGTCGATTTTCTTGTGTCGTTGGATAGACCGGACGTGACATCGGATGTATTCGTCAGACTTCTCGAAGGTTATCGAGACTTGAAAGCAAACAAGGAGAGTGATCCTTTCAGGTGAGGCTAACATCACGTTCGGTAGTCTTTGCTGACCTGCGCAATTTGCGGCACAGAACGCTACTCTTTTTACAACTAATCGTCCAAGTTCAATCGCGGATGTCGAGAGACGATACCTCATCAAATAATATACTGAGTAAGCCAGAGCATGTCCTCACATTTATCAAACACGCCCTACAAAGTGGCATCGTGCAAGACACCGCGCAATCATCGGTAGATCCTAGTTCGCGCCAAGGGCTGACGATGAATGATCTCCGCATTGTCCCTGAAAAGGATGCAGATGAGGACACTGATACAGAAGGCGATAGCGACGACGAAATACCGGGTCTTAAAGGGGCGCGACCAAATGACGAGATGACCATAACGGCTCTCAATCTTCTCCTCAGTATACTTGAAGGTGGCATATTTTGTCTCTAAGCGTTCTTCACTCACTGTGCCCATCAGCAAATCCCACCTTATCCTCGCAGTCGGCTCCAGCTCTTGAAGAGATTCTCGAGCACGCCGAGCGTCTCGCCAAGGCACCTTCCGAGTCTGTCCGTGTGCTCGCCCGTGAAGCGCGCATGGTGCTCACAGTGCATCTCGCGTCCGGCTCGACTGCCTCTGTGGGACCAGCTCGTGAGCCTGAGGAAGACCGCATACGTTCAACCTACCAAAGGGCGCTCAAGCTTCTTCAAGACGCCCTGCTCCCCGTCCGGGCACACGGCCTGCTCCTCCTGCGCGAACTGGTGACTGTACGCGCGGGAACTACGCCCCACGAGGCCGTGCGCGCGCTCGAGCCCGCCATTCACGACGTATTCATGCAAGCCGTTCAAGATGACGATTCATACATATTCTTAAATGCCGTTCAGGGCCTAGCCGCACTCGCGGACTCGTTTGGCGCCGACGTGTTGCGCACATTGGTACGTGTGTATGCGGATGGCTTGCAGGGTGTGGGCGCGGGCGCCCTAACGCAACAGGATATTGATATGCGCCTACGCATCGGGGAGGCATTGGGACAAGTCATTCGACGATGTGGGGATACATTGCCGCGTCATTGTTAGCACCCTTTCTTCCTTCGGTCTTTTTATTTTTTTTCACTGATCTGATCGATCGAAAACCCCATGTTCACTTACCTTTTTGGATCTAGCCGATAATTTGATTCCTCCTCTGTTTGCACTCGTTCGTGGATCGTATCTCCCCACGACCCTTCGCACTTCCTCTCTCTCGCTCCTAGCCACGATCGCCGACACCGCCGACTTGGCGCTGCTTCCTTATGCACATGATATCACGCATGCCATGTTGGATCTCCTGCAGATAGAAGGAGCCCGTGCCTCAGTACAGGCACAAGGACAACAACCCCCTGTTTCAACTACCACGGATGCGAATCTCAACTCGATCTCGCCGTCGCCACAACGACCCACACCAAGCATGGACAGTCAGCCCACGGCTGCGAATCCGACTTTCCCGCCATTCCGCCGCGCATCGCTTCACTTTCTTGGCGTACTCGTGCGCGCGTACACGCGGCGCGCATATGCCTCTTCTGACTCTAACGTCGGCGGAAGCGGTGTGCCCTCGCTGAGTGACTTCCCTACGCGACGCGCGGCGACGACACTGGGCTATATTGCGGCAACCGATGCGGATGCGGTCGTGCGTGTCACGGCAGGGGAAGTGGTTGATGCAGTGCAAACGCTTGAACGTGCTCTCGTCGGCCTCTGAGGGTAAACAACAGCTTTGACTACTGAAATCGCGATACACCAAGTTAATGTCTACGAGACAGAGACGAGTTACAGAATATTAGCATATTATACAACACGAAATGCATCTTAATGCCAGGACCTGACGTTCTCAGTCTTTCTTCTGTGTTAAACGGGAATGGTGAGAGTAACGGTCAACAATGTGCGAGGTATCATCTATGGGGGTTGATCTGTGGTCTGGAGGTCTGGGTCCTAAGTCTCAGAGAAAAAGTGGTAGGTCAAGGGGGGAGCGATTCGGCACTCTCGAGTAAGCGAGGGAGCTTTCTCAGTTCTTCGCAGGTTTCAGGGTCACAACGATGTTCAAAGGAGTCCCCAAAGTCGACGATGCGCACACCACCCTCTGTGGTACCTGCGCAGGCAAAATGCGATACGGCCGCCGGAAATCCAAGACCGGATTTATGCAGTCCCCGTGCATAGTTCATCATTATCTCTCTGCAAGATAACAAAACAAAAATTATGATTTGGTGGCAACGGGTTTTCAAGTTAGTGGCAGGTATTCGCACCTCTGTCTGGGATTACAGTCACGGAAGCTCTTCAGCTTTGGTCCAGTATCATCCAGTCCGATGACGTAAAACTCGCCGCGATACGTGTAAGTTCCCCAGTACCGCGGCACAATGGCGCCCTCGATGTGCGGGACGGAAAGGAGATGTTCGTATGCGTAGGCCTCGCGGTGCGCAGACGCCACGTGCTCGTGGAGAAAGAGCTTAGCGAGCACACGAGTCGTTTCATCGAGTGTCCCACGCCAAGCCTCGAGGCAGCCCTCATACGTGACGTGCTCATGTAATACGAGGCTATGTCTTGGCTCGGGTAATCCAGGCGGATCGGGGAGTATGCCAAGAGCAGGACGAGCTGCTGGGGAGACCGGGAGACCAGGTGATGAGTTTGGAAGATGGGTGGTGAGTGGTCGTCGGCTGATCCCTTGCTGGTAAGGCTGCACCCGAGTGCGACGTAAGACACGAACGGTGGGTAAAGCTCCAGTAGTTCTATATGAGAAAGCAAGGACCTGTGACCTAGTGAGTAAATATTTGAGAAGCGATGTGTTTATCGACGCACTTGCTCTCTAGAAACTTCACTATTATGGGATGTAGGGATCTCTGTCCCAGAACTGCTAATATTGTCGCCGGCTGGGCTGCTCACTGGCAGGGGGATCGACCCGAGTATCCCAATGTCACAGACTACAGGGTGGATAACGGGTTGTTTTAGTCCGGCCAAGACCATGGCGGTGAACAGAGCAAGAAGCGGCTTAGCCTCGAGGAATGACATCGCAGGGTCTTCTGAAGGCCCAGAGGAGAGCCTAAATGCTGGAGATACCAAGAGAACGTGACCTTGTGCCGAGCGGCGGTCTGACGCCCATGAGAAGATGATGAAAGGAAAACACAAGATGCTCACCGATCTCTACAACGCGAAAGGCCACGGTGCTGAAAAGTAACGCGAACCTAACTTTCGATGAGAGCATGTGACGGCCTATCTGGATTACGATACAGTCATCATCACTGAATCCGAAAACAAAGGACAGATTTCACAGCCCACCTGAATAAGGACGGCAGACATGCCCTCCCGAGTCGAGGAAGAATCCAGAACGAGGCCAGATTGTAAATCTTGCATATTTTGAAGCACTTCGAAAGGATGATCCTGTCCGACTAGGACCACATGATCGCCGCATTTCATGACCCAGTCATTCCACCACGAGTTGAACTGGGTCGAATCACCAGATGAAACTCTATCGAGCTGCAAATTGAGCCCACGGGCAATGCCTCGCACTGCCACGAGGGCGACCCCCGATATTGTCGCGCGAATGTCGGTAGTGACTGACTTGCCGGAAAACCCCTGCCCAGCCATTCCTATCTCCTTGGGGAGATAGTCAAGGCGTGTCGCCAGGGTATCCGGTATGTCCGAATTCCAGAGCGCAGAACCGGCAACGGCAAAAGCACCCGGATCGGTGAGCAAGGCTTGTAGTTCGCCGAGAATTCGGTGCGGAATTGACGGATCCAGACAGGTGAATATTGGTACTAGATCAACTTCGAGCTGCTGGACCACAGTCCACCGAGGGGTGGGTTTTAAGACAGGGTTGCCATCGATAGGCATATGGGTCGCGATTATGTAGTCGAGGAACTCGGACCAACGGCTAGCGATGTTTCCTAGATTCCAATTGATGGGTTGGATACCGACTACGGGAAGACTGGTCATCGGCGTGCTATAATGTGCGAAGGAACCTGAAGAGTTCGTGTTGGCGCGATATAAACCGTCTCTCGTTGAAGGGAAAATATAAGGGGCTCTGGAATCAGATTATCTGGGAAGGGCGGCACATTGTCACTTCACTTGTCACTTCCTCTAGCTATACCAGGACCTGCGCTTTGGAATGATGGTGATTTTGACGTCAATTTTATGAGCGTGCTATTTATATCATATATTTGTGTCTGATTGTTGAGTAATTCGTATTCATTCGTATTCGCAGAGACCATGAGTTATGGTTTGATCTTATTCAGAGGTTACGTGAACTATACCACCATCAGAGCACATCGGTTTCGAGAATCGAAAGTTGGGAGAAGAGGCACCGAGAGCTGTGTTTGATGTTTCCTGTTTCCGATCTCATGATCAGGATCATTTAGAGAAAAAGGTTAAAGCGTGCATCCCACCAGATTACCGGCATCGCATACCATGCTGAAAGTAGCCTAGCCACAATGACCTCGGTCTCGACTCATCGATCATCGACCAATCCTGTGTGATTATTGTGAATATTACGGAGAGGGTACTAGGGCGTACTTGACGTGTCACTGATAATGATAATCTGTCGGTTGTCTCCGAGTCCGTCTCGTCGCCTGAGCCATCTGCCCACAACTCTCATTTACAGACGGACCGTGGACTCGTGTAGTTTGTCGAGTAACACCAGATTGGCGCATGCGGGTTGAACGGATCAAAAACGGATCAAAAAAAAAGTTGCAAACGTTCCACGTGACCTTCCTCCCATCCTCTGTGAGAAGATACCGTCATGGCGCTGATTCTTGGGGCTGATTCTCAAGAACAATTGACAAGAAAACGTAGCCAACAACGTAACGGATGACTCGGGTATATGAGCTACGTTAATCGACCGGCATTCATTTCAGCTAGCCTGAGCAAACGCCCAGCAAGTTTTTGTTTGCGCGTTTCGTTAGACGCCCAACTGAAACGGGCTTTCTATTTGAGGCGAACATTGTGACAGAAACTGGGTGTGGAAAGGCTCAGGCTGAAGCGACTGGCACGAGACCGAATATGAACAGGGGCCAAATCCGTAGTTAACTCCGAGACTCCGAGTCAACTATGCGCCCTGGGTCGAGTGAGTTCGTAACTCGACAAGCTCAAATCAGGGGGATGCTCCTTTTCGAACTGAATCAGGCAACTCCGAGTTGGCACAACGGTATCGACGGGGGTAACTGTTGAGACACGCGTGAGCCCAGATCAACGGATCAACGTTCTCAGATGTCAAAATAGGCGCTTGGATTAGATAATAGAAAGCACGAGAAAATGCCGTAAATTGAATAAAATCATTCTTTTAACTTACAGTAATCTATTGTACACACAACTAGCCAATGCATGCTCCTTAGCGTACTTGCTATAAGTAGCTCGTTTACTAGTTGCAATCATATGCCGCGACCACCTTATTCGCCTCCGTTGTCACGGTCGCATCAAATTGGGTCGGAAGTCATGTCAGAAAAGTCGCAGCATGAGTTTTTATAACTCCGCAAGTCTGAGTTCGAAGGCTTGGTCACGAGACTACTGAAGCGCATAACGTAACGCCACGACGTAACACTGGCAGCCACATCTTTGGATAAGACGCTGAGGTCTGCCGCTTTCAGGTCGGTTGACTTTGTATCTGCCTCTGCAACTACACCAACCTTTCTTTATACTCTTGTACTTGCGAACCGTTGACATACTATGTCCTCCGAATTGGATCCACTGAGTAAGTACTTTTCCGACGTGACCTCGGAGTCAGAGGTATCTCGGTGCGTTACTGGTTATACGTCAATTTTGAATGCAAATATGACCGGTTTATACAGGTTGAACGCACAGTACCCGTTTGTCAAGTTGTGATGGGCCATCCCAAAGGTCATACTCATTACCCTACATGGCTCATACAAGGGGGCTATTGACAAAATGCCTTACTGGGACCATGATCGCGTACCCTGGGCTTTATTGACGGGTTTACAGTATTACCATTGCGGACCCCGACCTCGATAAAGATGTCTGAGAGAAGGCTCGGATGCTGTGTGAAGTGAATGCGGTCTTCGATACCAATGGACGTTCTGAATTGGCCAATCTCGCTTCCGCATCCGAGTCCGTCCGTGGAACGGCGTTTGATCTCAATTTCTCAGCAATATTATCAGTTACAGAATCCTTAGAGAGAGCCTAGATTATTCATTGGCGCACTTTCAGTTAGCTCAACAAAGGCGCTACCCGTGGCTGTGTGGTATAGCTGCCAAAGAAAAGAATTGAAGCCTAGGTTACATTTTTCATACGTCCTTCTAGTCCTCACAGTTCGGTTTCCAACTTGAACATCCTTGTCGCTTCGAAGGCGGTCGGGTGTACTGGAGTCTCTGCCTCGGATCCATACCAAGCCTCACTTCATGAGTGTCGCTACCGGCAGCGCATGAATTACGATGAATGCTCTCAGGCTCATGGCAGTTACATTATTTCAGAATCTGTGGTGTTTGGGTGGTAGCGATTCTTGTATAAGAACTGGAGTCCACAAAATTCGGATGACGTTGTGTCCTTCTCCGCAACTGTACTGACCCCTTCTTCCACTATTTGACCCACTAATACCATGCCTTTCGAATTCGATCCCCTCAGCAAGTACTTCTTCGACGACATCAATGAGTCGGAGGCCTCTCGGTGTGTCATTAGTTACAGTATCCATCTGCCTTGAATGCCAATTTGACATGGGCGTGGTCCAACGGTGGTTTATACAGGTTGAACGCGCAGTACCCATTTTACAAAAGCATAATGGGCCATCCCCAGGTCATTCCTCCTGGGATAGACCTCGCTCATGTCTCCAAAGTCATTGATGTTGCCACGGGGACGGGCTCGTGGGCCCTTGACTTCGCGTCGTTGCCTGAGGTCCAAAACAGTAATATTCAGGTCTTCGCTTGTGATATCTCTAGTGAAAAATTTCTACAGGGAAACAAACCCACAGCAAAGCAGATAACATTCTTTCAACAAGATGTCACCAAGCCGTTTTCGGATGAGCTCCTGGGAACGTTCGACCTTATCAACCTGGCTTTCGTATCGTATGCACTGACGTCGCGAGGATGGG